>Ga0194135_10000487_pt1 | contig 23519 bp, 29 predicted proteins | sample LitLau_LLRF_2013_FD_134024 | JGI IMG/M metagenome (GOLD analysis project Ga0194135, IMG submission 134024) | Freshwater sediment microbial communities in response to fracking from North America - Little Laurel Run_MetaG_LLRF_2013 (version 2) | ecosystem: Environmental > Aquatic > Freshwater >...
AAACAGAAGACTCATTATAGTTTACTTAATGTCATTAAGGAATCTGATCATTCCAATGATGCTCATGTTATTTAAACATATAAAGTTTGATTTTACATTATAGAAAAGATGGGGATGATGCGGTATTTAGAAATAAAACAAGACTGATCGTTGTGGTTGTCTCGTCAAATGATAAATGAAGTAATCCACAGCTTGAGATTATTACCTAGGTGGTAGTTGGTACTGTATTGTAATTATGATTTCTTTGAATGACAGAAGAATGAGACATTTTTCTCTGGGCAAGGGTAAATCAGAAAAGCACAAAAATGCTCATTTATACTTTATACTTTTAGTCTTTGAGATATCATGTACCCCATCTAACCACTATTGCCCGTCAGTTGGCAATTAATTATCAAGCTATTGAATATTAACTAAAATGCATAACCAAGCACAAATTAAGTGTGCAGCAAAATAAGCAGGCAACAGAATTAATGCTAATCTTCAGCTGAAAAATCCCGTTGAGCCTGAAAATGTGAGTGACATTGCACTGATTGGCCACACTCCCAGCAAAAAATATCCTTTCATACATATATTGACAGTTTATTACAGTTAATTCTATAACTTCCACCAACAAATCATCTTACAATTAGCTCTATATTCATTTGCCGTCTGCCGTCTCTCATGTTATATTAGATATTATCCGTAGTAAATATTAAATCCTACGAAAATTCTTCTTATTAAACCCATTGCACAACCTCCAATACTTTATGCACGTACAGTGCAAACCAACAAATTTAATCTAACTAATAACTAAATAGGATCAGGATGTGCATATACATACATACTTACCCTTATTACTATACTTACACGACTTACAGTAATATAATCCCCTTAAAGACGGCGAGAGTCTCAAGAGAACCTGCCCAAACAAGCAAAGAACAGACTAATCTTTAAATTCGCAATATCTTAATAGAAATCTTGTCTGTTTGGCATTAGCCTTCTCTCATAATAATCATCTCGTTCATTTCATCACGAATTCTCATATTCAACGAAAAAGTGGTTCGTTCGTCTTTATTCTGAAACAGGCCTGAACGAAGCAATAACCTGCTTCATTCATCACCACCACCACCACTACCACAACGTTATAATAATATTATGTTCATATGGACAATGGTCTTTTTCATGTGCTGCTGATCTGTTGATCATCTCTTCTTCACTTGCTCTGCAACTGCCTCTGCTAAGCTCCAAGTGCCCATTTACCATCATCATCATATCTTTTTATACAATTCTACAAAATCCAAACCAAATCTACGTGTGTGAATGAGTAAAACAGATGTGTGCAAACACATATACAACCACCACCACAGTCTCATCAACACAGTACATCGGACAGTACGTATATAAGTATATATATATAATGCCGTTTAATTCATTCATCAGATTATCTGCATCGTCATCAAAATTCACACCGAGAAAGTGTGTGTGTTGTGTACGTACATGAATAGATTTTAACTTTATTGGCAGAGTTCTGGCAGTTGTTGTTGTGTTCAGTCTCCTCTCTCTCTCTCTCTCTCTCTCTCTCGTATAAAAAGAATATATTTTTGCTGTCACTCTCTCACCAGCTTCACCAGCAGCAAAGCAAAAGCATTTTAATAAAGCAACACGACCACGACGGCAGAAGAAGAATAGAAGAAGAAGACAAGACGAGAGAGACACTCTCTGAGGGACTTTGATTATATTATTAGTCTTCTTCTTGCCTGCTCACTCTTAAGCACAGGCCTTCCTTAAAAACTCCTTCCCTAAAAGACTAATAATACTTAAAGAGTTTTGTTATTGGAAGCTGATTAAGGCATGCGAGCACGTTTTATACTGTCGCCACAATAATGTTGACATGATGTTTGACATTTTCTGTGTGGGTGAAGAAGAGTGAGCAGTAGTGTCAGTGTGTGTGTGTGTACACTCATATATAGAATAAAATTTAAAACACTACTACTACTACTATTCACTTGTTGTGGTGGTGTGGTGTGTTGTATAGTGCTGCCTCACAGTTTTGACTTTACTAATTGTTCGTTAATCAGTGGAAATTGAATTATGTAGAGTGTAACTACTACTACCCCTTGTTCATCATCGTCATCATTATTGGACAGTTTAAGTGCAGAAGCTGTTCACGCAACAACGCACACACGTTAAAATTATAATTACCGTGACTTATTCGTCGTCGGTCTGTTCGAATTAGATTCGAATTCTTAATTGCCTGTAAAATAGTTTTTGCAGCCTCTCCAGAGAACACAGCACCGCAAGGAAGTATAGTATAACGATTAATTTTCAATCAGGCATCTAATTGTCGTTTGAGACACTTTTGATTTGATCCGGTTTTGCTCCAGAAAGTCATTGCTGTGGTTTTGTGGATGATGAACATCAAGAAGCTTCTCTGGACTTATTAACTAGTAGGAGAGGGTAAGTAGTCGTGCAGTTAAATCTGTCAGTGATATCTATCTCTGTTGTGGTTGTGTAGGGTTAAGTACATTGTGGAGGATGACTAATGACTGGGTATTATCATTGTAATAATATTTTTAGGTTTTACACGAGTTTTGTTGACGAGAAGATAAATTAAGTACATTCTCTCACGTGTGTGGTTTAAGGTTTCATTTAATGGTGTAATTTAGAACATTGGAGACTGATCAATTTTTTTACATTTGACGGGTGGTTTACATTATTTTGTATGCAATGAATATGAATGTGTAAAGTAATTTATTGCAATTAGCCCGATAAAATCAAACTATTTTGAAAGTCTCACACTACACTGCGAATAATTTATGTTCGTAAGGAGAAGTAAGTTTGTTTAGAAGCCTGTTTTAGTTTCGCATGTTCATCTGTTCATGTGTAGTTGTAATTTTTATTGCAGTGTCAAACTAGAGATCAGAGATAGGCATTGAAATGACGGAAATCGGTTTTGAAGGAACCTTAGCACGTACGCTATGTACGTATACGTATGTAATTCAGAATCAAATTAGAATTAGATTAGTCGTCTGCATGCAATGGAGCGAGTACATAGAGCCACATCATATATATAGGAAGTTAGGAAGTAGATATTACAGGTGTAATATGGAGAGAGAGTAGTGTCACTTTCCGAGAAAATGTAGTACGGAAACAATTTGAATGAATTTAAAAAGTACATAATAGCCGAAAGGTCATTTAAAGCAACTGAGGTGCAAAGTTTAATAGAGTAACGCGATCAGAATAAAGAGCATATTGCTGGTTTGGTATTTAAATGCTTTGAGAGGAACCTGCCTGATTTAATGCAGGTCGCTGACTATGTGTCCTTATAGTCTCACAATCTTACCTCTTCAACTATACGTACAACTATTATTTATTATGCTACAGGTATGTAGGTAGTTCTCAACTTAAACTCATTTCCCAAGGATGTGAACATGATTATTACTATGGAATGATGTGTTTGTAGACCGACAATTGCACATTGTTAAAAGGCATTTTACTGTGAAATCTAACTGTCTACTTGTGACAATTATTTAGTTCGCTGAGCACGCTAAAACAATTAATGCATTGCGGTTGTTTGTTGCATATGCTCTCTGTTTTAATTTTTCATTTCTGTTGGTTCAGAAAAGTTTCGTTATATCTGGGATTGAGGCTTTGGACTTGGGGAGTTTCTTTCTATATTTCTATTGTTCTGTCAAGAACCATTTTTACAGACGTAAACTTCTACTGACCAGTCAGAAGTCATGTGATTCAATTAAAAAATTAAAAAGAAACTTCAGTTCAGGTGCTGCTGTGGTGTATTTAAAACTGCATGGGAAATATGCCAATTGCATATATATTACATAGCTTAAGAATACGATCGGCGAGTATTTCTGATTGAAATGTATAAAAGGAATCGGAAGGGAATTAATAATTAAAATAAACAAGTGTGTTACAATTCCACGAAGTTGCAGTTAATATTTTGCAATTAATGGCTTTGGTTTAACATTTCTATTATGTAGTATCTTACAGCTGAACTGAATGTTCAAATAAGACTACTTGATTTGTACCTGCGAGTGTAGCAAACCGTACTAAATAAGTTAGTAGTTTCGTACTAATAGTATTCAAATTCAGCACAGACCTGCATTTATGAATCGAGTCTTTCAATTCATTCACCTTGGTCAATTCAACTAGAATTATCTGAATTTTTGTCTCGTCAAGTGTTGAGTGTAATAATAAGATTTCAACCTCCAGATAACAGTCTACTAGCATATCCTTCCGCACATTTTTTTTCAGTAGTGAGGCTGTTCTTTAAGGAATAAGGTTACTGAGGTGTCTATAATATATACGTGCTATGTATAATATATTAGTCAACAAATTGATTAATTGTGGGCTCATATTGTAACATTTTCAGCTCTTCAAAGATCAAGACTGAGTAACTGCAGGCTATGCTGCTAACTTGCGACCATAAATATCTTCCAGGAACGCAAAAATGCTCATGATCAGAGGAGTCGGTGGTGCACGCAAAGCTGTAGTAATTGGAGCTTGCATAATTGCTCCATTGTTTCTGTTGTTTGTTCTTCGGCATGGAAGTAGTGATGGAGCTTCTTGCCAGATCTTTGCTAGTCGTGAGGTAATGAATTACAATAATTACCTAAGTATGAAATCAATATTAGGTACTGTTTTATGTGAATAACTATTTGTGTCCGAGACAGACAGTTATCACAGGAAAGGATGGAAAGTCCTATCAATATGATCGGGGGTCTCCTTTTATATTCGTCGGAGGATTTCCTCGTTCTGGAACAACCTTAATTAGAGCTATGTTAGATGCACATCCAGATATTCGATGCGGTGAAGAGACTAGAGTTGTCCCCAGAATTTTGCAGCTTGCTGCTCAGTGGAATAGATCTGCCAAAGAATCTAACCGTTTACATGAAGCTGGTTTAACAGATCAGGTGTGAATTTTTATCATCACCTCATTTCTATCGCCGTGCTCATTTTGAAGTGTTTTAAATACTTTGTACTTTCAACTCAGATTATTGGAGACGCGGTATCATCATTTATTTTAGAAGTCGTCGTTAAACATGGAGAACCAGCTGCTCGATTGTGCAACAAAGATCCGTTTACTTTAAAATATGGGGTGTATTTATTGAAACTATTCCCCCATGCCAAATTTATATTTATGGTTAGAGACGGTAGAGCTGTTGTGCACTCATTGATCACTCGAAAAGTAAGAGACTGCAAAACTCTGGCATTGAAATAATCTGGTATTCTAACGAAAACAAACATTTGATTTTATCAGGTTACAGTGACGGGGTTTGACTTAACAGACTACAGACAGTGTTTAACAAAATGGTCAAACTCCATGAAAACTATGTTAAGAGAATGTGAAGAGTTAGGACCTGAGAAATGTCTCAAAGTGAAGTACGAAGACTTAGTTTTGCATCCCCGTTCTGAAATGCAAAAAATTTTGAATTACCTCGGTCTTTCATGGACGGAAGAAGTTATGCATCACGAGCAGTACATTAACAAGCCTGGTGGAGTTTCTTTGTCCAAGTAAGAGTTGTATTTATTTTTACACAAACATCCGTCTTCAAAACTAACAATGCCTATCATTTGTATTTAGAGTGGAACGTTCGTCTGACCAAGTCGTGAAACCCGTAAACGTAGAAGCGTTGTCGAAATGGGTTGGTGCCATTCCAGATGATGTTCTTCAAGAAATGGATACCATCGCTCCAATGCTTCAAGCTTTCGGGTACGATCCCAAAGCCAATCCTCCTAATTATGGAGAACCTGATCCAGAAGTGGCCACAAATACTTACGACGTTCAGAAAAATTCGGACAAATGGGTGAAAACGGTTCAAGATGTTCTCCAACAATCCAAGAAGCTCTCAGATGCTTAATTATTTTCTCAAAAAGCCTCAATCTGACATAAAATTCCAGCAAGACTTATTTATTTTAAATGTTTTACAGTTCAACTTGCTTCCAATTTGCACTGTGTTATGCCAGTTAATTATTTTTATTATTTAAGAATGATACTCTCGTCGTGCTTGTAAACCGACATCTATATAGTTGACGAGGTTTCTAAAGTCATCGAATCTTGTTTATTCCTATTTTAATCAAGATTTGTTAGAGTTCAAACGGTCTATATATACGTTATACGTTAATAATGTAAAATATTATACTGAGAAATTGATATTAAGTTATCTGGTTTTGTGCTAGTTTTTACAATTGTTCAAATAGATTTAGATCTTCTAGATAATGTAACGTTAAATTACAATAAGCTCTCAAAGCTTCTTCAAAATGTACAGAAAAAAACTGTAAACCGTTGGTCTGAAACTATGAAAATATAATTTTTTCAAAGTAGCTGCACATATTACGGCAACCATGTTACACCAGTGACATTTAAAGTTCAACCACGAGCTATCCAAAAATTATTAATGTACAGAAAGAGTAGTCTTAAGTGATTTTTGTGATATTGGATTTAAGAATTTCTCCTACTCCTAGTAATTTTAACTATTTAAGGTCATCATGCATGCTCTTAAAGTTAAAAACTGGATCAAATGTTTTGTTACAAACAAGTTTGAGATATTATTACATTGTTACGCAAATGTAATGATTCATTTCTGATTGTCCTACTCATAAAAATTTGACAACATAATCTGTCTCACTCTCTATCATTCATTATTATTTATTATCATTATCATAGCCTACGCATTCATCATTAATCATTAAGAGGGTGGGGAAGTTGAGATTTGCGTGGGCTGACTTTGCTCAATGTCGAAGGGATTAGGCCGAGGGAATCGTCTCACCTGAGAATTGCGAGGACGAAGAGACAGGAGCGGAGAATCCCAGGAGGAAAGTAAACAGTGATCATGAGTTCCCCCGCCGCCACCCCCCACGACTGCTGAAACAACCACACCTCTTCCTCGCCATCGCTCTGACCCTTTTCTTTGTGTCCCCCTCCCAGTTTTTATTCCTAGACACGGAGGAGGGTTGTGGAACACGTCGTTCGACAAAGAATGACCACTGGGGCCTAGCAGATTTGAAAAGTTGAAGGAAGTAATAGTACGAACGAAGAAGTATAGAAGACGATGGGGGAGTCTTTCAACGGACGACCGCTGGCTGACGAGCGCAATGAATTCCTGGAACAAACTCGACAAATGCGACAGAAGAGGTCGGAGGATCTCAAAAGGTCTCAAGCAGCAGTGACCATTCAGTCTTATGTCAGAAGATTCCTCGCCAAACGGAAGTTTAGATCAGTTGTAAAGTAAGGGAGAATTTGAAGAGTCATGGTGGTGAGGGTCATGGTGGTCGAAATACTCGGCGATAGTAATTTTGTATTGTGTTTTGTTGTCCTTAGGCAAAGGTTTCTTTCGGTGATGGAGAGCTTTGAATCTGAAGAGGGGTCTACAGCATCGATGCCCAAATCGAGAGATGTGTTTCATGCAAGTAATTTAGTGTTGAAAGTGTACAAAAGTGAGAAATCCGGAGTGGATCTGGAGGTCTTAGATAAACTATGCAGGTTTGTTGAAGTAGATTATCTGATCCCATGGACAAGAATATGAAAAGGTGTGGGTAGGTATAAATTTGTGGAATTCGTTCTTTATACAGATATCTTATATGGAGTATGAACCAAGCAAACCCAGTTTACAGTTACATTGGTAGTGGTCTTCACAAAGAAACAGCAATAGTTTGGATACAACACCTTAAGCACCTAGTCATTTGCTGCCTTCATTCCGTAAGTTTCTGAAGTCAGGAATTGATTACACAGTATTAAATATCACAAATTATTCATCACATTGTTTTTTCAGATGACCAAACTAAAGCCAGAATTGGTATCAGACTCTAGGCTCTTGTCTGTTTTTCTCACGGCTCTGGTCAGCTTAACATCTTTAGATAAATGGCAAGTTCTACAAGGGAACCAATTTAAAGGGCTGGTTCCTGGAATGCAAAGACTGAACAACACACTTTTCGCACACATGAAGACTCAGGGAAACTTTTTTAACAGCATGCATGCAGTACTAGAAGCCGGTTTAGCAAGGCCGGGCAAGGTTTGCCAATTTGAAATTACTTCGTAGTTTTGATATAATCATCTCAACAAAGTTTTGATTATGATTTCAGTTCTTCATTAAAAAGCCTAACCTGCTTGCAATATCAAGAATGACTATAAGGGCTGTTAAAGGAGGTGATGCTGTAGACGACGAAGCTTTAAGTGAATACATCTTCAAAATACTGTCTGTGCCTGCTTTCGTGTACCATGTTAATTCTATGTGCCCAGAGGTACGAGTTATTCATGTTAAATATATTTGTGAAGTTATTATACTTTGTCAATTAAACCTGACGGTTTGTTATCCCCTATTCTTTAACAGGGTTTAGAGCTATCGCTGCTTCCTAAAATTGCTAAAATAATAGCAGTAAAAATGCCAGATGAAAACTTTTCTCAGACATTGTCGCTCCTGGCCAATGTAGTTCAACTGGGGCAATGCTGTGGGGAGCTGAATGAAAACTTCAATCCTTATTTTGCTGTACGAAGCTCCGTTTTTTACGTTTTTTATTACCTGACTTATGCGTAACTAACATTAGTTTCGGTTTTTCAGAGAGCAATATATAATCTTCTTTCCGCATGCAAGCGACAATCAGATTGTGCCAAAAAGAGTCACTGGCATCCAATTCTAGGATCGGTTGACCAGCCTGTTCCTTCTTCTTTATTAAACTCCTCGGCGTTAGTCAAACAACAGATAGAGTTCTTGTGGGGCAACGTCTACTTAGAAGTGAGTGTACAAGAATCGGTATCAAATCAATCAAGACATTAAGAGCAAATATTGACTTCAGTGAACTTTTAATTTGCAGGCAATATTCTATACTCTCAGTACATTCTTGAAAGACATGAAAATCAATATTACAGAAAAGGGTCCAGAACGTGTCTATAATATTGATGCAGTTCCCGTCAAGGAGAAATCTGGAAATTTTAAAAGCAGCGTTATGAAAGTATTTCGCAAAGTCATGTTGCTAGACAGTCACCCAAGTGGAGCCCAGCAGACGCAGCAAATAAAATTTCACTCAGAAATTGTGTACACCATTTCCGAGAGTTGCGATTTAGTCAACATTATCTTGTCTACATTTCACATGTATGTACTGCATCAGCTAGAATTGCTTTAGTTGTGTTATCGAAATTAGAAATCTCATTGAGTCTATTCCTTTATCCCAACAACAGATTTCGTTTAGACATTTTGACTGGAATTTGCTTCAAGCAATCGTCAAAGTGGTTGGTTTCTTTATGGAAATTCCTCGAGTTGTTGGGGAAAGATCTCAAAATATGGATTGATACTTTGCTTCAGACTACCAGCTCACCCCACGAATCTCTAATTGTGATGTTTTCAGATGCAATGGTGCACTTTATTACGTAAGTCCTGGGCTGCTGGATAAGATTAAGTTTAATAGACTGAAGTTTACCTGCATTATAATATTGCTTGCTTTCAAATTTTCAGGATGCTCGATGATCAAGAGATGTATGAGGATCAACAGGCTTTCCGACTTACTGAAATAGCTAAAATAGCGCAGTTTATGAACCACTTGTGTTATCGATTGATCACACATGCTAATTCCAACAACTTAATCGATTCTACTTGGACATCATTAAAATTGTTGCTTTTAGTGCTATACAGACGAGATTGCCGGAGAAAATACTGTCCTGATGAACATTGGCTGATTGAATCATCAAAGATGACACAGTTGTTAAGTGATATAGAAAAAGGTCGGAAAAATGCAAAGGTATGACTTTCTACTTTGCACCATGACTTGACGGAATTCGGCTAGCAATGACGTAATATGCATTTTTTCGTTATCAGAGAGTTCTGTTGGATATGCCTCATGTTTTACGGGAAGATGCACGAGTGATATTGTTTCGCAAATGGGCAGCTTCCGAGAAAACACTAAATGGCAATTCTGCTGGAGAGTTTGAGTATGGCGCACCTATAAGTGTTGGATCAACATTGATCACAATCCAGCGAGGAAGAATAGTCGAAGATGGTTATGCACAGTTAGCAACTCTGTCTTCAAAAGCGCTGAAGGGTACAATTAGAGTCAGATTCCAGAATGAATTGGGACTGGATGAGGCAGGTATCGATCAAGATGGTGTTTTCAAGGGTAAGTAAAAAAATCATAAACATATGTTGATTCTATGCTAAACTATTTGTACACTTTGATTCAGAATTCTTGGAAGAAACTATAAATGCAGTGTTCAATCCATCGCTGAACTTGTTTAAGGCGACAAATGAAAATTTACTTTACCCATCACCTTTATCGTATCTTCATGAGAACCACTTGCAGCTCTTTGAATTTGTAGGGAAAATGTTGGCAAAAGCTATTTACGAGGTACTTGAAATCAGTTAGTAAAGCATTGACGCTAAAAATGGGTTTAATAATTTATTTTTCATACAGGGAATCGTTGTTGATGTCCATTTCGCTTCGTTCTTTTTAAGTCAAATTCTTGGTTATCAACAACACGCACTGTTTTCGGCAATCGACGAGCTTCAGTCCTTGGATAGAGAATTATATCACTCTTTGAACTACATCAAACATTACGAAGGAAACATAGAGGTTTAAAGTTTTGACGTGAATATTTCAAAGTTTCACTAAGTTTCAATTTTCATTGTACTAATTGAAACCTTTCGTTTTAATTATGAACGTTAGGACCTTGAACTCACTTTTTCGGTTGACCAAGACTGCCTAGGGGAGATAAGAACGACAGAGCTAATTCCTGGGGGCAGATCGATCTCCGTCACTAATCAGAACAAGTAGAAACTTCTATAATTAATATCCATAAGTATCGCTTAGAGTTCGTTCTGACGTTCTTTTTGGGATATTTTTAGAATAAGTTACTTATACATGATGGCTCACTTCCACTTGTATGTACAAATTAAGGAACAAACAGCAGCTTTTTTGAAAGGGTTTCGTTCCATCATTCCTAATGAATGGATACGAGTTTTCTCTCCACCTGAGGTAAAAGTATAGCAACAGGATTAAATGGATCTTAAGACTTTTTGACTAACTGAAACCAATGGTACAGCTTCAGCGACTTATCAGTGGGGAAGACTCAGATATTGACTTGCAGGACTTGCGTAGAAATACTCAGTACTACGGAGGATTTCATGATAACCATCGTGTAGTAGTTTGGTTGTGGGAACTTTTAGAAAATGACTTCATTGAACCTGAAAGACGGCAGTTTCTCAAGGTAAAATTTAGTAGCTCTCAAAATTTATGGCAATAGCTAATTATGTACACGTGGTATAGTTTGTTACCAGTTGCTCCAAGCCTCCGCTTTTGGGATTTTCGAATCTTGATCCTCCATTCTCGATTCGATGTGTTGAAGTTAGTGATGACGAAGATACTGGAGACACTATCGGCAAGTGCTAATGCTAACATTCCATAAATTTGCATGATTATTTCCATTGAGCATATTTCCCTTTGTTTTGTGAAGGAAGCGTCTTGCGAGGATTCTTGACAATCGGAAGGAAAGATCCAGTTGGTCGATTGCCAACATCATCTACATGCTTTAATTTACTGAAACTCCCCAACTATCAAAAAAAGTCAACTCTGAGGGATAAACTTCGCTATGCAATTACTTCCAATGTCGGCTTCGAACTTTCATAATGAAAGGAATTATTACATAGACTGTCTCATATTTTCCACTTAACATCACTAAGCTTGTTAAAATTGGCAAATTTTTAAGGCTAAGGGTCCAAAATCATCAGTCAATCCACTTATAACTTAATCTCTTTTGTTATATGTAACAAAATCTATGCACTTTTAGGGAGTGTGTGTGCAATCCGTGCAATCGTTGATTAGATTGTTTTTATTTAAATCAAATGTGTAGTAATACTGTGATCCTATATGGTACAATATAAACAGCTCTTATGATTCAATATTGATTGAAATTAATTGCCATTTTTATTATTTAAATTCGAAAAGGTACATCATGCCGTGTCATATTCCAAGGAATTTTATTTTCATATTTATGTACTGCATTTATTGAATAGTTAGTATTATTTCGATATAACTTAACTAACAATTCCAATATAATTCTGTGGCCGCAGAAATCTTCACATACAGTAGCCCTCACGATCTGGCCAGTGCAGAACTTAAGAAGATTATGTAAATATCACCCTTTTATTGTTGAATACGGAATACCCTTACACGGAATAATAGTATATTGATAATAGCAGTTCAGTGACTGTTAATATGAAACTCATAATTAGCATTGTGTTGAGAAGAGCCTATGAAGTCCGAGCCCATTTACAAAGAAACCAATAAGACATAAAATCGCCATTTTCGCCATGCGTAATTCAGTGTTTGTCCGTAAAAAACAAGTTCTGTAACTGACGGACGGAGAGCATAAACGGTAATGGTTGACGTGCCACTGTCGTGGCCAGTGATCAACCATCTTGCTTCTCAAGTCATTTTTTCAGCTGAGAGTCACACGTTTGCGGCAAGAAATATGCTATCTCAACTCAGTTAAGGCATATAAATGAAAGATATCCATAAAAAGCAGTAATTGTACCTTGTACTCGCTAACTTCCAATTAGTCCTTTATAATATCAAGCATAGCAAAAGCGATACGCATTCTTTTTTTTACGATTCTTTCAAGAATATTACTGCTAACTATTGATGATGTATACTACCAACACGATGCAGAGCAGGACTAAAATCTCTTGTGCCTAAAAGTCTAAGTTTCACACCTTAGATTCATGGCTTACGCCCGCATTGCCCGTAAATGAGGTTAGTCTACCTGTTACAATTTCCAAGTACACCGAGGCTTGAGAGCTGCAGAGAGGAGAGGGTATCAATATTACAGCTACACTAATGTCGCAAGTAATTGAAGACAGGTTTTACAATTGCCTTTTTATAACTGAGTCATTCTTCGTGAGAAATATGGCCTATGAAAAAAGGCATCGATATCCCACGATATATCGACAAAGAACTTAAGCTTAAAGACCTCAAGTAGTAATGCAGAAGTCATGAAGAAAACAGACATACAGTTACGGTTATTGAGAAACATGCAGAACTCTAAAAGATGGACACGGTAGGAAGCCCAGAACATTTCGATCGGTTTGTAAATTTCACAGAAATTCGATCTGTTCTTATCTACCTTGCAAAAGTGCTAGATCACAGCTGACAATTATAAAGAATACATGTTTTGCGAAATTAAAAGAACCATTTCTTGTCTATGAGTCAAAAAACCACCTTCGCTGCCGAAGTATCAGTGCGTTGCATAGAACGTTCACATACATCTGTAGCCTAATTAATAATTTATAACAAGATCCGTGTTTAAGTACACAAGAATCGCGCATCTTCTTGTAAGATGCTTGAGGAACGGAACTTATCAAGCACATTAGCACAAATAGTACAAACAAATACTGCTCACTTCTTTGTCGTTAACATCAAGGTATAATAATTAATTCATGGAAGCTGAAGTAAACCTAAATTTCAGTGAATTTCGGCGGATAATCTTATACACAATTTCAACTTTATCTTCAACTATGTACTAATTCATGATTTACCTCTCACAGTCTGTTCGAAGATTCACATTATCACTATGCTATGATTCTAATATACGATTGTGTATTTTGAGGAAGAGATGCGTCAGCTCTTGACTTGTTGCTTTAATATTGTGTTCACTTGTAATAGTTGTAAGTTATAAAAGGCTCGTCCAGGTTCTGTACGGGTTGTTGAGAGTAGTTTCAATATAGATTGGGACATTTAGACCAGTCTCCTTTCTCCTTGCAGACCCAATACTCATTTTTGAAAAGATGGATAAGGTTTCCACTTACAGCATCTTTATCTTTGTAAAACCATATGGGCTCATACGGTGGGAAAGGATCTCCTACACAATAAACACATTCTTGTTAAATCTGAAAATAGCAGTAAGTCCATGTAGTTAAGTATATAGGTACCATCGGCTGCAGCTTTTTCAGCTTCACTTTCGCGTTGACGTCTAGAAGCTCGCTGCTTCTCTTCCAATCGAACTTTTTCCAAGTTAGCTTCGTCCCATCTGCCATCTTCCATGAGTCTCTGATCTGGTCTGTTTCTCGTGTCTGTGGGTGCGACTCCATCTTCCATCTCGTTGAGTTGACACGCCAGTTCCGTAAAGTTATAGTACTTATCAAAATCAGCCCTACATATGAATTTATTATAACACGTTAAGTGTCCACCATCAAGTAATTCGACAATTTTCAACAATTATTTAACTCACGGGGGCATTTTTCTGACCCACAGTGTCACAGGCGACCCTAATTCCAAAACAGGCTTTCCACTTTTGTCAGAGTCTTTTTGCTTGAGCACCTTACACGCTTCCATTTTACCATCCCAAGTACCATTTAGAACCCACCGTACCCGCTCTTGTTTATCCATTACACATGCAGTAACCTGTATTTAAAAAAAAGTAAATGTGAGATTTTGTTCTTCAAGTCACAATGGACACTTGATGTTAGCAATTAATTCGCACAACGGTAAACGTATACCTTTCTCTGTACATCTCGATTGAAGTAAGAATACGGGATGTACTTGATGTGACACTTGTCTTCTGTAGTATGATTAACGATTTCAGTTTCTCCATGATTGTCCACCCAGAGTTTTCCAACAATTATGTTATGGACCGTGGTTGTCACTTTCCGCCACGTATAATGATGCCCTGAAGGGAAATTTGAAGAAGTTAGGTACCATGTTGTAGTTTCCCCCATGAACCGCATAATTTCAACATTCTTACCCGTTTCAGGAAATACCAGATGTGCTACACCCAAAGGAATCACTTGCAAGTATTTTCCCCTGAACTTCGAAGACAAACAAAATTCTTGCCAGCACTTCCACCCTCGGCCTTCACAATGTTGAGCAGCCATTGGAGGATGATGGCTAACTTGTTCCGTAATACATTTCCAACCCAAATCATCAGATCGGTCACATTCATACGTTTCACCAAGTAATGGATTAAAGGGCTTTCCTGTCCGAACCTGTGTTTGTAGCAAACAAAAGTACGTCAGTTATTTATTTACGATAGTTAGTTATTTCACACTCCAGTTATAATATGAATCTTTCCAACTCACAGAAGTACTGGCATATGCCGAAACAGTAAATGCAGCAACATACGCTAACTGTTCGCAAGGGTCGGAACACGTAGCAGCCTTATCTAATATTTCACTGTATTCGAACTCTTCTGTCAACCGCTGCAGCATTGATAAAGGCTCGGAAAAGTTAACAGGCATAGGTATCTTAGTCAAATCTTTTCCTATACAATTTTTCACGATACTCCATAGATTCAGAGGATAATCAGGTTTGTCAGGCACTCGTTTGCGACGATTTTTCTTTACAATTGATGAATTGGACTTTTCTTCTTTAATAGATACTTGCTCACTGGATGGCTTTTCAGTTTTAGGCTGAAACAAAATGTTTCTGTAGAACCAATGTTGAAGGTTACGAAAGTTGTACATCAAAATAAAACACTTTACCTTAGCTCTAATGCACCTTACGGTTTGACTAGCACCTGGATTCCCATCTTCATTGTCACTACTAGAATTGGATTTTCCGCCTTCTGATTTCTATAAACATACACACCGCATTAAATAAAGAAATAACTGATTGTGAATTCAAAGTACACACCTGAGAGTCAGTGCTTATACCGCTAGAAGTTCGACGATGGGCAGAAATAGGTACATCTACTGTAAACTCTGCCATATCCGACACTTCAACAGCGTCGTAAAACTGGGATTCGTCGTCTTCGTCTGATTGTACGGATTGACCTACAAGAACAGAGTATTTGAATATTTCTTCACATCCCAATAGCAATCAAGCCAGGCTAGATATGCAGATAGTAATACCTTGAGCAGCAGCAACTGCAGCAGCCTCTTCTAGTCTTGTATGCTGCTTGGCAAGATCTTCCACGACTTTCTCCAATCTCTGCCGTTGCTCCTTCTCATACTGAATTGCTTTCTGCCACTTCTTTCCCTGAACTTGAGCTGCTTTTGCATATTCGTTGCATGCCTACACATACCCAACAATGGTTTTAATGTCCACTCCAGAAACCCACTTGAGGTTTACACACACATTGTATCCTTCATATGAAATATCTTATCAGTCTCTGACTCACATTTATCATGGCCGTGGATGTTATACGGAACAAAGTAGCTCGTTCATTCACTTGTTTAACTTTAGACACAATTTCATGAGGATTGTCCATAGATTCCAATTCACTTAGAGCTTTCTAAAAACACGCAATCCACTCGTTTTAATTTTGAAAAATTCTTCTTTCGTATCTCACTGAAACTACCCCTCCAAAAACTCAGCCATACCTGTAAAGTATTCCCATGTTTATTTATGAGTTCACAACACGTCTGCATATCTTCCAGTTTTGCAGAGAGCATTCGAAACACATTTTGCACTTCGTGATTATCTGGTGGCGTCGAAACTTCTTCCATTTCCTCCTCCTCTTCAGATTCCATTGTGCGAATGGCCTTGGCCTTAGCCAACTCTAGTGCTGTCACCCACCTAACAAACATTCCACATTTAAAACCTTTAAAATCCTCATGTCCCCATTATTTTGACATCTCTAAATCTACATAATTCATCCTTCTCTTCACGAAAAACCAACCTCTGTCGCTCAACTTCCGACGTAGCTCGAAGGTGGAATGTTTGTGTCCCTCCATTCGAGACAACGAGATTACACGTGTCCTCCGTGTAAATAAGAGCCCCGTGGAGACTTATAGACCCCCTACACGTGTGGGTCATTTCAGCCTGGCTCCTGTAATACGACAACGTTCCATTCTGAAGGACAAACCATCGTTTCTGATAGCCCTTCAGGTAGTTGGTCCATTTGTGCAGCCACCCTTTCATCTCAGGTTCCTTCGCCGCCCCGTCTCCACTCATTCTTGTCACTCCTCCCACATCGCTGCAACAACAACAACAACAACAACAATAACACACTCACACTCCCTTCGAAGATTTCAGTCGTTCCCGCCACTCCCCCACAAGAACTTACACACTCGTCGACACTCTCGCCTCGTCAGAAGGGTCCCGTCGTCGTCGTCGTCGTCGTCCAGAATATGTAGTGTAGTCACGGCCGACACTTATTTATGTACACTATCTATGTTTACTATATCAATTCAGTCAACCCGATTTATTATTCATACTTTGTGCTGATCCGTCTCACAGCAAGTCAACTGAGAGAGGTCCGTCGTCGTCGTCCGTATGTTGTTCACTCTCCTATTATACTTCTCCTCCTACAATAGTATAAATTCCTATACACTCACAACTCCTGCTGATGATGCTGCTGCTGCTCGTGGTGGTGGTGGTGGTGACCCACAATGACTCTGCAAATGTGCAATGCAGGCTCCGCAATCAGTTCCCTACGTACGTACACTAGTACAGAAGAAGAACTATCAATCAAACGCACTTTTCTGCTCTTCGTGTATTGAGAAAAAAGCCAAGTTCAGTTAATTACTAACCTACTACTCACATAGAGAGATCATCATCATTCGTGGTTTAGTATGCTTTAAAGGCCTCTGATAAACATTATCATGTGTGTGGACAGGATGGATGATGATGATATGATGATACAAGGACATAATATGATGAGAGACTTTGCAGGTGTTTGAGAATGTGACGCATACACTATACAGAAGAGTAGTCAGTGTATGACAATTACGATAATGAGGCTTCTAGAATTCCAGCCTTTAACAGATTTGGCAATGCTAGTAAATAAATTGCTTCGTAGAGGAAGATTATAATAAGACATACAGAGAGAGAGGATGGAACAGTTATAGACAACAAGAGGTGATAACACGAGGATTCAACAGAGGAAATTCAGTCACATTCATCGGCTCATTTATTTCGGTTATTCTCGATTGGTATTTTTTTAACGGTGGATCTGGAGTGATCTCACTGTCAGTAATAATGTGCATATGAATCAGGACCCATTAGCATTGTAACTGTAGAAGAGTGTCTTCATGACAAGTATGTGTGACGATGCTGCGATGCGCGATGTATTACGATGTTTCTGATTGTAGGGAGTCAAGAAGCTGCCTGCTGGAATACTTATTTTGCAGCAGTCCATTTTCCAGCAGATGATTCCCAGGACACGTGGGGGAGCATACTTCAGCCGTTTGAAGAAACGGGTAAAACAATGAATGTGTGGTGAAGCTGCCCGGTGTACACTTGGTTGGTTAGTTGCATAGATTGTACAGTCAATAGTTTCTGAAGATAGTACAAAACGAACGACACAAGGACACTTGTCCAAAATAACTCCAGCTCAACGGATGGTGTGCGATTCGAGCTTTTCCGAGTTGTAGAAACTACCATTACACGACACAACACGCCTTTAATCACTTCCTGCTTAGCTTTTAAAGAAAGGCTACCAGTTCCAAAACATTTGACCTGATCTACATACACACAGACATACCTACTCACATTGCCAATTTCACGGAGGACTTGCGTTCGATCTTAGCTTAAGCTTACCGCGACGATGAAACTGAACAAATATTTTCTAACAAATTATTCAAAATCTAGCTGTAGTCGTCTAAATTGGTACAAACAATTAAGATACAGTCCGAAATAACAGTACAAATAATTTATCTTTCATATAACAAAACAAAGACTATCTGCGATTACTTAATAAGAAGACAAGTTCTTATCAGGAGTTCCAAAAATTACAATATGCGTATGCTTGCACGCACACACCTACTGAGTCTTTCAAAATCATGATACAAAGTAGTGTGTAGAACCTCAGAGCTTCTGTAACTAACTTAGTCATAATAGCACTAATTGATGAACTAAATTCATTGACTCTGTGGTAGAACAGCCGCCCCACCTGCAAAAGAAATAACAATTTTTAGAATACAATTGTTGTCTAAAAGACAATTGTCGAGTATTATAATCCGGAAATAAGGCAATACTTACAGCAGGCACACGGATTTGTACAAAAAAGTGCTCTAGGAATACCAAACTCAGCAAAGAAGAAACACATCAGCCACGCAATAAAGATATCTTCTAGGCATCTATCATCCTTAAAGTTCAAAGCAGGAGTGACACCAGAAGTAAGCAATTAAGTGAGAGATGGTAAGATACAAAAGAAATACAACAATAGCAGCAGGCATACATACATACATTATCACAATTGACTACGGCTTTAATTAATCTACTAACTCAAATTCATATTTTACAGTCTTTTAGATCACAGACAGTTAATGGGACAGTACAAAATTATTTTTACATAATCGATCTTTTTTCGCGTTGATAATATAGAAGAGAAATTCCTCTTCGAGACAGGTAACTAAGTATATGGAAAACTCATGAACAATTTACAAACTGATTTTACTTGACACATGTCAGTCATACGCACGAACCCGATCTTTTTCCGCCCTGAATGGCCTGTTATTCTGCGGCCCGTAGTTTTTTCGAGGGTAGTTGGAATAACGTCTAGGCTTTGCATTACTAAAAAGTCTCGGAGGTGGAGAAAAGTTTCTAGTCGGGCGTTCAATAGTTTGTTTCTCAGAAAATCCCATACGGTTCCGAGAAAAATCAGGAGAGCGCATCTTTGAAGAATTGTCTACAATGTTACCATTATGTTCTGTTTGATGTACAGGAGTTTTGCTAGTTGGAGGGAAAGGGTGATTGCTGTACTCACTACAATTGCGATTTACAAAAGTCACCGATTGCTGACTCTGATTCATACTGAAGGGATAATATTGCAAAGCGTTAGGAGCTGAATTAGGAGCCTGCTGAGGGGCAGGAGACAATGAGGACATCGGATAAGGCATATTAGAAAGCGGCGGAGTAGGTAAAGGGACAGGTGTTTGGTTACTATTCGAATTAGAAATTTGCTCCGACTGCTCAAAGCCACTACTAAAGCTAGATGTGACAGTAGCTTGATTATTGTTGACAGGAGTTGATGACGGTGTCGGACGCATTAATGACTGGTTATAAGCTTGTTGAACATGATAATAATTCAACTCATTCAACTCCGTCATGGGAAACCCGTTTGGTGGCATCGCGCCATCCATCGATGCAGGAACGACGAAGTACTTTTGTGGAGCCTGTGGCTTAGGTTGATACTCACCTTGGTGAGAATGAGCAACGTAAGGTAGAATCACTTGCTGAGGATGAGGATATCCCATAAATGGCATTACTCCTAAAGGATATCCTACATGAGGGGCACCTCCGTGGTTGCCTCCAGCTTGTCCATATCCTTGGCCATTAGCTGGAACTAGAGGTCTACAAAATGAAAAAAAAAATACTCCGTAAAATATGTCTAACCAAGCATGCACTTGTCCATAACCATAAAACAAATTGCTGATTAATAAATGTGGCTTACGTAGGCGCGCTTGGATTGTTAGGTGGAGTGCTGTTGTTCGGGTGTCCCCCAGGGTTCGGATTAGGAGCTCCACCATTGTGAAGGTATTGAACTTGTTGATGCATCTGACCTGTACCACTTCCATCGCCAGGGTACATTTGATTTATAGCGGTAACTCGCATCATCTAATATAACAAAATTAATTACATGACATGCCAGCACTTTATTAAATACAAATATATAGCTACCTGCGAATAGTGTCCTTGAGGAACGAAAGCAAACTGAGGCGGAGCTGCGGCAGCTTGCATTGTTCCAGGAGCTATCAAAGGAGGCCCAGCAGTCATTTGGATCGGTGGTGTCATTTCAGATCTTGGAGGAACTCCACCCATCATTCCAGTACCACCAACTATTACGTAACATAAGAATGATTATAGACCAGTATGTATTATCAACTGAAGTTTTCAACGCACCTTTGCGATGCCCAGCATGACGAGGAGTGTTGCCACCGGAAGATGCTGATGAATTTGACGATGGAGTGAGAGCAGCCGTTTGGGGATAAGGTTGAGCAGCATAAACCATCTGCACAGGTAACACACTATAAGAATGCATCGGCTGAGCTGGCATCATTTGCTGCTGCGGAGTGCTGGGCTGAGCGGGTGTACTTGGTGGGCGAGGAGGTGTGCTTGGAGAGCGCTGTAAAGATAAGGCAATGGAAAGATTCAGGAATTAAATCTACAGCCAAATTGATTGATTCCGAAAATGTAAATAATTGCTTACAGATGAAAAAGATTTAGCTGAAGGATTGAATTCCTTAGCGTTTGGATTAAAGGTAAACTTTTTCTTGTCCATGTCACTATTTTTGGAGTCGACTGAGGAAGGAGTACTTTGACTATCAATCGAAATTCCAGCTCCTGGAGGAGTCGATTCATTGACAGCTTGAATACTAGCAGTAATAGAAGCTGATGGAGGAGCGGGACTACCAGCTGAACTACTATTCCCTGCTTGTGTTGGAGCATTTTTTCCTGAAATTCCATGTCCTTTATCGGTAACATCTGAACTGGTGGGTGTAGCAGAATTCGATGGAGTAGCAGATCCGGTAATATCCTCCTTATTGTTCGTTCTAGCAGAGGCTGCAGTTGCTGATGGGGGACTTATATTTCGACTTGGTCCAGAATGAGGGCCGGTGTTAGGATTTAGTGGAGGTGGGGCCATTGTATTCATGTTTCCTCCGGATGGATGCTGAGGTGGAGGATTATTCGACATTCTTCGACCACCAGATTGCTCCCCAGGACCTTGCAGTCTGAATGTCGAACTAAATTCTTTCAGCTTATTCGGGTCATCCCGTCCACCATTTCGCCTTTCGATTCCTGGCTTACTTGGCATTCTTTGTGGCCGGCTATCGTTACCGTCCATCCTTCTAGCTTCGTTGTGACTATTGGGGTTATTATATTGGTTTGGTGGAGGACCGCGACCACGAGGATCATAATTGCTACGACGATCATGATAAGGATTGTTCGGCACTCCATAATTTCCTCTTGGATTTTGATTCTGACCGTACATCGGTTTACGTTGATTTCCACCACCACTATTATTGTTCATCTGACTTGCACCGTTATTATTAATAGGAAGATTCTGGGGTTGCTGTTGCAGAGGCTGTGGTGGGGGGTGTTGAGGAGGTGGCTGCTGCTGTTGTTGTGGAGGAGGTGGCAATGGTTGCGTACTGGATTGTATGTTACTTTGCCGCCGTGAAGGTGGAATATACTTATCATTTCTAAAAATCCAAATCCAACTCATCAACACATTTTACTACTTCAGAATTGTTTAATTTATGAATAAGACATACCCAGACGTCGAGCTAGAATTGTTGTTATTATTATTGTTGTTATTGTTTAGGTTAGCATGACCAGCTGAGTTCCGTGAGGGTCGAACAACAGCCGAAAAAGCTTCTTCCTCATCTTCTCCATTTTCGAGTTCACTCCTCTCCCATGAAACTGTATTCTTTTCTATTTCCTGAGCTATTTGGGAAGCCTGTTGTTCAGCTCTCTTGAATGCATCTAAATCTGACTTATCTAACTGGGTAGTATATCCCGACAGATCATTTTTGTAAGAAGACGTGACTCCATATTTCTCCTCATTTTTCTTGAACATGTCCTTCGCTTCCCAACCATTCTCCTTCATCAATTGGAAATACAAAAACGCTCCGGTAATAAATGGAAGACTCTGCGTATACCACGCTTCCCCTCCCCAAAGCAAAATATTCAGTTTATGACACTTACTTTAGAATTAGAGAGACCCGCATCTAGAGAGAGGTCCTCATCTGACCCGACTTCCGGTCCATCCCAAGGTGTGAGCTCTTTCATCTCCTTCTCCCTTCCTAAACTCCCACGACTTGAAGCTATCGCTTGGTCAGTGAAATCTCTCGTCGCGTAGTGTGTATCTACACTCTTAAATCGAGCTGTAAGCATCTGAAATAAAATAATATTTAACATATAGAACCTACATGATAAATATATACTACTAAACACTACTACTAATTATTCTCTAGCTACCCATAAAATATGTATTTCCCAAACTCTACTCACCTTATCAGTTGGAACTACCAACATATCATAACTCTCTGTGATCGGAGTCTCATCATCAGCTCCTTCTTCTACTCGGTGGGCTGCCTCAATCAGGATTTCATGACGTTCTGACGTATACGCTGCGAATATTCCATCATAGCGCTTTCTCGGTCCGCCTTCACAAGTTTCACGAACCGTCACTTCACAAGGAGACCCGACTAGGATGGCCATGTTGTACATAAAGTACTGATCGCCCTCGGTCTTCTTCCCTTCCATCCTTTAATAAAAAATAAATTATAAGCACAACAATCAAAATCAATCCCCAAGATTCCAAACAATGCACACACACACACACACAAATACACCTCAACTCAACACACACATACACACACACACAAGGGACTCTCTCGAGGCGGAAGTAAACAAACTATACTACTACTTACTTGTTCTGATGAGGCCTTTGGCCTTTGCCCCCCTTCAAATGGGCCGACTTCATGGTAGCTGGATCCTGGAGGGGTAATTATATAGTTTAATTAAAAGTTGGGAAAGTTGACAATAAAGGTGTTTCAAGCGCGAGCGAGACGAAGGAAGCACGTCCTTGGTTAGAGTGGAGCGAGCATTGGGTTCTTCGAGAGTGAGGCTGGAAGAGAGAGAGAGAGAGAGAG
>Ga0194135_10000488_pt1 | contig 23488 bp, 14 predicted proteins | sample LitLau_LLRF_2013_FD_134024 | JGI IMG/M metagenome (GOLD analysis project Ga0194135, IMG submission 134024) | Freshwater sediment microbial communities in response to fracking from North America - Little Laurel Run_MetaG_LLRF_2013 (version 2) | ecosystem: Environmental > Aquatic > Freshwater >...
CTTCTTCTTCTTCACAGGAGAAGATGAAAAGCCAATGCTCATCTCTATGTGTGAGTGTATGAACCAGAACAAAAAATATAGAGGTTACTGTAACATTCATATATATATACACACATATATGTAGCACTCTCGTCAGTAGTTTTGCTTTTTGTGAATTTACTCAGAAACCTGATAAATCGCACACAACTCCACAAACATATAGTCTATTATGAGGTACAAGTACACTCAAAGAACAAAGGGGGACTTATCTAGCGAAGAGATTATTCGTTTTTGGTTTAATAAATGAGTACAAAGCAAAGTTTGAGCGTGCATGTATGAACAAAGAGTGACGAACTGGTGAATTTCAGGGTGAATTGCTTTTAATCCATCTCGAGAGCGGAGAAAGTCCAGATGCCTGGAATAAGCCGTAGTGGAAAGATGACCACATTCGCAGTTTGCTCACCATGGTTTTGCATATAGTACTTCCTGAGCCTCTCAGTCGGATTCGCACTCATCCGGATAATGAAGAGGCTTCAGGACCTGGGCGAGTTTTGTACTGCAATAAGAAGCTATGGCTCACCAGACCTGCCTCTATGGACACTATCGCTCGAATCGAAGAGGATCGACTCTGCAAATTCGGTAGGTTTCATTATCTCCCGAATATCCATACATCAAGGAATATGATTGTGTAAATGGATGGGGATTTCTCAGAAGTCCACACGTATAATATAATATAAGTATAGTTTAGAGACTATGTGTCGTTTTCATCTCTGGATCTAATCTATATACATGTACATATAATAGGAGATGTAATACACAGCAATCGCAATACATTTCTTCTTGCTGAAATAGGACATGATCCCAAGGCAGATAATATTGGAGCTAGGAAATTCCATCTCCACGCGAGAGCTTGTCATGCTCATCATCCTCCGGACAGGAATAATTTCGAGCCTGTGACGAACGCCGAGAAACGAGCTTTGTTCAAGTACGTCTTTATTAATTAGTCAAAGTCTTATTATTATGCAAACAAGAGTCTTAAAATGTATGTGTGATTAACATTGACGCAGGGGCTACTTGACTATAATCCTAAGTTGCATTTATGCAATCTTCATCCTAATGCTTGGAGTGGTAGTCTACATAGCTGACTTGATATCTCGCACAGCAATACTTGCAGAAGTAAGAAAAAACCCTTTCTTTACTCTACCAAAAAGCTTATTTCATCCTTCGGCTTATATATATGAACACAAACACACACACACATGCATATCAAACTATAAACAAATATTATGATGAACCACATTCCCTCATCTCTCTCTCTCTCTCGCTCTCTTCCAATTCGATCTCATCTTTACATGAAACAACTTTACAATTTCTCAGGTTTTTAGCGTCTATTTAGTTGCGTTTGGTTTGTCATGGCTGATTTTTCTGTACTTCGACATTCGAAGACATCAATGTAAGATCCGTGCTCAAAGCTCTTCGCTTCCTCAAAGAGCACCAGCACCACCACCTCCTTCTGGTTCAGGAATAAAAAATAAACAAAATTCACAGCCAGAAGCCAACGGAAAAATTCCTGCAAATTCAGAGAATTCTGGCACTAGACCTACGACGACACCAAATGCTTCTTCTGGATCAGGAGCCTCGTCGCAACATCAACAAGGCCAAGAAAACCTTCGGTTTAATCGACATGCTTACATATTTTGTCAAAGTAGGCACTCTGGCTCATTTTATCTTAAAATTGGAGCAGCAGGTAGTTTCACATGAGATGATACACTAACAGAGACCCATATGCAAAGCTGAATTTTCATGTTATTTGGGATTCCTATATAGGTTTCTGCTTCGGCCATTTGATCCACTCGGGGCTTCTTTTGTGCAGACAAATTATATTTTTTACCACAGATGACGAGAAAGTATTCAATAGGTGTGCTAACCTGGCTAACCTCACCCTTGACATTTTGTTCCCCATTTACTCGTTTCTTCTGTTGTTCGTGATTTTTAAGTATTCTAATGTGAGTCTTCCATATATAAATTAAATGTCACTTGTCTCAACTTGTCATAAAGTTCTATAATGCATAAAGGTTTCATGATTTGACATCCCCTCAATTATTCATCATGTTGCAGGTTATCATCAACCGTCACAAGGAGCTGTCTCGCTTTGCTCTGATGCATTGCATTTCTTCAAGTTTGTGTTTTTGGTTTTGGAGTATCCTTCGTGAGACAGCGGATTCCTTGTACCACAAAATGGCTGAGGGGAACTTCAGTGATCACCATCATTACCCGCATCCGCCATATGGACAGCCACCAGCAACGTCATCACCGTCTTATAACGCTTCTACGACATCCCCACAAGCCCTTCCTTTGACTTCTTACGACGGAGGTAAACAACATAGACTCCTTTCATTAATTCCAAATTGAAACCTTAAAACACAATAGACCTTTATGAAATATTTTTCCTCTCTCTCTCTCTTTAGATCCCCATTCAAGCGTTTTTGACTTCTTAAATGCTTCGTCAGCCATCTCGACCTTTTATGACCCGTGTGTGGAGTTCTCGTCCATATCAGAATTGGTCGTCAAACTTTCCCCGTATTTGTATCCTTTTAGTATAGAATACAGTATATTGATTGGTAAGTGAAGAAATATGACTATTGGTCGCATAAGATAGGAGTGTCTGGGAGGAATCATAATTAATGATTCATTAACTCATTAACTCATTATTATATATATATATATATATTGGCTTTTCTCTTTCTTCCACTCTCTCCCTGTCTAGTTGGTGTACTTTTCATAATGTGGCAAAATATCGGAAAAGGTCAAGACATTCTTCGCCAAAGACAACGCTTACATAACTTAGGAGGAAATCCTTCTCCAGCGACTAGTTTTACGAACCACCTTGTTATTCACGCTGATTGTCACTCAGCTAACAAAGGCTTATTCGCAGGTCTACTCATCCTCGTGGGAACTGTCATAAGTGTAATAATCTTTTACATCGCTCTAGACGATTTCAGAAGTGGATTTGCAGCCCAATGGGTCAATCTTACCTCTCAAGCAGTTCTCCTTGTCATTATGATTATAACTGTGTTGTGTGCCTACCGTCAAATCACCAAGTTGGATATCAACATTCACGCTGTATCGCTTCTCGATGATTTGCTCCTGTTCTTGTGTCTTCCGTCTTTCTTCTTGTACACGATTTTTACAGTTGTGCCAGCAATGGCTCACCAAGATTACTATGCAATCGTCGTATGTTCTCTGCAGGTAACCAACAACGAACACATACATTAATTAAACGATTCCCAAGCAATTAAGCAGAAGAAAGTTTTCAGTCTCACCCAACTATATATATGTATGTCTTATTTCCTCTGTGTAGGTGATTCAAGTAATCCTCCAGACCCCATGTATCATTGACGGCCTCCGGAGATGCAGCAACACAGAACAACTCCGACGAGAGAAACCTGGAAGAGAACTCGTGACATTTCTCATAGTGTGCAATCTTGCCATGTGGATTATAGAGACTTTTGAAATTAAGTCAGTGTACGCTCAGCATGAACAGATTTCCTTTTACGGGAGCATCCTTTGGACCCTGTTGAGTCACATGACACTTCCTCTAACTCTTTTCTACCGTTTCCATTCTTCCGTTTGTCTCGTTGACATTTGGAAATCTGCCTATGAAAGCAATAGTTGATCTTCATCTAAATAACATACAAGAAATATGTATAGAGGTATATATAGGAATATACATAAAGTTCTCATTTTATAATGTATAAAAGCATTGCAAATTCAACAGTACAAATAATTGAGTAGATATTTCAGTTTTGTTAGAAGTTAGAATAACAATAAAAAGTATACTTTGAAATTGCCCATTGACCAAAGTCATGCAACCTGCATCATAGCCTCGTAGTGTATTCTACTGTAATATTCAATGCAATAATGAAACTATAGCCAAACTCTACATTTACAATTTACCCATCATCCGCCCAAAAGCCCAACAACTCATACCATAACACAAACGACGACGGTGAAACTTGCTCGCAGAGGTAACAAATGGCTTTGATTTATTATCTCTACAGTGGATCACATCATCATCTCTGACTCCCTCAGCCGGAACACAGGACGAATCAGTCTTGTATCATGCAGGTTTCAACGACAACGAACCTCTCAACTTAATGTCACGGCTCGTGAATCGTGAAACCCGAAATATACGAGAAAGTACTAATAACCGCTGAGACACTTGTCCGCAATAGAAGAAGTAGCCACCCTCAGGAGCAAAACAACGAGGTCGACCTGGAAAGAGAAAGGACACACACACACACAGTTACATCAAAATGACATTTATAAGTCTCAGTCTCAAAATTATTAACTTTCGCAATGTTTAATACTCTTTGAGCATGTCAATTTGAACCAGAGGGGGAACTCGCGTCTCTACAAAACTCCACAGAATATGAATATGTATAAATTCTTTTTTATTTAGATTGGCAGATCACCTTTGCTCGCACGAATATCCATGTCCCATGACTCTCTCTCTATATATATTATATTGTTTGCTATTTAACAATTATTCGAACTAGTTGCGAGGCTAAAAGTTTGTCATGAATCGCACGAATTATCTCTGTCGCCCGGAAGTTGACTATCAACTATCCATATATGATATATATATATATATATGTGTATTGAGACGATCCAATGGAACAATAATAGATTTAAGTATATTTATATGTACAAAGTACAATAAAAAGAAGTCTGGAGGGCAGTTTAATTTAAAAAATCGCATAAAAATGGATCGTTATTTGGAATAGGATGAGAATTCACCCTCCTCCTCCTTTTTCGTTGAACATGCAAAGGCTTTCATAAGTTTATTTTAGTAGAAAAAGAGAGATAGAGAGTTTATATGGAATGTAAAGCATGAAATCCGTAAACCACACGTACACACGAGTACAAAAGAGAGACTTAAAAGTAGAGAGAAATGATGGAACGAGAGAGAGAGAGAGAGAGTCATGGATGAGAAGTTGGAAATCTCACTGAGGGAAAAACTTTTTTATAAAAGGCATATAAGCTTACTTACAGAGCTTACCTTGTCTCTCTCTCTCGCTCTGCCTGTTGCTCTCTCTCTCTCTCTCTCTCTCTTCGTCTTATATATTATTATGATCGTGTCTGTCTCACAGTTTGTGTCTCACCTCAGCTGTCTTTTCTCTGGGTATCTTCTTCTGGTAATCATACCACCAGCACCTCTCTCCTGGAGAAAGAAGACCTCTCTCTCTATGTGTGAACTGTGTCAGGTAAGAACTCCGAATGGATGGAAGCTAGGGAAGGGGTGTCAGTCAGGTTAGACTAAGAAAACTTCTCGGATCGGACGGAAACATCTTTCTTGTTGCTCTTGCGCCTGTGATGTCTTAACAGTCACATATACATACATATATATACACACGAGAACCTCATGTCAACTCAACTGGTCATACAAATATACACGGAACCCGAAATTCGATGATTCGGTTCAATGCTCTTGCACAGGCCTCTCTATAATAACTGAGTGTCTGTCTATGTGTATGTATGTGTATGTCCTTCTGCTCAACTTCAAATAAATCCTCTATTCGTTTTACCCCTTTTACACCAAAAACACGAGTCTTCTTCACACACCGTTTTACCCGTTAACCAAACCAACCAGCCACAGTCAGTCACACACATTTAGCGTACAACTTGTACAAGTGAATATAGAAAGAGAGAGAGAGAGAGAGAGACTAGCCATCACTATCCATCCATACCAGTCTCCTCGTTAAGAGTCCTTTCCCTAAGGAGAGACTCATCTCTCTCTCAAAACACTTTTTCTCCTATACATAAGGAGTACATCGATGGACATCCTAACTACTCTCTCTCTCTCTCTCTCGTCTGCAGTAATCGAAACAAACGCAAACGCGTATGACTTGTGTGTGTGTATGTGTGTTTATTTATCCATCTTTCCATATCAGATGAATACGCAATTGCAAAAGACTTAAGAGAGAATAAGTTCAGGTGAGCACAGAATAGCTGGTTGCTCTTCATGTCCCCTGAAAAATAATTCCCAGTCTTTCTCCACCAACAAACTGCTCTCTCTCTCTCTCTCTCTCTCTCTCTCTCTCGCTTTCTCCCCTTTCTACTTTCTCTCTTCAAAGGACATCATACAGAGATTATTTTAATCTTCCTACTCTCACATGTAAGCCGTGTCAAAATGGAAGACAATTAATCTCTGCCTCAAGCAGTTAAATACATTCAAGGATTCAAGCTTCCGAGAAAAAAAATCAATATGCTTCTTATAGTCTCCCCATACATGATACGTCCTCCTCCGTACAAACACTCTCAAGAGATGACAATTTTATAACTACCTTCATCTTTTGTACGTACATTCACACACACACACACACATGTACCTCTTTCTCCTGAGATACCTTTTGTTCCTTCCCATCTTCAACTTAAGCACACACACACGAGGGTATATAGTCTTGTGTGTGTACACCTACCTAGGTAGTAACATTTAACACGGATAATATTTGCTCCCATGTGGTACTTATTCACTTCAGGAGACTTGGTGCTTTCTCTCAGCTTTCTACTCGAGCTTATACTCACACAGAGAGAGAGAGAGAGAGAGAGAGAGAGAGAGAGAGAGAGAGAGAGAGAGAGATACAAAATATATGAAATGATGATGAAAGCCCCCTGATGAGTTCTCTCATTCTCTCAATCCTTTTTATCCCGAACTTCACACGCTTTCCCCACAAAAAATATTCCAAAACCAATATTACTAATATATTAAAAATCTCACCAAGGATCAATCTCATTCCGGCCTTGTTTGTCTTCGTATAATCTCCACTCGATTGCGAGGCGATGGTGTATATTGACAATGTGTGCCATGATGATATTATCATTTTCCCCATGAGGAAATAGATCCACGGTGATCGTCTCCCATTCCTCCTCCTCTCTCTATCTCTCAGTCTCATGATCTCTCTCAGAATTGAACCGTTTCACAAAATGCTATTCCAACTAACCAGCTTATTATTACATAAAATTCGACTACCCACACACACGCGCGAGACAATACCTATGCTGCCTTCCTTCCTGTTTCAAACTAAAGATATTTAGATTTCGCTAAACCGGATCGAACACTCGTCTCGTAAGTCTCTACATTTTATGAAACTTTATTAAAGAAGATCTAGAGCAAAGTAAGTAATGAGTGTCTGTATGAGAATTTAATCTACGGAAATACTTTTCTGAGCAATACTAAATTAAATAGGTGACCAACGATGAGTATGATACACTAATACGCGTGTAGATCTTTCATCGGAAGGTTTTATAGAAATCTGGAAGGGATTATTGAGTAGCTATTTTGCCAATAGAAAGGAAAGAAGATGAGTGCACTCTCCAATATTAAAAAGTACTTTGGGAAGTTGTCTCGTAATCTGAAGCTGCTGTTGCTTCTCTGCTGCTCCTACACTCACAGACACAACATATAATATTTTGTACACCTTTACTGAAGCTGATCTGAGCCTACCTGAGAGAAGTGCGAGAGACTACTCCGGATAAATCTTTCTTACTAAAAGAGAAACGACGGAAATGGGGTTGTGTAAGAATATATATATTTATTTTGTGGCTGTGTACTACAGAGTTGTGTCTCATTTCTTTGATATACGACCAAGATTGAGAGGTTTGTAACTGAGTATGTGTCAAAACCTGGGAACCCCCACTGATGTATTGATTTGTGAATCTGTCCACAACGTAAACAATTATGTGTCTCGTCTCACTCCTCGTCTCTTTCAAAATGACTACGAGCAAGATGAGAAACTCGAATATATAAACTAACCTGACGGAAATGATGGAACATTTTTTTACCATCTCACACACATACACACACGCATCACCTCATATTATAAGTCGTTGTCTATCTCTCTATATATATATTCCTCCATGTCCATGTCCATGCAAGTATCCTCATTCTAATCCAGAGACATTGTACACTCCATGAATTTTTGGGGAAGGTACCTTTGGACAAGAATCCTAAATGAATTTCCCAAACTACGCGACGACGACGGTTCAACGGTACCATACACAATGCAATTATGATCTACACTACACAGCACTCTCTCTCTTTGCCGTTCCATGTCAACATACTCATCATGTCAATAAAGTCGTGAGTACATTTTGAATGTGCAAAGAGGTAGGAGGATACAACTTCAAATTAAAAGCTTAATGTGTAACTCCTGATTACAGATTTGTGCTCAGCTTTAGTAATAATAATAAGTAACGGTGGGCAGTTGTCATTCACTAGGCCCTTAATTCTTGCGTAGAGTAGGAAGGTGTGTGTTGTGTGTGTGTGCATGTATGTGTACTTCCTTTCTCCCTATGGCTTTTTGTGTTTCTGCAATCCACGCTAGAATGATTGTGTGCATTGTTTGTTCGTCTCATCGTCTGAGGAACAAAAGTACAAAAGTTTTTGGGGGAAAGTCTACACATATATATTTAGATAAAATGTAAGGGAACACGGAGGAAGTTCTAAGTGGATTTGCACTGCTTGGACTAACTCGCGTCACACACAAGACTACACAAAAATATGATCTGATGATTTCCCATCAAAAGAAAGAACTATATGATTAAAAAAGACTTGAATGTGTCAATTAAAATCCGTTTGCACACTCAATTAGAGGAGATGTATAATTTAGCGTACCCTTTCTGTCTCTCTGTCTCTCTCTTGTAATCTTCCATAATACAACTTACACTACAGTTGGAGTAATGGCTAAGTGATCAATTGAATTATTGATCGGGTAGTCTCTCAGTGGGAAATGTCTTGTCAGTGAATACTTGATGAGAGGTAGGTGAAAGCAGAAGGATTCATAGTTGAATCGATTTCTGTAAAAAGAATGTGAAATGGCAAGCTTATGTACTGTAGCTAAGCACTCAACCAGTGGAAAAATAAAAGCAAGAAGGAACACACACATACACACTCATATAACTCTCTTCTACTCTCTCCTGTGTCTTATACATATGCCGATCGTTCATCGAGTTCAATATAAAAATCTTGCGGAAGACGGATATAGTTCTTGAACATATATATATATGAACCACCTGTAGCAAGTGTGTATATCTAAGAGATAAGTATAAGTGCAAAGCAAGTAGCCCAAAAGGCTTGGGATTTCGATGAAAAATAATGGAACACACACACTCAAGCTTTGCATCAACCCCTTCTTTTCTCTCTCTCTCTCGAGAAGAGATCATCCTACAACTACGCGATCATCCTACCTGGAGCACATATCCTGCTGCCCTATGCACACATACACACAACACACATAGAGGAACACTAAATAATTGCAACAATATTCCAGAATGGTAGGAAGTGTCAAAGAGGAAATGTCATGCATCCGTTCAAACCTGCTCATGCTTACCTTTTCCTCTACTTCCGTTCTGTATCACCATCATCATCATCACCATCATCAGGAGCACGAATAATGGTCATTTTTTGTCATGGAATAAGTTCCACAAACGCCCAATAACTACACATAGTCATAGTCATAAACATATGCACATACGGTAGACTATCTAGCAACAGCGAATTATACCCAAACCCCCCTTCGTTCATTCATCTGTGCTTAATTGTTCCATACACAATGGAAGCATCGCATCTCTCTCACCAGAACGAGCTCTAACTATATAATATGCTATAGTCAATTTCAATGGGCATCTCATACACTTTATTGCTCCTGGACTGCTGCATGGACACTGACTCTTTTCAAAGTACTCTACGCTTTCACTACTTTTTAGAGTTCATAGAGAGGTTTTTTTTACATTTTACTTTACTCATGCTTCTAACTAAAAGCATGTAGAAAAAAATCGCGAGAATGACACCTACTCAGGCACTATATACAGTCGTCAGTCAGACATCTTCAATTCGACTTTTCGATGTAATCTAGTTTATTGCATTGATAATCATTATTTTATAGTCTTATTCTTGCTTATCAACATCCATTCATGCATATCACATATCAAATTGCATTCTGTTCTATGTGCCAAACTATTCAGCGCTAGTAAAGCAGTAGTAGTAGCGCTATTAGTTCCACACATAAAATGCATGTATGACATAGTATGGAAGGCTTACAAACAATACTAACTCTCTCGAATCACAGGTAACTTAAAATAGATTGATGGTGATTGATGAAGATGATTTAATGTCACTCACAAAAGACTCGACGGCCCAGATTTCCAGCCTTTCCAGCACTATTCTTTGAGCACAGCTTTTCATAGCACGCACTTCTACTCTTAGACATAGGCACACATCCATGAATCTCTGTACGTATGTGGCATTGCATTTACCTTCACCATGCGTTATTCAAATTCATACAATGCAGGCTAACTTTCAAGATTTAAAGTTCACTTTAAAGTGGGGATGGCTATTGTTATGTATAATTTGCCACTTGTTAGCGCAATTTTGATGAGCTCCATGAAAACCTGGACCTTTTGTCAGCATCCGAGTGCTTGTTCTCCGAGTTGCTCAGAATCATCTGGGAATTCACTCAAATTCTCAAATATTCATTCCAACATAACATATAAGCATCTCCTCTCCTCCATTGTCATTTAATTCTCAACTTCTTCAATTTTTTGCATGGGAAATTGGCAGTTAATGTAACCACATAGGCACAGACAATAATATGACATAACTGCTTATCTCACACTCTCTTCAGTAAGAACGGGCATTAATTGCACTTTGCACTTCTCAGCACTGTCAGCAGCATTGTCCCTCGTTTATATTTAGTTTGGAGTTCCAGAGATTCCAGAGAGACAGCAGACACCTGGTCACCTCCAGTTCCAATAGAACACACGCAGGTAAGAAACACTTAAAGCAGACTTTTGTTAGGTTCATGTAAATCACTCAGAGCTTTGTGTAATTGTAGCTTATTACTCACTCATTAATTCATTAAGGGACGAACAACTAACTCTACACTCGTAGAGGAAATGTCTTCCCATTTCTGGATATCTGATATTACTTCCACCATCAATCTTCTAACGGTGATAGCTTTGAGCTCAACCGGAGAAAGTATCAGTACCGTTAAATTCGAACCTGATTTTGAGCCTGGAAATGCCCTGGGAATCTTCACGGAGCAAATTATGCTCATGCAGAAATGGTCAGGTGGGACGAAGCTCTTGAAAGAAATCAATAGGAAGTATGTCGACGACCAGGGGTTGGAAATCTTGCGAGAGCTGTGTGAGAATGATGTGAAGGTGTTCGCACCGGATGATGAACTAGGACTCGATAACATTCAATTCGGGAACTGTTCTTTCACTGGAGACACCATTGCGATGTACGAATGGGTTGGATCTAGAGAATTTAAAGCGTACAATTACTCAACGAAGCAAGTTCAAATTCACGACTTCTTTCCAACTCATGATGATACGATTATGTGCTTCGTGGATAATTTAGCGCGGCCAAAGTTTTATGCAGCAATTACCACGCATATATTTCCTGAACATGATGGTTACGGTTCCAAGCCGCAATATAGACTTGACTCAATTTTGGAGTATCACATGGCTTTCTTTGAGAATATGATTGAGGAAGAACTCGTCTATCAGTTTACTGACACGGATTTTCTGGAATTACATAGCGATCCAGTATACAAATGCATTGTGTCCATAATGATATCAGCAAGTGTAGAGGAACTCGAACAGAATTGCCCGATAACTTGCACAAAGATGAAAGATGGAATGCCTGTTCAATACAAGAAGAAAAGAGATGAACTCTGAAGAAAAAAGCATCTCAGGTAGTAAACACTAATAGAAATGTAGCCAATATCTAGTAATTAAGTATAAGGGCGATCCTGTGATCCATTTAATGTTAGCTACTCCTTTAAAATTAACTAAATACTCTTTAAACCCATAAAAAATGTGTGATTTGTAATATAACGAGTTAATTTATTAGTCAACAGGATATAGTTTACTAAAAGTTTCATACGATTCTAAAATGTAACAATTTCTACTTGCGTTCTTGTAACATTTAATTTTGCGTCCGATATTATAAAATAATGCGATTTCTTTTACACATAACAATCAAGAATAGACGTCCACATACTCATCATCATATTTCATATCGATAATATAGGTTTATAATTTTTTAACTCGCCGATAGCCACAATATATATTTTATTCCAGACTTCCGTTCTGAGAGACCGACAACGCATTGCATGAATGACGCTTTGCGATGAGTTAGATATATATATGACTTGGAGCGAGGTTTTAATCTGGGAACGGGAATCCAGCATCTATACAGTACGAAGATACAAAGGGTGCGTCACCGGAGGCTTGACTGGACGAGTCAATACTACTTCCTGAGCTGAGGTCATCACAACTTCCTAGCCCTTGGCTTTGACATCCCCCTGTGCCAATTTACAATTAGTTTTGCCAGATTCGTTCGAATGAAAAGCTGATTATTTCGTACCTTTGTCTCGAGGATTCAAAGAAGAATTCTCCATCATGGCTTCCGCTATGTTTTCTTTGATGAGAGAGTCACTGTTGACCATTACAGCGTCTGATTGGCAATATGGATCTGCAAGTCGAGGGGACTGCTCTAAACTGCCTAGAAAAGTCAAATTAAATTCCAAATTATTCGTTGATTCGCTTTTGGTCAGTTATAATTACAGGAATCAACTTACTCCCTGAACTATCTTCAATGACAAATGGCAGCAGGGAAGAGTAAACGGGCATGTTCACTGGGTTGGAACGTGCAGGGCGATTTGTAACATTCACCTCCACGGTCTCAATGTCATGATGAGTCTCTCCCTTTGGAATTCCTGATAATCTGAAATCACAAAGATAACACTTTCGCTAGAGTCATTATCTTTTAATACATTATTTTCAATTGCGGGTTAAAGCTAAAACTGGCTTACGAAGGCTGTTTGAGAACTTTAAAAGTGAACTGTGGTCCCATCCAAAGTCTCCTGTGTGGTCCATGATGAGTTGTTATTTCCACTTGAGACAACCAGCGTTCGTCAACGTTTTCATCGCTTTCGAAACTGGACTTTTTACACCCAACACGGAGATCAGCACCAGAGCAAATGGAGATAAGAATGTTGTTAGGCTGAAGCGGAGGCTGCAGTTCCTTCGCAAATGATGGTTTGATCATTCTCCATTGCACTTTTGCATGGACAAGAAGCTCGATTGCAGTGTCGTCTGAGATTTTTCCATGAACACTGCTACGGGATACAGCGTCAACTGTTAAGACAAAATTCCAGGTCACTTTCTTAATAACACAAATGTAACAGCTGTGATAATTGAACTATTTGTACCTGGAGAGGGTCTAGGTTCCAAAGCGTACTCAATGAGGTTCCCATAACAAGTCATCACAAAAAGAGAATCCACAGCAGGCTTCTTGCGCTTATCACATGTAGCAGAAACGGACGGGTTGTACAACGACTGGCTTCGTGGCTCACCAAACATGGACACCACAATGACCTTGTCATCTTGGAGGAACGTCTTAGCCTTCGTAACAGGAGGAGAACTTCTTGGTGAGGAGGAAGATGAATTTCCAGATCCGTCTTGTCTCAGCTGAGCCATTGGAGTGATTGTAATCGGATGGAGAAATTGCGGTGGAATGGGAAATGCACTTGGTGGCTGGGAAATTTCAGGAGCTTTCATTCCAGCAGGCAACAAGGAACCTTGAGGATTTCCCCCAAAGGTAGTAACAGGACTGTGTCTCCCAGAAGTAGTGGCATCGTCCAATCCAGCTGTCCTGTGGAATCGGCTCAGACGATTGACTACTTTGTGCGTAGCATGAGTTCTTGCGCTTATCGGTCCACCGTAAGGAGTTATTGGGAAGACATGAGTTGTACCACGAAGCGTACTTATCGCAACCCATCGAGAATCCGGAGCGAAAGAAATATTTTGGACTTTAGCAACTGTGTCTCCTCGATGGAGCACGTACAAATGCTGCACAGTTCCCAAAGAAGAACTCAAGGGATGTGGGTGAATTCGAAAGACATTAAAGTCATGCCCTTGCTTATCTGCAGTGACAAGTAGCATTCCTGAGGAATCAAAGCTCATTGCTGTAACAGGGTTGTTTCTATGAGCCATGAAGTGAGCAATCACTGGAGCATGCATAGCAGAGTTTCCAGTGGAAGTGTCACTCAAGCAAAACTCTCCGGGCTTCAAATCCATCAAGTTTACTACAGTGACTATTCCAGGTTCTGAAACCACAGTTTCTGTTTTTCCAGGTACACGATGTCCTGTAATGCTGCTGGCGACAGTTTCACCGAGGCCTTTTAATCCCTTCGTGAAGCTCTTTGCAGCATAGAGCATTGATGCAGTGTATGATAATGTCTCTCCAGTTTCCAATCCCCCAGTTGATTGATATCTAGGGAAGAGTCTTCGATCAGTGTAGGCAAGCCAAGTGTGCCCTAATGTCATAGGGTTGTGCGTGGGAGCAGTAGGAGTCATTCCCAATTGGGAAATAGTAACCCTGGTCTCCAGAGTACAAGGGTCGAGAACAATTATCTTGTCGAGGAATGAAACAGCGATAGCCAGACCATTAGCCATGATGTCTAGTACAGCTTGAACATACTTGGAGCTTTTGAGAGTCTCCCCAGTTCTCAAGGATATGAAAGACACAAAGTTAGCAGAGTTCGATCCCTCACAGATCGCTGCAATAGGTCGCGAATTCCTATGGACATCTTTGTTTTCATTCGTAGGGTTTGGTAAAAACTGGAGAAGTTTCACCGATGGGCGTTTCCATGAAAGAACTTCGTTTGACTCTCCATTGGCATTCACAGCCCACGCTTGGACTCCAGTGGAATATCCAACGGTAAGTAACATCGGGTGGGATTGCTGATTCAACTCCAACTTCGTAGTGGAAACATTCTCTCCCAATTTCACTTCCGGGGATTTCTGGCATTCCAATTTCGCCCAAGTGATCAATCCTTCAGATTCATCCGAATGTCCGTAAGGCTGTAAGTTCAGAGTATTACAGAATTTAGTCTCCACTACTTTGCCTATAGGTTTTGGGTAAACGCTATGCAAAGGCATTTTGTTCTCTCGAGAATCAATACCTAACTAAATGACTTAACCAAATAATTGTTGAGTACAATACAAAACAAAAAAACCCTATATAAAGTCAATTGTCCTTTGTGCTTTTTTAACTATTCATAAATGGAACTACAAACAACAACTGCGTAATCTACGTTCTGACTTTAAACGGAGAACTAAATGATGCAATTGTATACGAACTCTCTTTATGCTAAGTGTAATTTTTCTTATCAGTCATTACTTCATTATCAATAACAATGTCATGTTATGTGTGTGTATGTGTGTTACTATTAAAGAGAGAATAATACACACGACCGAGAGTGCAATGAAACTGACACTTAAGATAACATTCAAGTAAGTATATACGAATAAGCCTGAGGTTAAAACATAACATGCAAAAGAACGAGTGTCTCTAAAAGTACGATCGCTGCTATTACTTTTCTATTCCAATATTTGCTGAGCACAACCAAAGTGACAAAATCTAGAAAGGAACTTATAATACAATATATGCTTAAGATTTAATCAAGAAGTTATTCACGTGTGTGCTTATGCTGAGTACACTCTACTCTAAATATGCTGAAGAGTATATGCAATGAAATGAATGCGTTACCTGAGGTGCCAATCCTACTTCGTTGATTAGTCCAGCAACGCTTTCCATAAATGTTTTTTCAGACACGGCCTGAGGTCTCACAGAATGTCCAGGGACTTTCGTGATAGCTCCTTTTCGAAGGCTGTCAGCAGACATTTTGGAGCTGAGTTGTATTCCTAGATGACTTTCAAGATGAGTTCCAACAATAAAGGGCTCTTAACTTAGACAATGCCTTAACAAGTTAACAAGTACTTAATTGCTCTCAAAATACTCCTCACAATTTCCTCCTTAACAATCACTGTAATAATATCTTTAAAACTCTTTCAAGGAATCATTCCAGGCAGTTTTGAATTGCACAGAGCACAAAAACCCAAGAGTAAACTTTGACAAATATCTACTCGAGATTCACACAAAGAAAGCTACACAATTATTTCGTCTCATTTTAGGATAACAATATTAAAACAACAGATCAAAAACTTCCAACTCAGTGAGCTCTGCAAAAAGATTCTTTAAGAACTTTTTAAGAACTCAGCAAGAAAAACGATAAAATAATGCTGAGTTTAAAAAATTCTAATGCTTATGCATTAACTTACAAGTATTCTTGCTTAGCTTAAGAGAGATCAATGTAATATAAGAGTATAGTATAGGTTCCAGCAGCAAATGAATAATATAATATCTAGGTTAAAATGCAACGAACGATATTTGCTCCTTCTGTACAACTATATAAATATCAAGTATACACAGTTTTTTACTTTTTCTGCACTCTAAATATACACACAAGATTTGTATTCCTGCTAAAAGTACGACATGCTTACTAGTAGTAAGTTACAATATTATCTAATATTATCTATCTTGCAATTCTAGTTGAGATATCCTGGAGAAGTGAACCCAATAAGTTACAAATAATTACAATGTATGTGTGTACTGGTGGCCACTCTCACTACATATAACTTAAATATGAACACGTTACTTATTACTACTACTACTTATACACTTGATATTAATACATGAGACTTATGTTTAAGTATGTAGACTAGACTGGATAACACTTTCCTACTAAATTGTCCGAATTAATAATAATTTTCTTTAAGCTCTCTTGGCTTTCCTTCTCTCTCTCTCTCTTTCGAGGATGATACGAAGGACTCCTGAGTGTTGTGAACTATTGAACAAGGTACTTTTATGATTCTTAGTTATTCTAAGGTCCGTGTGTGTGTACGCGTACTGGGATCTCTACGTGGTATTATACTTTTTGTACAAAGGATCTTTATATTATACGTGTGTGTTACTTATTGACGTAAAAGAAATATATAGTAACTAACTGGACTGATGATGCTGATGATGATTACTATTTACAAAACTCACACAACTCTCTTGTTTTCATAACATTGATCGAACAGATGATTTTGGTTTTACAGCACAGAGGCAACATTGCTTTGAGTGCCTACATGTACAGTTTTCGTGTGGATCAACCCTAAACCGTATCCTCTTGTTATAGAGATATTTAAGGAGGGGTTATACACATCTTCATATGCGAAAGGGTTAAAGACGCAGATGCTGTTGTTAGGCTCATATGAACTCCCACACCTTTCTCTCTCTCTCGCTTACTCGCTACATGTACACGAACAAAGACATACTTTACTTTCACTCAACAACTTTGTTTCGTCCCTCGCAGTCTCTTCATTTTACTCATGCAAACTTTAAGGCACTCCCTTAAGTCAATCCCGAAGCTAAAATTGCTTCTTTCCTTCAGGGATTAGTGTCTGGGACTTAACGTGATCGATGAGTTAGCGTTAGGTATATAATGTACGGGTGAGGGTTCGTATATTAGGCGTCGTGTCTCATGAAATTGCATTCTTTCTTCCGAAGAATAATGGGCGCAATCTTTTTACCAAATTTGTGGCAGATACTTCAATAAATGAATCCTTGAATTGGGTATATATGCAATTGCATTCATACTAGCTGTGGTTCCCTATGTATGGCTGACGGCTTGTAGAGATCAGAAGACAAGGCAGATGTACTTTTAGCATTGACGCAGCTGCTTAATGAATCCAGAGGTCATGAAAACAATGCGCCCTGACATGAAATAAAATGTTACACTGGAGATTTAAATTAATCAGTCCGATCATTTGTGAATTTAATTATTGAGTTTACACAAATTATGTGAGTGTGCTTCTACTTTCAAATTACACTATTGTTTATTTATGATGCATGCATTGAAACATTCTTTGATACATTTCGGATACAATATATAGTTTTACATGGAGGATCAGAAATAGATAAATTGCACCTTTAGAATGCATTAACATGTATAATTATTCCTCGAGACTATAGATAAAGAAAGTTGATGACAAGTTCAAGTAACAATTCCTTGGATTTTTCTGTAGCTTCATATCTTTTATGACGAATTAGCTTCAACATTTAACTTTTAAAGACAATTCTTTTATGTGAAATTGGAAAGATTATGAAGCGTAGAATTAGGTAAATAATGTGACTTCAGAGCCGAATTATTTATTCAAAATGTGCGACTCTAAACATTCAATTTCTTGAATTTGATCCTTTCATATATGTATGTCGTCGGTTGGTACGCTGTACAAGAGATTATGTATGCTTAGCTCATATTTACATGATCAACTACTACCAGAGACGAGAAAGTTAACATTTTGTAAGTAGAACAAGACAACTTATTCTGTGTAGTTTTTACATGTAAATACACGCTCATGATAGCAGTATATGTAACTGAATTCTTAAAATAATCAACAGTTGTTCATTCTAATCTCTAAATGTGTATAACATCATTTTATAATTTAATCAACAGAGTAACTTGCGTCCTATTAAAGATGCAGGAAAGGTTTCAATTTGAACCAATAGAGACCAAAAAACTTATTTCCGCATTGGATTGAACTCTCCAAAGTCACTGTTGAAAGCATCATCATGGAATCCAGAATTCTCTGGTCTCCTTTTTGCTGCTTGTTGGAGAAGAGATGCTAACGGAAGAATTCGTGGATCCAAGTACTCAATTCTGTCCTGAAAAAAGTTATATCCCATCCAAGAAATGTTTAATAACGGAAATATCCACTTTTCATTATTGCGTCTCCAAGAACTTCTACTTAAAACTTAAAAATAAAGAAGACTTATAAATTTTCTCCTTACCCTGTACTGATATGATGGCCCATTATACTTCCGTTTCATAGTTTCAAACTCTCCAAATCCTCCACTGAACGTATCTCCATAAAATCCTGAAGCATCAGCTTCCGATCGCCTCTTCATGGGGGCGAAGTGACCGAAATCTCGATCAAAAGCTTCCTCATGAAATCCACGTGCAGAAAATCCTGTTGGAGTTCTTCTGATTCTGGTGGTTTTAATTGCAGGGAGTCTTCGTTTGGTACCTACACAAATGTTTAGTATATTTGATTACTCGCGTGCTTTTCAATCAAACCATGATAAAAATTTCATACAGTCATCCCCAATGCAACACTGCTTAAATAAGTAGCAAGATAATTCATCCGTATAGTTCACCAATGGAAAACAAATATGTACAGGAACTCTTGCATTCTAGGTACACGCTATGTATATATACTTTCTGCACCTCCGCAACCTCCAAACACTTCAGAGAAAACCATAATTCACTTCTCTAAGGCAATGGCATCCCACGGTTCACATCGCATCTCATTATTTATAGATAAAGCAAATACAAAGCAATTGAAACTTCACCACCGCACCTACGACGACGAGTACTATATATGCAAAAGAAGACTTGGGTGTAGAAAAAAGTAATACCTATTCAAATGCATACAGGCATGAGAGTGTGTGAGTGAAAGCAGCAACAAAACATTCAAGAGTTCTATATGACACACAAATGATTCGCGTTTTGCATTCCTTGGAAGTTTTTAGTCACACAATAAACACACACTCTCTCGCTTCTCGAATTACATTTTCCAAAAGATGACAAGAAATCACACACACACACACTTCTCAAACACTTCTCATACGTTGGAATAAGCGTATCTTTCATGTAATGCAAGGAGGAGGTACTTCTAGAAATGAGCTTTAAAATTCGCTTTCAACCGACGAACTACATTTCATAGTGTCACCTTGCTCTATCAAAATAACTTCAATCATGCATACTGAAACCCATTACCACACGTATTGCAAATTTCAATGCTGCAAATTTCAACTGACGTGAGGAGTGCTATTTCATGGAACAGAAAGTAAAGGAAACTTAAGCCAATTCAAATGTTCCTAATTAAGCTTACAAGAGAAGAAGATTTAACAGCCAAAGGTGTGTGACGTACCTGCGTCGTGATATTCCAAATGTTCATTGGTGTGCTGGGCTAAGGTGTTGTTGCGTCGAGGACCGTTATTTAGGTCATACTGATTTAGTTTAGAATAGCTAAGCAAAGGATGAAAGGGATATTGTTGATCAGGGTTGATGACATTCTCATTTACACGAAGTTCTTGTGTCGCTGAAGCTGGAGGAGACGAAATAGGACCAGCCAGAACTTGGACTCTCCAGATATTCAGACAAAGCAGACACACCTGATGAACAAAAGATCCGTGTAATCACACAGATTATTTCAATGACATTAATGCGTGATTCAATTAGCTTCAACCGATTAGTATCATAACCCCGAAACTCAAATCGCTTGACAAAACTATTGCATACAATAAAGATAAAATGGACCGGATCTAGTTAATCCTAGTCGGTTTTGTTTTCACATGACACATCTCTAATTCCACCGTGTGGACTAATTAGTAACGAGCTAGTCAACTATTCAAACGTTCGGAGCAGTTGTAGGAATGACAATATTACACAGAGCTAGTAAAATAGCTCACTACTTTTTCATTTTATCATTACGTGTTGTGCAGTGTGAGTCATAATCATAATAATTAAATGTCAAATTAGTGCAAAAGTTTAACAAGCATATTAATGAATCAACAGAAACGATGAACGACAGCTAATAAACTAATACAAAGCTTCGGGCAAAAATCTTGCACGGATGTTGCACAGTTTCATACGCGCGTGTATGTCTGTCAAGGTTGACATTATGCACGATCTAGCAATTAATTGCCGTTTAATTCACGCTGCAATAAAACTTGTGTCACAGAGGAAGTAATTTTGTTTCATTTACACAGAATATGAATACAAGTACAAAAAAAGTATTGTTTGAAGTGTTACGGATGAAGGGAAAGTAAACTGAAACATTTTTTCTATCTAAACTTCCAGAACGTCACAAAAAAGTTTTCTTGTTAACAGCACAATGTAAATTTGAATATAAATATCGTTCGAACTTTTTTATTTTGAACTTCTGCATTTCCTCCTGACTAGAGACGAGACACAATACTAACAAATAATAATAATAATGTGAATTCAGTCGTATTCTATGCATAATCACACCTACATGCATATTATTTGATTATTTCATTATGATGCAAGATACAACAGGGCTTGTTCGAGCGAAAAATTGAAAAAAAACTTTTTATTGTAAATCATAAATTATGACTGCTCAGTTAACATTTAAATCTCTTGAACTCTTTTCCTTCCTGTTTCAAAGTGAATGAGATTCTTGAATGAGTGACAGGCTATTGGTGCTTTTCGCAATCCGAAGTCATTCTACAGTTGAAGTTTAACTTTCGACCTAAAGCAATTCACTACAAAAATCTATCAAGCCAACTGCAAAAGTCAACTAAAAGTAAAGTAACGGAGGGAATTGAAAGAAACAATGACACGAGGGACAGATAATCACGAGGGATTCATATGAGCTAGAATCTTGTTGGCAGTGCTTTGTATGCATATCATGCTTTAATAATTGGATTCAATTGAATGGCAAGAAAGTATCATCCTACACATTTGACATCGCACTTTAGAAAGTCTTCAGGGTTCTTCAAGAGAATTGAATTTTTGGCCCAAGTGAATTGACTAAATGAAAATACCATAGACTGTCAAGAATCCTAATGGGAATAATGGTTCAATTGATTGTACATTTCGCTTATTGACGTTGCGTTACTCTTTCCATTATTATTGTGTCATGTATTGTCTTGTCTTTACTTGAGACAACTCTTGGCTTTTTAGTTGTAAGGTTGTAACATAAATAATTCATAGAACTCATTAAAGATCAATTCCCAGAACAAATTAAAAGAATATTTGCTACGTCGTATCTGATCAAAAGAGCCATGAACATGGTAAACTTTTTAAGTCCTCCCTTTTTGATTTTTCCATTGGTGCAATCGTATATGAAGTCTCAATTCTCGATTGTTCCTATTATCGCTCGGTAGAAATGAGAAATTACACGACCTGCATTGATGCAACATTTGATTATGAGCTGTTTCCATTTCGTGCACTATAAATTATAGCAATTTATGACACAAATGCAATTAACCAGTAAAAGTTGTAATAAATGACAAAGTAAAATTTCAAGTAAACTACAAGTAAAATCAAATACACTTTGATGCACACGGCTTTTTACTTTGTCTGAGAATCTACACTTTGATCTCGACTTTGTGCTGAATGTCTAATGAACTACTTTTGCTAAAAAGGAGAAAGCTGACATGAGCTTTGACAATTAGCCAAAGAAAAAATGAACTCCCTGTGCCTCATTATAAAAATTCTTCAGCGACCTTACATATAATCACCCTATTCTGGATTCAATTAAAATATTTTAAAAAAATCTTAACTTACCCATCGCCAAAACATTTTTCTTCAGGGATGAATCCGCAAGGAGTCCAAAGTTACCCTGGGCAAGGATTACGATGCGATGTTCTCGCGGACTGAAGTTTACAGGTCGAGAAGATAGTCAATCGCTACAGACAATCTCTTTTGCAGTAATTTATTACAGTTCCAATCAGTTGACAGCAATTGGCTTCAAACGTCTAATGAATGTTCCAAGGAAAATTGCAAAATATCTCAGAGGAAGGGGCAATCGGATATTAAAAGATCTGTTTGATGGATAATGTGACATCCGAATCGCGAGGCGATCTGAGATCCTGTCGAGAATGGGGTCTTGGCTTTTATACGCAAAGGACTCCCTACTAATCCCGCACCTACACATACATCCGTAATGATAACACTGTGTGTGTTGCTTACTTGCTTCCATTTCCAGATTTCTACTCTTATTGCTCCTTGTCTTGTATCAACTGCAGCCGCAGCATCCACTTTCGTCAACCGTTCCACTTCCACGTTATATGTAATCGCATACATTCTCCGTAGTATAGAAGGTGGAATACGACCCGATTTTTCGTACTAATCATCATTACACTAAAATTTACTTCTAGTTAATTTCCTCCGATTTCATGTCGACTGATTATAAAAATAACACGCCATCCCTCATCCTTGACCATATATACATACATCTATACGGGACATCTGATCAGTCGTCCATCTCGTTGGAAAATTACCGCAGGGCATGGCAAATGGTAACAAGTCCGTGGTGTCATTAATTGGCAGCATTAGATGAAGCTCATCTGAAAGTAGATCATAGGGAGATATTCGGTTCCATTGCGAAATAAAATACAATAGTGAAACAAATTAGTCCTTACTGTAAAGACTGTCAGTATACCTACATATAGCAAACATAGGTAAAAGTCAAGTTTTTAAGTCATAGGGAACACACGACAAAGAAAACCAATCTGTGGTGGCCCGGCAACAAGATTTCACCAACATTGTAGGGAGTTAAACTTTGAGCCAATCCTTAAGTAAACCAAATCCTTGAAGTACACCTGAATAATTGATACCGATGGTTTTAGAGTACAGAACGTCTGAATCAATTCACTAAGAACCCCAAATGGCTAACCCTTAAGAACAGAACACAAGACTACCTTTCAAAGGTCCTTCATTGAAAGCGTCAACAGTTAAAGCCGTAACTTTCATGAAGTACTAGTGATAGTAGTCATTAATTTTTTACGACTACTGCC
>Ga0194135_10000489_pt1 | contig 23484 bp, 11 predicted proteins | sample LitLau_LLRF_2013_FD_134024 | JGI IMG/M metagenome (GOLD analysis project Ga0194135, IMG submission 134024) | Freshwater sediment microbial communities in response to fracking from North America - Little Laurel Run_MetaG_LLRF_2013 (version 2) | ecosystem: Environmental > Aquatic > Freshwater >...
GTATATAACCTGTAGTTGAAAGTATGTTGAGACCGCTGAGAGGAACCCGTAGTTTTTTAATACATTTTCATGTGTCTACCAACATAAACACGAGTCTGCAAAATACGTTATTAAAAACCATCCACCTTTTATACATATACCTCGTATAAAATACCTTCTTAATACTAGGTTTGGTTTAAGTATTTAGCATCAAAAAAGCTAAAAGCACCGAATTAAACTGTTATGCAAGGAGCGTATATAAAGTGTACAGTAGATGAGAAAAAGTGGATTTTACTCCACTTGTCATGCACAGTCAAAAATGTTCAAAGGCTAGATAAATCATCTTGCTTGTGTGCAATATTATATTATTCTTATGGATTTTTTGAGGAACTTCTGTCACTTCGGGCTATGTGGTTTGTTCTTTTTGGTTGATAAGATATCTACGCAAAGGACATTGAAAATATTGAAGCCTACACTGCAATGCTCTACGAAGCAAGAGGCAACTAATAAAATAGTGTTAAATTATTGTAATAGAATTAGTTTTCTGCATTTCGTGTGATTAAAGTGTGTAAGCCATTGTTTTGTAAAATAACTAGCTTGTGATAAAAGAGGTGCGTTGCGTCATGAATACAATCGCTTCCTGTCTGCCATGCATTCTTGCTGTCATATAATGTCACTTGCGTTTGAAGTCTGCTGTGTAGTATGTATGCAATATACATTAATGTGGCTTTGAAGGTGTTATGTAATATAATTTGAAAGATCATTTGCTGCTTGTGGATGATCGGAATGAATAGAAATTAAATGGAAACAGAATGTGTAGTAAATAGGAAATAAATTTAGTCCAATGTCGAAAGGAAACCGCATAATCAGCAATTAGAGGACTCATTGGTAGCTGCTGGTGTTGATTATTTGATAGGTTGGGTTTGCTATTAAGCTGTGATATTTCCGTGAACGTTATTCACGAGCAGCGTCGGGATTCAGTACATTAAATTTAGTATAGCCTGATAAAAGGGGAAATTTAATTGGCAGTTAGTGGTATTGAAAAAGTCAGGTAAATGTGCGACATCGGCAAAGTATGAGGGCCAAACCACCTAGCAATCCAACTACTACTGTTGACGGTGTGTTAACCAAATGTGATTTCGAATCCTGAAGGTAGAATTGTGAAAAACTGTCACTCTTGTCATCTCATGTGGAAAAGTTGTAGAATTCGACTGTTGAAATCGTATCTTTTATACTTGCTCCCCTTTAAATTGGTTTGTAGTGTAACTTTTAACAACGAAATGGCAAGGCTTAATAAAGCTTTAAGCATACATATATGCACACTTCCGTCTTTTGCAGGTTTAATTTTACTTAATTACCACGTATCTTGATACGAATTGGCAATTAATCTTTGTCCTGTCATTGGTCTCTTCGTCCTCATCACAATAGCTTTTTATGTGTTTGACAAAGAGCACACATAAAAGGATTATTGCACAGCTCAGAGCTAATTTCCTTGTATTAAATTTATTGCTATGCAGGAATTTGATATTTTAGCTGCATAATCAGTAGTACACACTTTAGATTCATGTAATTCTGATTTACGCTTCTAAATAGAGAACAATTCATCATGGGTTACGAGGGTTTTATAGTTTTATGAAGCAATTTATTTTAATATTACTTCCTTATCAGGGAAAATCAGTTTAGCCTGCGTACTCGCATTTTAAAATGTTCAAAAAGGAATTATACAAGTACTTAGCTAATTGTTACTATATATCTTGATTATATTGTATATCCGCAGTTTTATATTATTAGAATCATTCAGTCACAATGTAACCTGTATATTTTACATGTGCGTGTGACCAGAGACACATTGTAACAGAAGATGAGGAACTTTAAAAATATAATTCAAGCCTAACAAGTAACTAGACGAAAGACTTAATTATAACAAAGTGAGAGATAATAACATCAATAAAATCGTATGAAACGAAGGCCTTGAAGTTGAAACAGTGTAGAACTGATGTTTCAATTTTAGTGACAGCAAATTTTACCTTGACTCCTCAATTAATTCTCTTGGGCCTTAATTCAATTAGTTTGCTTTGAGTATTGGGAGTTTCTAGTCCGTAAGTAAATGAGAGAGCAGGAGAGAAACTATTTGATTATATCTCATCATTCATCTTTCTTTTGTAATGAGAGAATTCATTTAAATTAAAAAACATGAGGTAGAGACATACAGAGAGAGAATTCATGCCAGCTCTCTTCATGACTAAAGAGTACTCCACAGTTGATAGCAATGATAGTGCGCAGTCTTGTAATATTATTACATGAATTATGAACTGAAAGCCAAAACAATTTTCCTTATTAGTACTCGGCAGCTCTAGAACTGAGCACACCGTGTGTTAGTAAATGGCATGTACTATCATGAATGTGTCCTTCACTAATTAATGATTTAATTTTATGACGAGACTTGAATTGATCCTTTCTACAATTTTATTCAAGGAACAGAAAAAATCGTCATTGATTCACTTTATTTTGTATTCGGTACCAGTACCCCAGTCAATACGTACAGGATTTGTAAATCACATTATATTCATTAAAAGCATGTTTAAATTATATATTAAAATTGCATGTAAGGAAAAAGAGATTCTGATTAAGCTCCATGCATATATGACGACAATTTGTACTAATAATGATTATGTTGAGCTGAATTGCGGTAAGATGCTAATAATGCTAAATAGCTCAGAGGTCAGACTCTGTAGACATGCAGACGACATACAGACAACGACGATTGCTGTGTGTGTGCCACTGTCAACGCTTTTGCCATTTGGCAGTTCTACAATCATATCAAATTGTATTTTGTTAGTAGGTCAGTTATAATAAATTGGGAGGAAAAGGATAAGCAGCTCATTCGTAGACATAGGAAGATTTAGTTTGGGATTTTTGTATACAAAGTATGAAATGAATAATAATTGGGATTGGTTTTTATGAACAGGTGATTGACTTTGGCTCTAGTTGCTATGAGAACCAAAGAGTGTACACGTACATTCAGTCCCGATTCTACCGAGCCCCTGAAGTCATTCTTGGAGCTAAATACGGACTAGCCATTGACATGTGGAGGTAAGGAGAAGATTAATTTCAAGAAAATATTTGTAGTTTGGTGGATAATCGATGAATGAAGGAACTGATGTATATATATGATGGTTGCGTAATTGCAGTTTGGGGTGCATACTGTCGGAACTTTATACGGGATACCCCCTACTGCCAGGTGAAGATGAGGCGGATCAATTAGCCTGTATGATTGAACTCCTTGGGATGCCTCCGCCAAAGTTGTTGGAAGTGTCCAGAAGAGCCAAAAACTTTATTAGGTAAGTTTTTCAATGAGCGTGAAGAAAGTAGTTGTCTTTTATCTTTAGGTTTTACAATGAAATTTTGCACTTTTCAGTTCGAAAGGGTATCCTCGGTACTGCGAAGCTCAGTCACTGGCTGATGGAACTACCATACTGACTGGTGGTCGTTCCCGTCGGGGTAAACTCAGAGGACCTCCTGGATCTCGTGACCTCCAGGTGAGATAACTATCCTAATTTTTCGACCTGTCTTTTAAGAATATATGTTCGTCTTCTATCTCACAAACAAAAGGATGGAGTATAAACACGGTAATGTCCGTCAACGGTGTCTAGTATACTATAAAAGATGTTCAGAAACTGCGTATAGAACAGACTGTTAAACTAGGCTGGAGAAAACAATAGAATTTTGGGTTCAGTTATTACTCAAGGAAGGTGCTCGTATCTAATCGGGCTGATCTTAATTAATAACATTGAACTTGAGTAAACACTTTATGTAGTTATCTGTTTGATATGGTTATTGTTATTTGGTCATTAGCAATTGAATTGGGAGGCTTAAATACGCAGAGAAAGATCATTATTATTATTTTACTCATGCTATAACTTCTTGCTTGTTAAAAATGCGTATTCATTCGGTTCATATTGTACTTGAGCCACAAACGCTGGCAGTCGCAAACACTGTGGTTAGTGCTAGAGATGGAATGATCACAGATCTAGTGAGAGTCTCGGAAGAGGGAAGAGAAAACTCTGTTTATCTTTAATTGTAGCATAAAAAAGTAGTGCACCCAAATAGGCCATGCGTGGAATTTGTTTAGAGAATGAGATTGAGGAGGTTTAAGCAGCCTATATGGTTAGACGTTAGAGTAGAAGCGATATTATAGCTGAGTCATGCCCAGCAATTTATAATATGAAGGAATTTCTGTAACAAAGAAGTTTTTGCTGGGAGATGTGAGATTATTGTAATAATAATTTTAAATGTGAGAAGCAATACTTCTGCCATTTTTTGAATTTAATGTCCTTCAAACGTCAAAGTAACTTTTAAGTCTAAAAATCTGGCAACTTTCCTGTCGGCGTTGTGTGTAAATGTTTTTAGAGATTGAATGCATTAGAATTGGTTAAGGGTTGAAGTTTTGAGCGATCTGCTTTTATATTGGAAATTCAAGTCGTCGAGTTGATGCCTAAAGTGGGAGTTAGAATGGAAGTATGGAAATAAAGACGAGACGAAGACGAAGGACAAAACACAGAAGGGAGCTTGAAAATTGGAAATGTTTTTTGCTTTGCTAGAATTCTAACCAAGTTTAAGACGAAAGAACCCTTTTCGTATAAAAAATGAAAAGAGGTTGCTGTCTTGCTGTAGATTGTCTATGTTGATCCTTTGTTTGCTGAAGGAATTCGGTGTACCTATTTTCTTGATCAAAGTGAATATATGGTCTTGAAGGAATAGAAGTTGAACTGACCCTTTATTTAACTTGAGAAGTAGATTGAGTGTTAGTAGGTTGCGTCTGTTCATATCTCTGTGGGCTGTAAACTAAACTAGTTACACAAAAGAATTGGACGATGGGTTTTTAGTTTAATCATCATGTGGATTTGTTGGTCTTGGGATAAAGAGAGAAGACAGAGAAGAAAAGGGTTAAAGACAACCCATCATGGCTGGTTGGTGTAGGTCAAGTTAGATTTTTTGGGTGTATATCGCGCGGTGTGCAAGAGACAGACAAGCACAGGAATTTGTGAATGCGTATATTATATATGTGGTTTCAATTTTCGAAGATGCCTGTGAGTTCAAAAATATTTAGGGATGTGAGATGTGGAGAAAGATGGGAATTTGGAAAATCTTTGTTTATTTAAAAAGTAATTTAATGCGGAGTGAGTTATGGATAGAATATGAATTATTTATTGATGTGTATTACGTTTCAGACTGCTCTAAAAGGCTGTGAAGATCCTTTATTCGTGGATTTCATTCGCCGATGTCTAGAATGGGACCCAAACACTCGCCTTACTCCTTCAGCAGCACTTCGCCATCCTTGGCTCAGACGAAGACTTCCTCGGACTCCTGCAGATAAGGTTGGTAGCTAATATTATGCTTTTGTGGATTATTGTGTGCTATAACAAGTATGGGAACCTTCTCTTGTCCATATTCTCTCTTGTTTGTTCTTTACTTTTTCCGTCTTATTTACGCTTAATAGAAGAAGGAAAGGAGAGCAGCAGTTAATTATTAAAAAGTTAACAATGAGGAAGTGAAATTGAGTCCTTCGCATCCATTTTAACTTTCTTCTGAAGTGAAGGTTATCTGTCTTTCTTCTTTGCGATTCTTTACAATCTTTCTAATGGATTACTTCGGTGGGGGAAGAAGAGCGTTTGAGCGAGCTTTCGAGTAATTGTCGCATTCAGCTGAAGGTCTGCTGCTTTAAAAGGAGAAGAAGATGTGGAATATTAAGACGCGTGGTAGGTAGACTGAGTAAGAAATAGTAAATGAATTCGTTGAAGAATGGAGATAGAAAGTAGAATGTCTCTTGAGTTTTGTGATGCAGAAGTTGCGAGATCCTGGTCCTTGTGCGGTGGTTCGTATAATTCATATATAGTTGTCGTGTGTCCGTACAAACTTTTTCGGAGTTGGATGTACAAAAGGCAGCATCAGCGGAGTCTGAGAGTTCATGCGATGTTCATGACTCGTGTGTAATGAAGTTGGAACACTTGCACAAAAAAGGAGAATGTTAAAATGTAAAATGCATGAAACTACACATCCATATGAAGAAGGAGAGAGCAGTGTATTTTATTGGAGTTGACGAGAGTTTGTTACTGACTTACTGACTACTAAATTTTTAATTGACTGCATCCCCGTGGGACACACGTAGCTTGTATTGTGTGTGACTTGCAATCAAAAGTTACTAGTTTGTGGAATTAGAGTTGAAGGAAAATGTGTGATTAAATAAGAATTCTTTCAAAATAAGACAACAATGTAAACATAATCAGATGTTTTTCCTGAACAAAACTCTGGATGTATCTTCAGTATTAGCTTAGAGAGTTACAAATATTTGGGACAGTGAGAAATTGGTTTATTTAAAGTTACAGCACTGTTAAATAATTAAGTTCTTGCGAACTAACAGACATACAGCGAGCATTTAAGTTTGATACGTGTCATATTAATCACGGGAATAGCGAATAGTTTCATCTTGTTGTAGAAAATCCATTAAATGGCAAAAGAAGTGGCTGTTCTGGAGTGGATTTGAATTGTTGTCAGAAGTGGAGAAGCAACAGGAATTTAAGTGGCCTTTTAAGAGTTTTTTTGTGTTGGAACGGGGTTTTGTTGTTTGTTACAGGAGATACTTGAATGCTCGACAGTGAAGTTACTGGAGCTCATTTCTCGTGAAGACAGTCAAGAGTTAACTTGACAGTCTCACACATATGCGACACATGAGACTTTAGTTTCGAGAGAGGTTTTTATTCTAGCGCATCTGCCAAGTTGAATGAGAAGATCGAAGGTGTACATAAGTAACACTTACTTAAGTATTGAAAGATAAGTTACTGAAAAGTGTGCTCTACTGTAGTAAAAATAAAAATGACTTCCTTCAGTTCTTTCCAAGCTTCTGTGACTCTATATAACTTCTCGCGAGCTTTTTCCTTGAAACAGTAATAGTAGTGCATGGTGTTTCTGTAAATTGCAAATGTTTCCTTTGAAGGAAAATGTTTAATATGAGGGAAACGAAAGATAACTTTTTACGTGAGTTTAATTAGTAATGCATCTTGTAAAGAAGCCCTTTTTGCTGAAAGGATGGCTTATGAGCATCGTTGAGATTTTGTAAATAACTCGAGTATCTATTTAAAAGTTAGGAAATCTTGTAACGATGTGCAAGTGATGTCTGGAAACGACGGGGAAGGGGCAGATTTAGTGTAACTTATTGTTAGTGTGATGAAGGAGGACATGAGTGGAGCATGACAGATTCCAGACGCGAAAGTTTATCTCTTTTAAACGTATGTATAAGAGTTGAATGCGGAAGTTGGTGTGGGAATGTGTGGGATTGTTTCTGACGAACTTAACTGCATTCTGATGCTGAACTAATTCTAATGTTGCTTAAACTGACATGGTAGTTAGAAATAGTTGAACTTCCTTCGATTGGACTGTACATTGGATGTGTGGAATAATTCTTGTTCTTCTTCATTCTGATCTGATTCTTCTTTCCACTCGTCGACGACGATAGAATACATGAAAAAACGGGAGAATGAAAGTTAGGATGGCTGAGAAAGTGATGACGAGGTTGTGTGGTTGTTTGTGTTTCAGAATGACAGTGCCTCAGTTCCAGCAAGTGGATCGAATGCGCTTCGAACGAGTTCTAAAACGAACATCCACAATGGGAACAACGGGTCAGGGGTTGGGTGTGGTGTGACGAATGGGGTAGTGTCTAATGGGACTTCAAGTGGGGAGTCAAAGAGTGACCTGAGAGTCTCTTGTGCTTCAGGAATCTCTGCGAATGGCAATAGTTCCTCATTGACTCTCACAAATGGTCATACCAGTCATTGCACTACTCATACTTCGTCTAATGGAAGTATTACTGCGACCGTAGTCACCACTTCAGGTTCCCTAAACGGTCGTCATGTCATAACGAACGGTGAAGGGAACAATAACGGCTCTGCTCTTGGACTCAACTCATTGTCCAGCCAACAGCCATCCTCAAATGGAACGATACGGGTTCAGTCTCATAAACTCCCGTTGCTTCACTCTACCAATGGTAAATTTTTCCACACGTAGTAGTTCTTCTTTGTTGTATAGTAGTCCCCCCTTCCCCGTATCTCATTCGAACCAGTCTGGTCTCGAAGCTATCTGCATGAATCCGTTTTATCTCCTCTTGATCGATCTCTACAGTACATATGTATAATGGAGTTTGAATCTTTGAATGCTTGGTGTACGTGTGTTTGAATGTCAGTCTAGTTATTATTATTATTATCAACTATTAAGTAGTTATTATTTGCAGTTAAGTGTGACGTAGAGTTGCGAAAAGGTCAGGCAGTGCATGTCTTATTGTTGTTATGCATTCAGCGATATACTACTGTACGAATAAGTGACATTAAATTCTAAACTGGTGCAGTGCTCTTGGATGAAGAGATTAGAATACAGTTTATTAGAATATATTTTATGCCTTTGTATGATTAAATGTTGTTGTCACTTTCTACATTGTTATAGTAGTGCAAGTGCAGATGATGAAGTAGCATTGCGCATTGTTGTGTCTAAAAATATATGACGAGAAAGCGTTCTTTTTATATCAAAGTCACTAAAAGATTTCTGGGGTGGGATTTAATTGAAAGTTGGAATAATGTAAGCGGAGATTATTAACATGACCTGAGGAATTGCTGCAGGTGGTGCTTAATCACAATTGTATCATTGAGTTACTGTGCACTAAATTAAGAAATTAAAGTGAGATTTAATTTCAACTCCGTGTGTGTGTGTGTGTGTAGACAGAGGAATTGGGGAATAGAAATGTTAGATAGAATGACAAGATGATTACCAGTTTTTTAATTCGAAGACAGTACATTCATTTGAATCTTTTTGTGACAAATTATTGTAGAAATTGTAAGATGAGAGCGTACGCGTGTTTATGCTGAAGGGTACGACGATGGCTGAATCTCTCTTTCTTTGAACAATAGGTAGATGTATTTTTTCGCAAGGCTGGGGATAAATAATAATAATAATAATATGAGTTAGGACGTGTATTTAGTTGTTGGTGAAGTTGAAGTAGCAGATCGAGGTAGTCGATATAGTCGTGCAATCTTTTAAGAGTGTAATAGCACAGGAGAAGTAAAACTAGCTGAAAAGTTGAAGTGACCCATATCGTCATATCGCATCTCTTCTTCGCTGCCTCGTGTCTGAGTGAGCATCCTGGTTAGTCGAAAAAATGTAAAATTTTTAGAATGAGTGATAAGAGCAGGAGAGTCATAATTACTTAAAAGGTTTATGCTCTACTTCGACTTTAAATTGGGAGAGTTGCCGAAAGGAGTTATATTGCACGTTTTAGGTTAATGCAGGACTACTGTGCATTTTGGAATGACGATGAAGGATGCTTGAGCTTGTAATAATAAAGCTACTAATGCTAGGACTATAGTTTAGTATAGTGTCTGTGGTATAAGCAAGAATTAAAACACTTGAACTGCAAAAAATTTAGTGAGGAATAGTGTAGATTGTAGATAGATGATTGTTCTTAATAGATATAAAAGTGTAAAGGGAAGGGTAAAGAAAAAATAAATAATAATAGTGTATGTGTAGGTAGTTTAATTAAAACAAGGAGGATTAAAAAGAACACGAGGTTTTTGACAAGAAGGATAGTAAATAAAAAAATAAGGCTGAATTGGCTGGCATGATTTATACAATTGAAATTGAAAATGAAGCCTGAAATAGACATAAGGGAAGAGAGAGAGAGATGGCTGCGTAAAAATGTGCTGAATTGATTTCGGTTTCTCTCAGTGCGAATAAATAAGGAGTAATATATAATGAAGAGTGAATACAAAATAGGCAATGTTATTGACGGAGAGTTAGCAGAAGTATTGAAGGAAGTAAAAAGTAAAACACTTGTGATAAAGCTCTCTGCTGTGAACTTGTAGCTTTGTGTAAGGTTGCGACGATGAATATTAATAACAATTTAATAAATAGGAAGAGAGGCAGAGATGAATAAGTTTTGCCATTGGACAAGAACAGGCGAAGAGAGTGAAGTCTAAGGCAAGTCTTAAAAAGAAGGCCTTGAGAAGAATAAAATTGTAATTTTAGTTCTTATCTTGTTTAACGAGTAAAAAATACATGAATGAATAGTTAGCTGCAGACAAGAGACAAGCAGGAGTATAAAATGCCATTTAATTCATTGGTAGTTTGAATACTTTTTTAATAAGAAATAATTCAATAGCTCGCTGTACGAATATAAATATAGTTTTGCTTACTGATTGCCTGTATTATGCGTTAAATTGTTTTAAATTGGAATTTTGAGTTTAAACTAAATCTAAATGATGTTTCTTGTGTTTAGGATGAAGGTCCAATGACTGCAACAACTCTCACCCGGATGAGATGAGAAAGAAGAAAAACAGTATCCGTGGATGGTGGAAGTAGTACCAAAGTAGAAGTAGGAAATAATCGGACTTATGGATTTGGATTATGATCATCACCGTCATCGCCATCGTTATATTATCATCGTTATTACCATCTACGCAAACTTTATGACCATATATATTGACCCCAATGAACTTTAACACAACAACCCCTTCGAAAGTGAATTTTGATCTATTGACTGGAAGATACAAGATTAATTTTAGTTAGCTGTACTGCTACTGCTACTCAGCTTCGACTTATTCACAAATCAAATGAACATGACAGAAAGCTTTGGAGAGTGTTTTTTTCTTCTTGACAAAGTTCTTATATTAGATAGATAGACTGGCAGAGAAAAAATGTGTTTAATCTTATATGACAACCGTAGTGTAACAAATAAACTTTAAAAAAACTGTGAACTTTGAGTAGAACTGTGACGAATTGAGAATACTATTGACGAGGAAAGTGGTCCACTGTTGATTTATTTATTTACTTTGACCAGATGAAGACTCAAGACTTACAAGGACCAGGAAAAGAAGAAAACGAGAGAAATTGTGTTTCAGATGGAGAAGGAAAATTTATCATGACTACGTGGCTGCCGTGCTTCAAATACAAGTGATATATACAACAAGTGACAAATTACAAGTTAAATCGGAGTGAATTAAGTGAATTATAGATTGCTGACTTTGACTCTAAATGTGTGTCGTGACTTGTGACCGTGACCTCATGTACCTTGTCTGTGTGTGTGAAAAGTGGAGAAGGGCACATACAAACTTCAAGTGAAGTCTAAAGTCGAAGTTAATTAACCAATGGAAAGTGGTGAATAATGAAGAAAAGCATAGTAATAGGTTTAAGTGACTAATTAGTTTGAAGAAGACGTCATCATCATCGTACTAACAACAAGAGGTCTTTTGCGAGTGTCTCTGGTTGACTGAGAGTCATCACCATTATTATTATTATGTTGTAGGATTGTATTACTGAAGCAAATCTAAAAACTTGTGCATTCTATTCTGTCGTTTTGGATTGGGTGAATTATGGTTAATCCATTCATTAATGGCTTTTACAAGACACTGCCTGAATTTACATTCGCTCTATGTTAATCATTCTTTGGGTAGACAGATTTTGAGTTTTAGTTCCTCTTGTCCTTATAAAGCTAAAAGTCTCTCCCTATACCTCCTTTTTCGTCTGACATGAATGTCAATAATCCTAACGGGTTTTTGCTGGTCAGTTCATCCATCCATAAGGTAAAAACACACGAGAGGAGACTGGTTGATTGGCTAATGTTGACAAACAAAAGAGGAGTTTAAAAGTTTACACAGCTACTTACAAAATGCACTAATGAGCTCATAACAATATCACTCAACTCAAAGTTAGAAGGACCCCAAAAACGAGTCTGCCAAAACAGGAGTCATGTGAGAGTAGAATTTTAGTTTTTGTACTTTGTTATTTGAATTGTTTTGTATTATTTAAGACGGAATTTAGGGACAGACGTTAGTTTTCCTGTCAAATTATGAATTTACTAAGTGTTCTTCGGTTCTAGGAAAAATATTAGTAGCTAAATACTTAACTCAATTCTTGATAATTAAATATTGGATGAACAATGTTGCTCATTGAAACAACCAGGAAAGAAGATTTTACACAAATTTCAGTGGATCTCATTTCTCACATTAAATCTAAATTAACTATGCGCGAACTGTGACAATGAATTGCTTGGGTTTTTATCAATTACTGATTCGACCAGGTATATGAGGTAGATAGGGAAGATTGAAGAATAGCAAGTTAATATGATCTTATCGTTCATACTCATTTCGAGTCGCAAACATTTAAAGATTTAGAAAGTAGAATTTAGAACGTGTCAAAATTAAGACTTGGTGATGAGACACACAATTCACACACACACATTTACAAGAACGGACTGGGTTGATATATCTTTGTATCCTTGTAATCCATCGCTCATCGTTTTCAACGATATTCAGCAACAAAAGTAATAGAGAAGATTAGTAGATGAATTTTATTAACTTATTGCAGTAGTGTCCATCACTCGTGTCTTCATTTTGAGATGTTGATTAGGAGACACTTGCATAACTCTGGACCGTAATTATTATGAACCAAACGAGACTACATCTATAGAACTCTATATACTTTGGTCGGACTAATGGACAATGAAAAAACACAACTTGAGTCAGCTTAGGCTTACTCATTTTCTAATAGTTTTGAAGATGAGAAGTTTTAAAAGTATGTAAGTAGGGGCAGCGCGATGATTTCCAATCACCACTATATAATTTATTTAACTGATAACAATGATGAATGTTTTTTTTATTGAAATCTCTCGCTCCTCGGGCAGATATGTATATAGAAAGCCAGCGTCGTGCGTATACATGAGAATTAGACGGATATTTATATTAACAATACAATTATATACGCCTCTAGTTTAGTTTGTGACTTCAAATATTACTATTAGCAAGCTGACTAGATGCTATATGACGATTTTTACTGTGCATTAAGATAAATAGAAATGAGCGAAAGTCGTGTATGTTGACGACTTGGAAGTTTCAACATGCAAAAGATGAATATTCAAATGTACACGTGAGTAATTAATTCTATTTAAATACAGTTTGTTTAGGTGTACAACCGAAAATGGATGTTTTTTACGATGATAATGTTGCTGTAATAAGTGTACCATTCTCTCAATTACCCAAGTCAATATTTTACACATACATTAGGTTAATTATGTAACTTTATAAGAATAAGCACATCATTATCCGTCAAGTCATAATAAGATTGCGTAGAGAATGAATTGCTTCGTTTGACTTTCGAATGACAAAAGATGAATTCACAGTAATTTGAAACTAACAACTGAACAATTGATAGAGAATTTAGCAAACCCGCAGTCAGTCTATATTATAGAAGAATGAATTTTAAAATGGTTTATTAAAACAATACACACATTTAATTTGACTTTAAAAATTAAATTAAACTTGAATTGAAGGTCAGCAAGGTGAAAGTTGGTTTGTGATGTGGTATATATGATAATATATAGATACATTACAAGAAGGGAAGAGACGTGTGTGTGTATGTTGCGTGTAAAAAAGCGTTAATTAATGAATTTTGGCGTTTTTCATGTAAGAGAAAGCAGATAAGAAAGCGGCAGATTGATGAATTTTGATTATGTAATTATAATGATTTATTGTTGCACAATGCTTGATACACACACTTTACCTATTGCATACTACTACAGCCTATACCTACACTGAATACGAGTCATTCAAATTGTGTTAGTACATTTAGTTAGTTTTTAGTAGAGAAGTAAGTTTAATCTGTAGTTTGTTTTAATAAGTAGTCACACGAGTTAGAAAAATATTTATAGAATTATAGAATATATAGTTGAAGTTGTGAGACAACTTAAAATGCTAAAATTGTCCATCTCATGTTATCGCGTGTGGTCATCTTCTACTACACTCACATATATATAAATTATGAAGATAACGTCGACGAGTACTGTACGACCACCACTAAATAAGAAGTCTATTGTAAAAGAATTAAGAGTAAGAATATCATAATATTTGTTGGAAGGAACGCGACACACGCCACACATATATAAATGTTTGTTTACTCGTAGATTTTAAAGCGCTAGAAGATATATCGGATTGTCGCGTCGTCGTGGTCGTATATCGTAAAAATATGCATAATGAATTGTTCTGTAAATTACTAAAACATGACGTTTAGTTGTTAAGAGTATTTCATTTCTTATGAATAAAATTTCTCGTTGTGTGAATAATCATTTTATGACATGTTGGTGTTATCAGACGGTGTTGTTATTTATTCTCATCAAAGTACTATTCGGTATGGCTTGTCTTGTAAACTGGGGCAAATCGCGGAATGCTCATAATCCTCAATGCATTTTAATCGATGGAAAGCTGCAAGTCTTCTATTATTGCGCTGGACGGTTAACCTTGGTGTCTGGACTGGAGGAATGATGGTTATCAACTGGCGTGGAATCTGAGATCTCGTTTAGGCTGTACGTGTGTCTTGTGCATTCCATCGGTATTAAATTAAATAGTATCGAGTTCTTGGAGTAAACCGAAGTTATGTTAATAGAAGAATCGCATGTTGGTAAGAGGAGTCTTTGCGAATCCATTCAGCAATCAGCCTAATCCACTCTATCTTCGTCAAATAACTGGTAATGGTGAGTGACTGGTAATTTAGTACCGAAAAGCATATTATCATTACAGTCGGTCATAGTGATACGTACTTTCATGATACATAGTTGCATGTAATACAATTTGTAAGTTGCTGTATGTATGTACGTGTGTTTTGGTAATGTAATCATCAAGTTTTTGCGTGTATCATCGCCGTTATCCACTGTATTATATGTCTAGTTTTACCTTGGGACACCGAAGTAGAGTATAAAAAAGAAGCGCATGGAAGAAGAATAAGATGTGAAAGCAAAAAATGGAATTCCATTCCTGTTCATTTCCTCATTCAATTGGGACTTCGTCATCATCATCATCAGCAGCAGCTTTGAAGAATGAGCTGCTGGTCATTTTAAAGAATTTGCAATTAGACAATAACTGATAACTAATGGTAAGTACGATGAGACTGTAAGTATTAAGTATAGTACGTGGCTCGGAGTTGTTTTGATCTTTACAGGTTTAGTGGGTTGTATATGGTCGGTGAGTACAAGTTCTTGCATGCATAATAATGTTATTTATATCATGATACAGCTGCAGCAACTAAAAGAGGTGATTGATTCTGATTATTAATTGTCTGTGAGTTAGGCTGTGCTAAATGCAAATGAATAATTACAGGGTACTATTTTCAGCTCATTGAAAGGAAAACAGAAGCCAATATAATTACTTAACAAAATGTATAAATAAGCCCGTGTTTTTGTTTTTGATTAGTTGCAGTGCAGACATGTCCTTTGTTTTATCTGGGGCAGTGTGGAACCGTTTAATTAATTAGTAATTAAATACTGACTGACTTCACCTGGCTACTATCTCTGATAGTAACTGGTAAGTAATTAGCCTACTTTGTGGGGCGAGAAGTATATACGGAGATAATTTCTGGGCTACTTTGTCTCGTTATTTTAACAGTTAATCAAGATAAGGCAGGAGATAAATCAGATTTAAAAAATTGCATTCGATACAGCTGTACTGTAATAACGAAATGATATCGTATTTTCTCACTTTGTAGCTTATTGCAGATTTATAAGCACCCTTGTCATTGTCGCTCACTTTTTCACACAAGTTAGGTGGTTTTTATACCTTGAGAACATTTTTATATGCATTAGGATAACATAGATTAAAGAGATTCATCATGTTTTCTAATTTTACATGTGAATGTGTGGCTGAATGAGCTTATCACAAACATGTGTGTGTGATCCAATAATGCAGAACCAAGTGTAGAAGCCTTTATGCAATGTTACTTACTGAAAAATCGATACTTGTCTTAATCCCCCTCGTTCGCCATGGCATGCACGGTTATACCAACACTAACACTGTATCGTCTCACATCCAAACCACTCCATCTGTGTTACTATTTCGATTTCGATTAGGTACTGCATTCTTTTTATAGGCCTACTCTTCAATTGAGAGTTAGAGAGAAAAGTCAATGTTTAAAATATATCAGCGTCCAGACGTGACGTAAAGACATCTACAAAGAAGAAGACATGAATGACGTGATTGCGTTTAGTCTTAAAGGTCAAACATGTTAGACTAACAGTATATATATTTGTTAAATGGTTAAGTTCGTGTAGAAATTGAGTTAATTAAATTGTCCAGCTACCGCACGGCTAATTATTCACTCCTGTTTTATAACATATTATTCGACTACATTAAACACAGAACATTTGGAATTGATGTCATGATGCGGGTCATATGAAGATTTATGAGTGCAAAAGTTCTTATTCCTCCTTGACTTGTCGTGTATGTTTATAATAATCAGATTGGCTGATCGCATTTACTTTTCTCAAGGAGTTTGATGTATGCATAATATATTAAATAAACTGTCCGCATTTTCTTAATTTAAGAATCGATTCAGTCTCATTTTTTGTTCTCTATTTTTAATTCTGTCGTATTTCCAATAGGTCACGTTTTACAAAATGAGATGTACCGAACAAAGTCCACATACATTTCTCATGTAGTTCAAAGCTGTATTATGCTTATTTCTCATGTATTTAAGTAACTTTGCTGTCTCACGTATTCATATATGGATTCTTTTGTGTATTGATCATCATAAAGTTACACCTGACACCGTTTTTCACGTTTTTACTATTGGCTGTGTAGTTTATCTCATGTGATTCGTGTAACGTGCTTTTCTCTGCTTTCATGTATGCATATATATATGTTTACTTATTAAATAGAACGAACCCAAAACTCCGTCTCAGTTACTAACGATGTAAATCTCGGGTAATAAGTATATACATGCATGCTTGGTGAATGAATATTGGTGAACTATATATTATATTTCCTTGAGCTATTTTAATCGATAAGGAAGATTATGGAAGAAGATTAGACTTGGCCTCTCGCATAACATGATGCAAATGCATTCAGAATATAATCACTTTCGCCATAGCCGTATTTAATGCATAAGCAATGTACTTTTTGTTTGTGAATGTTTTAATATTAAAATACCAATTGATCAATAGTTGTTTATATATGCATATATATATTCAGTATGCGATTTATAATACGTTAAAAATGTAGAGTGTTTTATATGTAAGATGATATCATGTATGGAAATGAATATATAGAATATTTGTTATGCGAAGAATGGAATGGGTAGACCAGTTTACATTTTTATCAGCCTGTGTGTGTGTATACCATTTCCTGTTTCGACTTTTTCCTTGAAAGATTTCTTAAGGCTTTTTGTGGAGAGACAGAAGAAGAAAGAAGTTAGGAGGATGAGAGTATCTAATTTCATTAACCACTGAAGGAGGTAAATTGCCTCTAAAATAGAAACTAATTTTATAAGACTGAGACTAGAAGAAGATGCTTCGTGTGTATGTATGTATGCTTGTATGTCTATGAATGTATATAATGTGTAAATTATGTAATGATCGGTTGGATCCTGAACTTGTTTTTTATACATTCCCACAACATCTCAAAGTGAACTTCCTGCCTTAAATGGTGGTATACATAGTGTGTGGTGAGCAAAGTCAAAGTGTAAGGAGTTTATAATGAGTAAAAAATAAACAAGTACACGTTACAAGTTGCTTGTTTGTAAAAAGTGCACGCAACCCGAGAAGAATAGAAATTTTGAGACCGAGTGGGGTAGTATTAATAAAAAACTAGAGAATAAATAAGATGAGAAAGGATCTCTGGTGCTTTTCTTATTCAAGATTCTTAAAAGTGACTTCCCTTCTTCTTCCGTCTCTCTCTCTCTCTGCTTTGTACTTGTTTTGTGTACACATAGTTTACTTCCACTGACATGGACACATGTTATAAAACTAGCTCGTGATGAGATATGACTTTAATTCGTGAACTTGAGTGTGTATATCTCGAGTTGACACACTGTTGCTCTGCATCTCCTTATGAGAAGCTTATATTGCTTGCTTGCTTGTGCATTGTTCACGAAAAGGAGATTACAGTGAATGATGTGTGAAATGTTGGAATATGGAAATTTAATTGTGTGTTTATATTTGTCTGACATGTCATGCGCAATTAGAAACCTACTTTTAAGATGAGAAGTCAAGATTACATATACCCACATGATTACGTTGAGCGTGAAGATGAGGTTTTTTGATTCTGGTGAAGTGACAGTTCGATTTCCGTGTCAGTACAACTGGAAATGATTTGAATATAAAAATAAAATATATACAGACTTCATTTTCATCTCCAATTTCATACGCTTCCTTCCGTTGGTCGTTTTTTGGGATAAAAAGTATGACAGAGAAGTTCATCTTGCGTGCGAACGGATGAACGGTTTTTAAAGGAGGAATTTAGTTTTTCATCTTCTTTGAAGTGGGATAAATTAACCAAAAAATTACCCTTGAAGGGACAGACATGGTAGAAGATATAACGTTATAAATGTATTGATGACTAATAGTAAATGAATATCAGATGTGAAGTAACGGTGTATAGATTGAGAAGAAGCAGAAGCAGCAGCTTAGGTTGAAGTACATCGCATAATTATTTACTTTTTGATACGAAAACCGTACCATATTTCCTCTCCGGGCAAAATCAAACTCGTAAAGTGCAAACAGCAAACCTGAAATTGGCCTGAATGTTTTTTTGTGAATCTGCCGATGTCCTCCCACTTTTTAGATTCATTAGGTTCTTTTTAGCCTCTTTTCAGGGTGTGATAAATTTGTGTAACGAAACTCGAGTTGTTTGTTTTTAAGAAATGATCCCGTAATTCTCAAAGGAAAGTACAATTGACCTTGTTCACTTTCCTAAATCTCTGGAGCTTAATTGTATACTCGAAAAGATTGAGACACGTGCTCGTGTACAAAATGTGTTACACGGAATCTCCGTAAATTATGAATGCTTCGGGTTTGAATTATTTTAAACAAAGTGATATATATGCATAGTTTATTCAAAGTTCAGCTCCCAAGGTGAACATATCATAAAATGCATATGCGTAACTTCATCGACATACAGGTAAATAATTAAACATGCAAATGCACATAGAAAGCAGATTACAATGAAAGTTTAAACGGCTTTAGTAATGTTTAATAGGTTGGGTGAAAGGTGTCACAAAATAAGGTTTCGTTATAGTTAATAATTAAGTAGAAAAATAAAGTAAAGGTATATGCAATAAATAGATAAGGGAGATGACCTGAAGTGAAAGCTGATATGTATTGTGTAAATGTGAGAGCGTTTTGCATATGAAAGCCTTAAGTGTAGTGTTGGTATTAAAAATGTGAAAGTGGGTAAAAATGTAGATATGGAAAGGAGAGAGAGAGACTTTTGGGGAAAGTGTGTCAGTCCACACGACATCGAGAAAGAAAGTGGCTGGCAGGGTGGCCGTATATATGTTGGGTGAGTTGTGACACAGAAACTCTGATGAAATTGCACATCCAAAATGTAAGTCATATAAGAAGTTGTACAATGTACAAGTGTACATTGTACAGAAGAGCGTATTATGGATGAAAGTCTCATGGGGTGTTCGTGTTAGTGATTTCCACTCGTCGCTCCTTCATGTCTGTGTAATAAAAAGATGCCTAGATGACAATAAATATTGACACATTCAACACATTCTCGTATTGCATATATATATGCAATTCTTTTATGAGGTTGTGTCACTAGATGAAAGAGCTACTTATCATAGGAAATTCGTGAGGACAATAATAAAAGAGAGAGAGTATTAAAATATGAGAGAGAGAGAAAACGAGAGAGCTTTTGTTATTAGAGAGAGCTTGGAAGTCGTGTGGATTAAAAATCGATTAGTAGAGAAAGTATAGAAGAAATGTGTTATAACAACTTTGGTGGTAAATCCGGGACACAGTATAATATGTGTAAGTGTGTTTAGTCCAGGGACATTTGCGTATATGGTAGAAAGGAACAGTAATTAAAGTCTGGGAAGTATATCGAGAGAGAGGAGAGAGAGAGGAAATTGTGTTGGAACCTTGTGTGTAGAAATGTAGAACAAATATAACATAGTGTATATAGAGAAAGTGTATTTGATTACGTACGAGTATAGCGTGTTTTATATATGAGTCTGTGTGGTGACAAAAAGCAACTTTTGTTAAATGTTCTTGAGGTGCTGCTTACACACATAAAAGCCTATATAAGTGGAAGCTAAAGGCAAATGAGTGAAGAGTAATGAATTTTGTAGACAAGAGAAAGAAAAGTTGAGAGTTTAGTGTACGGTAATTGATTGAAGGTCAATAATTTGGTAGTTTGAAAATGAAGAGTTTGAGAAAACTCCATGTTGCAAGATGCATGAAGAGAGAGAGACATAAAGACAGGAAAGAGAAATTCCAGAGAGAGTAATTAAATTGTAGTTGGTGGAAATGGTTTGTATGGAAGAAGATTGGGGAATTGACAATAATAATAATAATAATAATAGTAGCTTTGGGATTTTGGAATTGAAGAGCTCGTTGTTGAAATGTATCGAAGAAAGGTTGAAAGGTTGGGGAAAGTTGGGCAGCATGGACAATTTATATATATATATATATATATATATATAAAAGCATGTGTATAAAAGGCTGGAGAAGTAGATTGAGTGTGCAATTGAATATTGAACTGTGTGTTCTGCTTGGTGAAGCGAATATTTTGCAATATAGCTAATATAGGACAGACTTTAGTGTGAGTAGAGGAAAAGAGAGGCTTAGACGACTATTAGCAATATGAAGTGTATATAGTTGGCTTGTTTTTGTCCTCTTCTTCTCGTCACGCTACTTGTGAACACTTTTGTTTATAAATTATTTCGGTGAAAGTATGCAACTCGCAATGTTCGCGTGTTTAGGAGAAAGGAAAGTCTATATTTTGTGTTTGGTATTCAGGTAACCGGAAAATAATGATTTTTTATTTTTGATCACGATGAAGTTGCAGAATATTACGGAGTTGGATTATATTGTTGGTCTGTTCACATAAAGAAACGGAGAAAAAGTGTATGTTTATATTTGCGTTGAGTGTGGAATGTGTGTTAAAGTATGAAAGTATGAAATCGGATGTGACTGGGACTCTCGCTCGTCATGATGACGACAGTAAATAAATGTGGTTTCCTTTTTAGTTAGATTGGTGAAATAACCTTGTGTATAAATGGAAAATGGAATTGTGCATTCGTATTTCGTACATTTGATGGTTTTGTTTTTGCAGGGTCATTTATTTGGTGTCCTGACCACCACTTGACAGCATAGGAACACGAGTCGGAGCAGAGTTTCGTGAATAAAAGTTGTAACTCACATATGGAGCAAGTGGATTATATATTAAACAATTATATGCAATAAAAATGTGTCAGTATGTATTTAGTTTGTATGAAGTTCTTGGGAGAGATTTGGAGAGATTATAAAATTATTTTTAGACTAGAGAGCAGATTGCGTTTCGTGGTATTTCGATTAATTTATATGGTACGGTTAGGAGAGAAATATATTGAGCATTCATTGTAGGTTGATTCGAATTCCGTTTTACTGTTCAGGTATGAACTAATCTGAAGAGCAAATAGAAAGGTATAAACGGATGTAATTGTATTTTGTAGTGTTTACTGTTTCCCTTGTGAAATTGCTGGGCTGAAAAATGTGTGTAGGGAGAAAGTAGAGAAATTGGCTTTAATCTTTATTGTTGTCTTTTCAGGTGGAGTGGAACTAAAACAAACGACGACATGAGATGAGTTTGGCTAAAAGGAGTTCATGGTCGATATAGCAAAGTCTGTGTGTGTGGTTTATATATGCAATATATATGTACCTACGTATGTATGTATGTGTAGAGAGTATGCGATTCGTGACCTTGGTTGGTTCAAGCTGAGAATTCTCAAGAAGATGTCCACAACAAATTGTTCTGGAGTTCAGTGGAGCACAGAGAGAGTCGTGGGATTTGATGTGTATGAACATTTAAGGAAGAAAGTTGGTCAAGGGGCATAGGAAATATACAAACCGAAGTGAATGCATGTCTACTTGTTAGTGAACTGTAAAAGAAAAGGGGAGAAAGTTGTTGGATAGAAAAAGATGAAAGTGTATGACAGAAATCTCCTCTGTATAGCATAAAAAAGACCTTTGACTTGATTTTGTTTTAGATTGCATGTTGTACGACGGACTCAGAGGAGTAGTTGATCGATTGGCTGGTTGTCCGTACTTTTACGTTTTTAAGTTAAAGTGAACAAGAAAAGAATAAAGGAAATTGTTTTAAAAGTACTTTTGCAGTTTTACAAGAACGACACAACAATTTGTGGGTCTCTACACTTTCCAAAAGTGACAATAAAATCCCAGTAGAATTTAGTACGGTTTATATTGCTTTAGTGGCACACACATGCAGTGCAAAGGAAGTGAGAGTATATAAGGCATGGGAAGTAATGGAAACCACTAATATCAAATGGAGGAGCAACTCAACTGGAAGTACGTTGAGTAAAAAGTCTCTAAGGGAAAGAATATTTAAAAGGCCATGTGATCATTACGAGAGAGAGAGAGAGAGATGGTTGGGCAAGGAGTAATCAATAAGTGTGTCTCAGGTATACTTATATGTATAGGTTGAATAGGTTCATCATCAATCACACGTGTATAAAAGATATTCGAAGATATTCGAGATAGATCTTTATTTGAAGAGGAATAAGACATGAATAAACAAGGACCATGACTGATGCGCGACACTGACTAAAGAGACTCTTCTTCTGACGTCACACGGTCACTCGATCCTCAGAATAAGACGAAGAAAGGAAGAAGATCCGGTCGTGTTTTATTGTATGGGACTCTTTACAGAAATGCTCCTTACGACACAAATGCTCCGTGCTGCTTTCTCCCAAGGAGGACAAATCAGATGAACCATAAAAGTATTCACAGAAGGGGCTTATTTTTGTGGACTTTCTCCCGTTGTTTCGAGGAAATTAAGTATTCTCTATTATTGTTATGAGATGGACAAGTTATTAGATGGATTCTACTTATCTCGTTGAATGGATTCATAGAATAAATTTGTTTTGTGTTAATCGAGATTGTTATTGTCAGACTCAATGAATGGATGAAGTCAATATAAGAAGAGAAACTAAATTACAAGTTAATGGGGTGGTAAAATGTTATTTATTATCTCTCTCTTATTATTATTATGTAACATGAGTATTGTCTTAATTGTTAAGCAGGGGAAAGTGAGATTTCTGCACAAACTAGTTTATATTTTTATACAAAGATTATTTTTGTTTCGTGAGACAAAAATAAATAAAGTTTATTTAGAAAGATTGCACATATTTTAAGAGTTCGGGTAATCAACCTCATTCCTCTCTCACTTTCAGTTTCAATTTGCAGTTTGTACTTTTGTGAGAGAAGAGATCAGAGTGACATGAACCACGTACGAAAGAGAGAGAGAGAGAGAGAGAGCTCGAGAGAGGTGTGTGTGAATTTTTGGCAATCTACAAATAAAGAAAAGTACATTTTGTGTTGCTACTCTTTTGGCTCTTCTTCCGTCTTTTTTGTGGAAAAACACAAGCCAGATGTCAGACTGCTAATTCATTTTCAGGCTAAGTGATAAAGTGTTTCAAGGA
>Ga0194135_10000490_pt1 | contig 23448 bp, 12 predicted proteins | sample LitLau_LLRF_2013_FD_134024 | JGI IMG/M metagenome (GOLD analysis project Ga0194135, IMG submission 134024) | Freshwater sediment microbial communities in response to fracking from North America - Little Laurel Run_MetaG_LLRF_2013 (version 2) | ecosystem: Environmental > Aquatic > Freshwater >...
ACACACTCCGAACGGAATATTTCATTTCTATTAACAAAGTTGCAGTTGCATGTAAGAAACTACCGAGTTGTGATTTCGTGTTGTATGAAGAAGAGGAAAGGTCGCGTTGAACTTTTTAATCTAAATTAATTCAAATGTTCCGTGTGTTTGTGAGTGACAGACTTATTGTTAGTAGTTTATGACTGTGTGTAGGCAATATTTCGAGGTTACAGTGGTATAGTAGTATCTAAAATACTACAATAAAGGACAAGACGAGAACTCCTTGTGAAGTATTTAATAATGGAGAGCCAACGAAGAGTACTATTGGTTAATTAAATCCTAATTTCCCCAGTGTTCTAAGGACAAAGCAAAGACAACATTCGCGAAGAAAGGAATCATCATCGTAATTACTCTCACTAATTAATTTGGATGCAATCATCAGGATGACTGTCATACGAAGGAAAGATACGATGACATCTACTCATCTTTTAGTAATTGGATTCACTCTCTCAGGTAAGCCTATCTTCAAGTATTTATTGGACTTAGTTTCATCGATCTGTATTAATACAACTCACAAAGTACAAGGTCAAGTCAGCATCCATTTTAATTAGTATAAATTTTTCGAATGATCAATATCTCATCTTTGCCGTTCTTCAAAGATAGGGTCGCTTTTAAGCCTTATTTTTATCAAAAGCTACGCATATCTAACCTCGCGTAACCAAAAAATGATGCTTCTTCTTCAAAGTCTTTGGAGGAAAGCTATTAAAATATTTTGGGTTTTTGGCGACCACTTTGCTACGTTGGATATCACTGTATCGTGATATTATCGTGAAGCAAGTAGAACTCACCAGTAGTTGTGGTACTCCCCAGGGCAGAGTAAACTTTACTGCGTGTGACTTTTATGACCTAAGCATGAGACAAGGCATAGACAGAGGATTTTGTTTCAAATTTTTGTACTGCGTTTATTGCTGGATGACTTTGAGGTTGAGTGTGTACTGTATACGTGGTGGGTATCTATCATCATCACGTGTAAAACTTTAAGAGTTCAAAATGGGTTTTAACTCCGCCATCACTCCATCGAACATTTACATTTACGATGATAAGATATTCCTGTTTACAATCTGTAGTTTCTGTAAAAGTTCGATCTCGCGATGCAAAAGTAAATTTACCTTTTAGGAGGTTCTCTCGAGAAAATTTCAAAAAGGAAAGGCAATAAAACAATTGACACAAGGAAGGAAAAGAACATTGTCAGTTTGTATTATATTGTTTTTAATGGATTGTGAACTGTAAAGGAAGAAGAGATGAATCTCTTCTTGTTATACGATGAATTTCCACTTGAGTGGATCCCGGACCAAATCATACAAAGTATAACAGACAGACACAAGTTATCGTTATCGAGTGAATTGTCAAAGGCAGAATGAAATCCGAGATATTTTTCTAATAAATCCTAGATATGAGATGTGTACTATGTCTTATCGCATCATGACTATAAACATGAAATACACGTTAGCCACTCATGGTCAGTCTGTGTCTAGAGGGATTTACTAACAATTGCTTTAGCCCAAGTAGTGGCCGAGTACGAATGACGAAAGTAATATTTAGAATGGAAAAAATCGCAGCGATGCTTTTAGTTTAAGTGAAATTTTGAGTAAGAAGGATGCATAAGATATGAGCACAGACTTAAAGGGTAGTCTAGTGTAGTCACCTTTTAGACATAAGCTACTTTAGTAATGTAGACTGGACGCTTCACTCAATACATTCAAAAGCTGCACTTCGTGAATGATTGAGCATTGATGTCACCTGGCTCGTCGTCGTTTGTTGTTGGCATCGCTTCTGGCAGAATTCCTCTGGTTTCTTGTCATTATTCTTATGAGTCTCCAGGTAGTCAATCATACGAGTTTTTGACACTTCGAACTTCAAAAGGTTCACTCATACACCGTACTCCTCTCAAGGATAGTGGTATTTTCAATGGAATTTTATAAATAGCAGGCTAGTAGTTCCCAGAATATTGACGCCATTTTGCTGGGCATTTTTAATGAGGTAAACCAAAAAACATTCTGTGAGAACTTACATTTGGTAATTCACTAAAATCTCTGCTCCTGGTTACTGATGATAATTCTTAGGATTAGGATTGTGAGTTGTGGGCAAATAAGTTTCCATTTTCTACCCATGTTATGGATTACAGGCTAGTATTCGGTGGTGCGGTTAGGTTATTTTGAAGCTGACTTAAACCTGCACAAAATAATTTTGTGTTGTTTGTACATGAGTGAAGGTAGAGCGAATAGTGTCAAAGTAAGTAATCTAATGATGATGATGCGATCTTAAAGATTTCCAGTTATAAATCCATTTGGTAAATCTTGCAACTCACGACAGACCAATTTACTCTCGTAAATCTCCTTCTTCTACTACTAAGACGAATCTTTTGTGGGAAGCCTGGTTGTGTTCTGCTCACTTTTGTACCTCGCATATTGCTTTATCTCTACTTCTTTATTGTCATCTCTCCTTTCTTTTGCAAACGAGTTAGTAAGTCAGTAAGTCAAATATGAATAGAATAAACGAGATTTCTCGCAGAAAACCTCAGACAACGTTACAAAAAACAAGAACGAACGATAATGTACCTCAGACGGAAAAATGCCAGGAGATATTCCTTAATGATGATGACTTAATGAAACGATGAATACATTTCGTACAACGATAATACGTTGGGACAACATTGATTTAAGTAAATTGTCCTCAGCACCAAAATAGAATAGAATAAAGAAGAGCCTAATTTATTAATAAGTAAAGCTCTATTGATCAATATAGAACTAAAAAGGAATTCCGAAGAATAGGAATACAATTTTTCACAGAAATATTACAATGTCATGTCAAGAGCCTCAACATATTTAGTATAGGAACGATGAAAAAGCTTTACGGGCGAATGCATTCAAAGTTTTCAAAGGTCTGGGTAGGAAACTGAAGAAAAGAACCTCTCAAGAGTTCTTCTGAAGAGATAGAGTAGTAGGTGTGTGTGTGTGTATGGTTTGTGTATCGTATTGCCTCAGGTAATTCCTATATACCGTTCATTGTGTTCTCTAATAAGTACAAATTCATCGGATAAGTTTGCACAGGGCAGTATTTTTGTGACTCTTATACTCTCGGAGCATAAATAACCATTTAGAGGGCAAGATGAGTGTGCCAGGACTCTCCTGAAGTTGGACATGGGTCACCCTAAATGTGCATGGGAACAAAGAAACTGCCACTTCTAAAATTACAAGAGAGAGAGAGAGACCACTTCGCTTGATACTACAATTGCTCGGACGAATACAAAAGGTATTTGGGACCATTGGATCGTACACTCTGTACTTTGCCTACTCTCCCAAAAACCATTGCCAGTTGTACTATGTAAGACTCTTGTTGAAGTCATTTACCTACTTTCTACCCGTCTACAAAAGGAATTTATTGCTTACCATTTAGTTAGAATAGAAATTGTACGCTCAAACCATTTTGTCACCTTTTTCTTCAATTGAAAGATGGATGGGACTTATAGATTCATCCACAATAATACGGTACACACTCAACCTTCAAGTTTCACCTGGCAAGCAAGCCAGTTTAGTGTGTGTGGAGGAGGAATAATTTCAAAATTTCAAGTAGTTATGTTGTTGTTGCAAGTACTGTATTGAGTCAGTTTTCAGTTAGGCTAGTGATGATGAAGCTTAACCAATTACAAAACAGAGTGCTTGATATTCAGCTTGGCTTGAGGATTATTTAGTATGATGTAATAAATATGTACTTATATACTGACATTAATTTGCGGATTTAAATGAAGGGTGCGAGGAAAATAATACTTATCAAGTTAATGAAATGGCGGAGAGGAGAAATGTCAGAACGACTTTTAAATAAAAGTTATCATCATGATATTATTGTCATGCAAAGGTATAATTCTGATGAAATTTTAATCCTGAGACAAATCAATATAAATCCCATTAAACTTTGATTGCCCTTCCTTCCGTGCCACATAGTGTTGCCGGAGAGTGAGACACCACACATGAAGCAATACAATTTAAGCTCCCCGTATAATAATACCTTACTTACTTAAATCCGATACAAAATTACCCGGAAACACACTAAAGAGTAAGAGATTGTGCTAGGCGAAAGCACGATGTATACCACTTTCAGCTCAAAATAGCCTGAGTGTGTTTCATAAATGAAATCTGGATTAGTACGGCCACAATCCAGTTTCATACTCTCCTAATTCTGTCCTGAAGGGAGTCCTGAAACACACACACCTACACACACATACCTACATATAGGGGATTGGGAAACATTAAGTATCGAGGAACAGGAATCCTAAAGACCATCCACTCTATATAGTCTAGTGAGAGAGAAAGAGATAGACAGACAGGTCAGTTTGAAGAGGGGAAAGGGCAAATCACACGAAAAGCTTGAAGGAAAGGCAAGGATAATAATGACAATGGGAAAAGACGAATTAATTATTCACTATATCATCCGATTTCTTTTATGTTTCTGCGTCCTGCTTGTTTCTGCTTCCTAGACAAAAACGAAGACACTCTTTGATTTCTTCATGCACTATTGAAGAACGACCGCCCTAAGAATAATCATTCCACGCTGACGAGAAAAAAATAGATTAGGGTGAAGTCTTAAAAAATCGCAGTTTAGTACACACACACGAGTGGATCATGAGTACAAAGTACTTTCACTGCTACTGCTTTCTTGTTCAGGAGAGAATAAACACTCGGACAACAAACGGAACTAACAAAGAACAAATCATTTCTGTTGAGTGAAAGCGACGAGTAAGTTATCATCGCATATGATATGAACTTACGCACACACAGTACATTTCCAAAACAAGGTGGTGGTGACTGTTTGTACATTCACTTTACTCTTAGGCTGGTGCTGGTGCTGGTGGAAGGGGAAATAAGAAAAAAATATGTGTCGTTTAAACGCAAGTATATTTTAAGGAAAAGAGGACAAGTATTATTGTGATGATATTTTTATTTTTCATTGTACTGTGAGAGAGTCGTAGTAGATATATTGTTGTTGGACTTAGCAGCGTTGAATTGAATGGAATGCAATTTCGTGCTCAAGTGTCATTTGTTTATTTGTCCTGTTTCCGTCTGTCGTCATCTGTTTCTGACTTTAGCATTTTTACTTTGAGACGAACAGTAGTTGGTGAATATAAACGCAGTTTTCAAGTGCAAACGGGGGTATTTGACTATAAAGTGAGTTGTCCTCTTCCAGCAAAGGCAAAGGAGGAATAGAAATGGTAGTGGAAAACCTTTTGTTCTTTATGAGAGATATATGCGACGAAGGAGAGACAAGAAGGGTGAGCAATTGTGCTTTCCTTGCTTTCCCTGCAGTCTCTTACTATTTGGGCTCTGATGATGTGCTGGCAACCCCTTTTCCCTGTCAACAGGAAGGGAACGACTCACAAGTATAACGACGACGCACACACGGACAACCCAGTAGTAGTAGTATGAATGACTAGTCTATGTCATTGTCATTATTGTCATCTCCCTGGCTGACTAAACAAAACAAGTACAAACAATGATCACAATGCGGTAATATTTTGATGATGACAACTAACCCTGCTAGAATAGTTATTTGTTATGATCACACTTCCCTAGGCTTAAAAACCTTTCCCAACTTATGTTCCGTCTGCCGGGCACCTACTACTACTTCATTTATCTTATAAATCTGTGTGAGTGGAGGGTGAACTTCTATAATCTCAGCCTGAAGTCTGCTCTCTACAAAACTACAACATCCTTCCTTCTGCAATTGAAATGAATTGGATGCTAATGATATAAACATCATATAAATTATGACGATAAAAACAACACTCAATTATTATTTCACTTTCCTGGATCTGGAAATGGGTTCCTTCGGGGCAAATACACCACACAGCTTTGTTGTTCTAACTATCAAACCGCATTTTGATGGTGACAGAAACTTTTCGTGTTCTATAATTTATTCTGCCTATTTTATTAGTCTGCGATTCTTTCCTGCTTGTACGCGCGTTCCTTCCTGTATAGTACTAATCTAATTTATAAATAGGCAAGTACGCGAGTCTCTGCGAGGTAGTAGTACCTATATTCATTTTATTCATTAAAATAAATATGTAAGGTAAACAATTGGCGTGCTTTATAAGTGGACTCGTGTTTGTCATAATTTCCTCCCGTAACGAATGTCACGGACAGTCATTGCACGAGTCTGTTTGTTTTTACTTAAATAATAAGCTTTAATAAAGAAAACTACGACAAAACTGCAAAGTGCACACAGACGCACACAAAGCCACACGAGAGGGTTGTCTCCCTGTCCTTCTTCTTCTCGTTTCTTTGCCTATAATATTATTATTGTTCTTTCTTTCCTTCACTGTATAATTCATTTGAAGAGACGAGAGACAACATCAAACTTGTCAATTGTTTGAACAAACCATAAAAGCAGTGAGATGGCAGTAAATTGAATTAGACTAAGATTGTCATTATATTTGTGTTTGCATCGCATCTTCATAGATGATAATTGGCTTTGTTTGCTCTTAGGATTGTTTGGAGAATCATTATTATTAAGAGTTTTTATTGAATCAAGACTACTTGTGAAACATCTAAAAATATATATCTCTCTATAAAGAAAGATTACTAAAAGATTGTGCTTCGTTTTTTTTTATTTTAAGATCACGTTTACGTGCTTCAGGCTTGAAGTGAAAAGTCTCGTACTTTAGTGGTAGTAACTCTATATATGTGTGTGTAGCTGCTGCAAAGGAAGACCATAAAAGTGTATAGATATATATCTGACTAGGACCAGTTACATTTTCATTTATCATTATGCGGAGCTTATAGTTGTTGTTGGAGGACGGGTAGAACATTTGGAAGTAAAATTGAGACTGAGTTTGACAAACGAGGGACAGAGAAGGCAGGAAGGGAAAGGACGTGTAAAATAGCATAGGAGTATGTTAGGGGACTTCTTAGTCTTCGTCTCTCTTAGCCTGCCGAGTCCAATTGAAGATTAATCCATTATGAAACCAATTTGTTACGTTTGTAACATTTAAGGTTTACCATCATTTTATTTTACCGTTTTAGTGGCACGCATCGTGGAAATGGATGACTCCCCTTTCCTCATATAAACAAATGCTAAACTTCCCCTTCTCTCTCTCTGAGATAAGATAAGGTGGTAGCAACTCGTTACGATAATACTTGTGGACGATTATTATTATGATTGTATCATGCGTATGGCAGTTCCTGAGAAAGCCGATGGATGCATCGCGATGCGTTTCAGTCAAAGTGAAGAATAATTTCCCAAATAGGATAACATAATAATGCCAAGAGAAGAGGAAATGTGTTTGATAAGCCAATTATTCGCCGTGTGTCTTCCGCAGGTATTTCAATGGCATCTACGCAGGGGAAGCGAGCTTTCCTTCAGAAAAGGAATCAAGCTGAGTTGTGTAGATTCATCGTTAATCCTTTAATTCCAAAGTGGAGACTGGAGAAAGTGCGAGTAGAGAGAGAGTTGAAGTTTTAAGGAGGAAGCTGATGCACAGGCAATAATTATTTACTTTTGAGGTAACATTCTCAGTAAGAAGTGAAGTAATAATAATCTTAGTAATGGAGGCGAATCTTTGTAGACGCGATCAATATCAGGAACATTCTTTAAGGGTGTGTGTGTGTGTTAAGAAAGGTTCAGAAAGTGAATTAAGGTGATTGAAGACACAAGTAAAGACTGTAGGCAGAAGACCCACTCCCCTAGAAGAAGTAGCTAGGAGGTTGTAGCTTAATGCTAAGCTTAGCTAATTGCTACAAGAGCCAACTTAGAGATATAAAGTAGAGTTTTATGGACAAGAATTGTGTGCAATTAAGGGAAATTAAAGTAAATTTTAGAAGCATTTATTTAATTAACAGTGAGTGAGTGTCCGCCCTTGCTGTACGATGTTGGTTGGATAAATCAACGTGAAAAGCTGACATTTGACATTCATTGACCACAGCACCACAGTAAATGGTGAAATGATATGGACAATTATATTTAAAAGGTTTGAATGTTTGAAATGTAATTGCCCACTGGAAGATGATAGCGCGCGGTGGTTTCATTTTAGAGTTAATTATAATGTAGGCGACATTGTCACAAAGCCATCGGGACAAATTTATATCACTGAGAAGAATTCCACTTTATTGTGTATTAACATCAAACAGTTGGTATGATAGCCCATTAGAGTCTCCTTATTTAGACACACAAAGACACATCCAGGAACAAGTATAGAGCGCGTCGTCCTGTTGAGACTGGAATAGTATACAGTCCGTATTATCAAAATGTATTATTATATCTTACGTGTAAATGTTGTCCAGTTGTATTTAGTCCTCCTGGGCGTTGCATTTGTGATGTTGGGTAGTAACTTGGTTTCTTCTGTAACACTCCTGGTGGAAGCAGTGGATCAAGGAGACAATCAGAGAAAGACTCTTCAAGGATGAAATGTCATGAACAGGACGCAGAAACAACCATCCATTGGGGTTATTAGTTTTGACGAGAGAAGGAGAAAAAAGAAAGAAGCATTGCGTTTAGGGAGTTAATTGAACAAACCAAATTATTAGTACCACGGGGGACCTTAGCTTTCTTTCCTGTGATATAGCAATTCAATAAAAGGGAAAAGGAAAATTGCTCACGTTTACAAAAAGGAAAGAGAGAATAAGCCGCAGCAGATCGCTGCTAGTGGTGGTGGTGTTTTCTATTTTTTCATAAACCATTTACACATTAGAAGAGTAGAAGAAAGAGAGAGAGCAGAACCACCTTTCCACTTTTAGGCACTTAGAAATATAATACAAATAGCGGCAGAAAGAGAGATCAGATAGCACAGAGAGAAAGTGAAAGAGGGTGAAAAATATCTTTAGAAATACCCGGAGAAAGTAAGCAGGAAGGGAGATAAGAAACGTGTTTAGTTGTGTGTGTGTTTGTGCATGGTCGGTGGTGGTCTTGTCATGTCATGCGGGTGTTCGTGAATAGAAACCGAATTCAGGGTGAGAATAAGAAATGAAATATTTCATTTCAGTTTTTTTCATTTCATGATTATCAACTTCAAACTACCTACACGCCGACTAACTTCGGGTTCTTTTGTACTCCCTTCTTATACGAGCTTTGTGGTATTTATCCGCATTCAAAAAGACAAGGAAGAGAAAGTGGTAAGCGGAAAGGTATAAACTTGTAAAGCCAAAAATATCCTAAAGAAAACGGTTAGAGAAAATTGGTATTCTTGCGTGAACTTCTAGAACTCTGTCCTGCAAAACTTCCCTATATAATGCTATTGAATTCTTCCCTGCTGCTGCTGTACACAGTACACACGACTTGTCTCGTGTGAGCATCTCAAACTGTGTTTTATATCATCAATTTTAACACGACCAGCGTAATCTGAATATATGACGGTGATTATACAATAAAATAATACGAGAGAGAGAGGAAGGAAGGAGTTATTATTCGTAAGCCACCAGTGCACACTCAATAAAACGATAATTCTTTGGCTTTCTTCCGTCTGTCGTGTTAAGAGGGGAATGATGATAAAGTTACTTCATTATTTACACAAAAGAACGTGGAAAATATTTGATGCCTTGAGAAATATGACAGGGAGAAGGACAGTTGATGTATGGGATTGCATGTGCAGCTTTTAATATAATACACACATAGACGTGTATATAAGACTCGAGAGACTTTCAGTTATATATCACTGTAATTTTGGTAAATGACAGGTGTTTTTCTTAATTGAACTTCTTTTCCTTCAACCCTTCTCTTATTTTTACTGTATAGTCAAGCAGTATTCATATCGGATATGTAGGACTCATTTCATAGTGAACTGGATAATTAGTCGGAGAGTTTCCTTTTAAGTGTCTTCGTCACATGCTACCTGTTCGATTTTAAAAGATGATAGATTAGTTTTTCAAAATGAAAGCATTTGTAACTGGTTAAACAATTAATGAAGCGGTATAGAAATTTGCTACTAGTTCAGTTTAATCACATATCAAAAAAAGTTCCACAGTTTTCTGTAGTCCGTAGAGCATGCCGATTCTTTTGACAGTAAACGATGAAAGAGTTCTAGTAGTAACTTTGCTTTTTTCAAAGAAAAGAAATGAAATGAGTGGACTACAAGACTGAATGATAGAAATTCTTGAACACACTTCAACTTGACATATCAGTCATTCGGCAACATATAAGCTTCAAAAACTTGTGTAACTTTGTGGAAAGAACTTTGTGTGTAGAGTTTTAACGAAGCATGTTACGTATAAGGTTTGTTTAAAAATCGAGATGCATGCTTCAACTCATTCTTTCTCTTCACGCATAACCTTTGTTGTGTAATCCTGCGGGTATTATTGACCTGGATTCTTTTAGCAAAAATGTTAGCTCCAGATTGCCCGGTTCATGCATGTATGTGTGTTGATTATAAAAGGCATGCTTAGTCTACAACCAGTGGTATGGTATATGTAGTTGCTCTAGAATCCTAGTTGAGGAAATCCAATTACCAGTCTTAAAGTCACGAGGGACGGTCTGGTAGTAACTTAATGAGAGTACGCTAGCTCGCCATGTAGAGTCAATAAAACCTACAGCTCTATCTCAGTCAGAAACTTGTAAAATTCTTGATGTTTCGTAACTAATTGTGAGGATTGCATAATAATAGTTTCCTCCAGCATGGTTTCGAATCGATGCATATAATTACTTATTTGGAAGGACAGTGCTGGTGATATAAATACAATATTGATAACTCTGACTTACGTATATCTTAAGTCTTGTGTGGCTTCGCATTCGTTGCATATGGAGAGTTGGGTTTTGTAACGCAAGAAAGTAAATTCATTTAATAAGAACGATACACATATAGTATTTTATTTAATGAGGATTGAGTCCGCGTCAAGCCAAAAAGCCGGCATAAAATTCAACATTGCATTTTCTAGTGGCCTACCCGAATTTTTATTGCCAGAGCTGAAAAAGTAATAGTATAAAAACCAACGGGAAACATATTATTGCGTTCATACTATAATTATCGGTCAATATAGCGCTTGTAGATGGGAAGTTTATTCGACAACACTAGAAGACACGACGTGTCCAAAAAAGGTAATATATCCAGGTGTATCTAACAACACCAAGTGTAATTAATTAAGCAGACTTTTGTAAAGTTGGGAATGTCATCCAAAGTCAAAAGTGGATTAGGTTGAGTGTGAATCTGTATAAAATCTTGAAATATTGCTTCTTTTAGATTAGCCTCACAATTCCAGATAAGGTCCGAGCAGATCTGAATTGATTTTACGCTAAGTCTCTCCAATAAATCTTCCATTGTGCGTTGCTCCTGCATGTATGAAGTGTAAAAGGAATACTCAAAAGCTGGGATAACGTGCCAGGCACCAGAGAGAATAGTCTGCCTCGTTTAGTCTCTCGGATTCGCCAAGACATTGGATCCATATCATGTAACATACATTAGGCTTAGATAGATGGACAAAGGGATTTGACTTTTTTAGTTGTGAGGGTTTCAGCCTCCATTCTTTCGAATGAAAATCACTCCGTAAAAAGCAAAAGTATTGTGTTATGAAATATCTAGTGTACGATGCAAGTCAAGTTAGATAGGGAATTACTACTTGTTCCCTTCCCTACATGATAATAATGATGACGAGACCGTATTGTGCACAACTTGCCAATACAATAACATTACAAATATACACAGCCATTGGTTCTATATGAAGTCATGTAACCAGTAGGGCAGAAAATTCACAATTTATTACTTTTATTTTCACTCCCGGGTCATTTAGATCGAACTAAAGGATATGCTTCACTTTTCCAACAAAAACGAGTACGCGGTACAATATAATAATAATAATACTACTCGTGCGTGCAATCTTCTATGTACTTTTTCCAAAGCAGTCAGACTGCTAAAGAGATTCTATAGAATTTTGCAAAAGGGTTTGATTATTTCAAAGCAAGTGCACAAGATCATTGTGAACTTAGGAGCTTTATTAGACTCCATATGTTTGTCACACATAAATTATCACCACCTATTATCAGACTATAAAATAATTGTTGACTTCAAATATTTCAGATTATGTCATATGCGTGTAAAAATGTTTACAAATGTTATCATTATATGTGTGTTATCACACGCTGTGTTTTTACAACGCTAAAACAAACAATACCTACAACCAATATGTTACAAAATTCAAGAATGTTAAATCTTATGTCTGCATTGTTCCAGATTTATGAATGAGTCATTAAAATTACGATCTCATTATTCACACTCCAGACTCTAGAATTTTTCTTGCTTGAATTATTATGGACCTCACAAAAAATACTCTAAAATCGATTGAAAAATGTCTTTGTTGACTTCGTTGTTGATTTATGCAAGAGTCAACAGTGTACTTTTATTTATCTGACTAATGACTAACACTTAACCGTTTTGAGAAATCCTATACACACTCGTGGAACTCGAACTTGAATGTGACAGCGTGGGTATAACATGCCTTCACATTAGATTCGTAGGTGCAGTGCTGCTTGTCATATACTCTGAGGCATAGTGGAAACAATGACTGGAGGGTGGCTAAAGAAGTACAATAAAATCGGATGGGTGCATAAGAATGATTGTTATTCCGTGGGAAATCACCGTTGGAAGGATGATTCCTGTGTAATAAATAAAACTGTTATTATATTATGTTCATTTGTATTATTATTATGAGCATATAATAGTGTATTCCCTGTAACATTTAAGATGTCAAATGCACAACAATCAAAAGATGGTGTATCTCTAGTATAAACATTGGAGAGAGACATGTAGGAATAAAAAAGAGTACTCGAAGGGCTGAAGGAAGAAGCGAGTATTGTGCAGGAAGTTTATGAAACAGGTAGAATAATAAGAAGTAGTGTAATATGGGTCTTTTAATGTAATAATGCAGCTTCAAGCTGTTCTCCACTTGTCTGGGCCATCAAGTAAACTAATTTATAATAGTATGGCGAGCTGAAAATTGTTGGTACATGTGTGTTAAATTCATTTGTGAAGGAAATAGAATAATAGTACCCCGAATCTCAAGCTATATTACACGTTATAATAAAGTTTGTCTGGTAAACTGCTTCTTCTTATTCTACTTGACTGTTGAAGTTTCGAAGAGAGTGAAGAATACAACTTGTTTCTGCAAACAAATGAATGTATATTATATGCATTGAACGGAAGGACCGTGTTGCTTGTTGTACAGCTGGTTTATATAGTTAGTAAGAAAGTTGTGTTACTACTTCCAACTTGGTTAGTCTGCTGCCTTAGAAGATGAATGCGAGAAAATACATTATATTAGTTGTTTTATTATAACATTAGCATAGGAAGCAGATGGATGACCTGACTTGACTTCTGTCTACGGTTGAAAATCCTTTAGGTACGGAGTCCTCCATTAAAATTTGCACTAAAACCGTTGATACAAAATAATAATGTATCGTGGTCATCATCGGACCAATTTCATTGTTCATGATATCAAGAAGATTATTATTTCATTGCCTTCGAGCGTTTATAAAAGGTTTTGGTCCGTCGTCGTTATTATTGCCAATTCCCCCTTCCAGCAAATTGTAAAAGATCCTGCAAATGCCCAGAGGCTCGTCGAAAAGTTGGATCTATGAAAAACTGTGAAATGTTAAAAATATTGTATCATTAGCATTTTGTACGGATTTTCTTTTATCCTTTTACGAGTTGAGGCTTATGACGGCAAACATAAAATTGTGTTTTGACTGTTTGGAACACGAATGAGACGACGTGTGCGTTTTAATGGGTGGGGTACAAACAAAAGACTGCTTTGTAAATTGTGACTGCGATATGTTTTGGTGTGGCCAGTTTTAAAGATATTGAAGTAGGCGATAAATACTAATCCCGCGATGTATTCATATATATATATGTGAGTAAGAGCAATTTGCAAAAAATTTGCTCGAGTTTATGACAGGTCATTAAAGAAAAGGGGATTTGATTTTCAAAAACTTAATCTCTTTCCTTTTAGATGCGTCTTAAAGAGCCCGAAGGAAAAGGCATGGAAGGAAGGGGAAGACGAGAGTTATGACCCATTGTTATCTCACCTGGGCAGAGTTAATGGCATCATGTTAAGATGATAGAGATGATGATGAGAGGCTCTTTAAGTTGAAAGTGTGGGCTATAAAAATGGCTGGACTCACTCAGGAGACAAGAAATATATATGGGAGGATTTCGCACACATCGACTTATGAGTTTTTTGCACATTAGGGAGAGATTTTGCATGGGGTGTTTTAAAATTAAGGGATTAAGAGATATATGTGGAGAAGCTTGAAAGCTTCTTTAGTAGATCAAGTCGAACAAGCAAGTGTCCGTCGCATGTTGGTTAGTCAGACTTCATGTTCAGTGTCAAGTCATCTTTGTCAGTGTCACCAAAAGAAACCCACACACACACACACAAACACTCAAAGAGACACACAGAAAACTGGAGACTGGAATCTTTGTTCGCGGTAAGTGTGGGTGGTTCATCTATCTCTATCCACATCGAGGGAGTCAATAGTAAGAATGTGTACGCACCTATATACATGCAAGCAGCAGTAAAGATTAGGAAAGTATCCTCTTCTCGCAGATAAACGCATTGTGTAGAAGGACAGAAAGCATTGAAGATGAGATTTGCGACCCAAGACTACTGACCTAAGACCTTGGTCATAATGAATCACCCATTGGGGAAGACAGAAATGGTAAAGTAAATTGTAAATGTCACTTCAATGCTGGCAACAGAGTAACTTATGCTTTTGCGAATAGCAAAGACCATTTTGGAAGAAAAATGGAGTAATTTTGCTTTCGAGACTTTTTCAGCCTCGATATTTTGTACTGTGCACCGTGGCAAACTGATAGATTTGTGAAGGTAGAGGTATAAATTATATGGTGAATATTGAAAGTGTCATTTTTAAAGGGCTCTTGTGCCACAACCTCAACTTTTTACCAGGAAGAACGAGAGAGAGTTACTGAGCAAGAAGCAGTTTATTTTGGGCCAAGTAGTAAGAATATATTTGAATGAATTGAAGAGATATCGAAAAGCCTGTGAGTCTCAGGTGTTCAGGCGTACAGATCGTAAGTGTCAGGTGCTTTATGGGAAAGAATCACTTCACAGGAAAGTCTCATCGTCTTACGCTTAAGCACCTACTTCACAAGTACTGCCAAGATTTGTGACCACATCGTGCGTAAATCCCTCATAATGTGTGTGTGTGCATTTTGTACGCAAATACATCCCCATAGGATTATTTATTCCACCAGTATTTCAAAAACTGTTCATTTTGTACGTAGGTACGTTAGATTATTTGTTCTCTCCCTTGATTGGACTTTTATGTGACCTTCATTCTATTAAGAGACAATTGAGAGAGAAGAAAATGTGACAGGACCAACCTCCTTCTTTAATGAAAAAATCGATAAAAATCTGTCCGTCGTAGGTTTTTCAGTAGATATTTAATTTCAAAGTTAAGCTTAATTTGATTTCATGTTTCACGAGACTGAAGTTGTGTAACAAGATTCCTGAGACTTTTAGCTTTATTTCTGATTTAAGACAAGAGATGAGTAAGTAAAGCTCATCCTTCATCTGGACTCAGATTTCATCCTACACTCAACCTGTCCTGCTCGTCCCCTAAAATCGAAACACAAAAGTTGAGAGTGGAATAAGGAATGTGTTCATCGGTGAATCATCTCTCGTGTCCTATAATATACCTCAGACACTAAAGAAAGGGTTGAATGTTACGGAAGAAAAGTGAATGAGAGATGAAATCTAATTCGAAGAAGTAAAGAGAGTGACACAATCCTTTGACCTTACTCGCATAATTCTATCAGACATTTTAGGATCAAAGTGATGTGCTATACGAGTATTTGGTCTTCGAACCTTTTCTCTAATAGTACGACCAAACCTGGACCCTCTCTTTCTCTCTCTCTTCTAAGCACGATGGGACCTAAACATTAGTCGATTGGGAAGAAGTTGTTCGAACAAAATGAATTCACAGACGTGTCTCCTCTGGTCTTACTCCTTAAGGCTATACACAGGCAACCCTTTGTACTTCACATGCACACACACTTATTTAAGTCACTTTCCTCATTTCAATCACATCATAAAGATCTCTTAGTGAAATACTGAGGCCTGTGATGATAGGTTCGATCAGCAGTCTTCTGTACTTCCTTTTCCAATGGAAAGACACTGTGGGGAACTTTTGTAAAGGATGGAGTGAATACGCGAACGAAACTCAGTCAACGAATAAAGTTCCCCTCAAAGCTTTCATCTCATTCCATTAAAACTTCCTATTTCATTTAAAGCTAAGAGAGATGCATAAAGGAACATTTCTATGCATCAGAGATTCATTCATTCACTTTATTAGATACTTGGACTCGCCACACCAACCACCACACCATCCAAAACCACCACCACTGCTACTATACTGACTGTATGTGTGTGAGAGATCACGAGAGAGACCTATGGCTGCTGCTTTCTCTGTTTCATTTCATTTTCTCGCAGGCTCCTTGGAATAAATATGTGCATTCAAGGAAACTCAAACATTATGCGAAGAATATTTGTTCCTTGTGGAATATTTGTAGGCACACAGTTCCATTCGGCTGTAATGAAGTATGAAACCTCCTGCTAGCCGTCAATTACATCACGCAGAAAATACCTTTCGACTTGTAGACCGTTATTAGTCCATAGTTCTTTGTCTTAAGAGGCATTTATGCGATCAAGCTGAACAGGAATCCAAAATGTCAACGGTCTGACCAATTTAGGAAATGAAGTTGAATTTTATTCCGTCTTTTGACAAATGAATGATATCATGATGGTGACACATGGCATGCAGAGAAAATAAACTTGTTTAGTGTAAGACTTCTTAGTTACTAGTTAGCAGTTGTGTAAATCCCGATAGTGTAGATTGTAGAGTACTTTCATCACGATCGAATTATTAGAGGTTGGGTGAAATGATGACCTGATAAAATAATGGCGACTTAAGTTGTGTCCTTAATTCGCGACATAATCGTCATCGATGTAGAACCAGTGTGTATATTGAGACTCACAAGGCTTTTAATGGTAGGTTGTGTCACACACGAAGCTATAAAGACTTCAACAGAAGAAGTAAATCACTCGGGTAAACTACGGTTGTTGGTATGTTTGCTCCATTTCCTCTCTTTGACTTTGTTAATCTTGCCTTGAATTCATATTTGCAATATTAAAGGCCAAGTCAAGATCTGAAAGATACGAAAAAACGAATGAGGCAGATTTGTACTCACCAGGCAAAAAAGGAACCCACGCAAAACGCCAATATAAATGATTATTGACATAAAGTGAGATAAAAGGTAGAAGGAAAAAATCGAAGCAAGTGTTATTACCCGTGATAATAATCATAATCATAGTAATGATATTGGCCAGACTAGTTCAACGTTCACCATCACACACAGCTATTGAATTCCGAGACATAGTATACAACAGAGAACAACCCATCCAAAACCTCTCTTCGCTCTCTGTACTATGATGTCTGCCTATAAACGTGTATGTGTGTGTGTGTGTAAAGACTACAGATTGAAATGAATTGCTGTGTATTCGAATTTTCTACAATATCCCGTTGGAAATCAAAAGACCTCAGCACCAGCAGCAGCAGCAATGTGTTCTTGTAAGCGAATGAATGGTTGTTCTTGTTGTTGTGTGTAGTACTCACCATGAATAGGAAAGAAAGAATACCTTAAAATTGATTTATTGGTTGCGTGAATAAAAATGGAAATATTGAACAAAGTAAAGAGAAAAACGGTAAAGGCTATTAGTTGAAAGACTCATAATTTCATATTGTTCTCCGAAACGAGAAGAACACGAAGACTCAAGAGTTGCACTAATAACTAAGGCAAAAACTTCATGTTAGCTTCAGGTTATTGCTAAATCCTGATTGCATTTAGTATTTTGTGTATTTAGAAAGAAAGCAAATTATCAAAAAATACGATGATGCCAAAGCAAATACATTTTATGCCTACTATCTCACAGTCTGTGTTGATAGATAAATGACGATGATCTTGATTCTTGATCTCTGCTGTGTTGTTAAAGGTTAGTTTTTTTCTTCAAGCACTATTTACCTTAAAAGCTATTTACTTTAATTTGGAAGTTTTTTGTGTGTTATTATACAATTAGTATTAGCGAAAGAAATCATCTTCCTCCAAGTTGTGTATGTTGTAAGCCATATTGTAAAACACGACTTGAATCAAGAGTTCGGCTACAAAGTAAAAGAAATCTTTACGCAAAACGATAATTAGTGGAGTCACAGAGTAGACCTAGAATTAAAGCAGATGTCTATTATGTACCAAAAACTAAGAACCCATGACCTCCGTGATCCAAGTCGAATTGAAATCCAAGAAGTCCATTTATTACACGTATATTTTGCAGAGAAAACTGTCTTTTAAAATCTTGGCTACATTCGGCACTCAACATTATTGTAGGCAAGTTCTTATAGTCTCTCTCTTATGGTTGGCTTGCTTGCACACACACAAAGTAATTTTCTGCATTGTGATTTTGATGATGATGTGTTGGTTGTAATGAGATGAGAGTATTATTATTACCATTTCTTATCTTTTAACCACTAATGCTCACTTTAACTATCTTTTTAATCTTCACGGGTATTTTACCTTACACCTCTTCATCGCTTACAAAAATACATTGTGTGCGGTGTGTATTCATGAGACTGCAACACTCTTGTGTGCAAATGAATGCTAATTTTGTTAATTTAATATTTGTAAACACATTTTGAACTGCAGAATATTACACTTCATTATCATCCTTGTAGACAGCCGTTTAGCATATCATTAAAATGAAAGAAAACTTGAAGACCTCATTACAGTAAAATCGAAGTGCTAATAACAAATAAATATAAAATCGATTTCTTCTTTTGTGCCTACGATACGAAGACTGTGATTTATCCTGTTTTAAGTTTTTTATCATGGGAAGCTATAAATAAAATATAATGCGATAGTTTTCTCAGATTTATTAGTTTTTGCAAACTTTACGCGAAATGTGCAAGGCTACAAAACAGTAACAGCTTTTGCAATTTCCTCTCTTGACGTGCTTCTGTGAAGTTGTACACACACTGTTGTTCCCTTCTGGTGGAAACGTAAAGTTGCACATTTATGTTTTATGTTTCCTATTCCGAATTCGTGTGACTCGAGGGTTGTAAAAATAAATGAAAATAGGATTATTTGTTTATTCCCAGAGAAAGCAGATTGTATTTCATTTGTTCTATTCCATTGGTCTCGAATAATATCATATTCCCCAATTGTGTTACATTAAATTATATGATTATGGAAACTAGACAGGACATTTTGTTAAGAGGGAGCAAAGTCAGACTCTCTCCTCTATGCAACCTCTCTTTCTTCATGCAACTATATAATCTCCTACGGGAAAACACGGTTGTTATATAATTCGAAGAAGGTCTCAGCGATCTAGAAATATTCACGGCTTCTGGAATGAGCATAAGGAATAAGCAAGTAGTGTTCATTCTCGTATATAGACGGCTGGTATTAACTCCAATTGAAGGCGGCTTAAATTCATCTTAAAGTAGCAATTGAATAAACGGGAATCCTCCTCCGATTCGGGATTTTCTTTCCTGTCAGGAGATGCACTATGAGCACCCTACAAAAACTCAGTGAACCTAGAGAAAGTGTAAAATTCCTTAGGGAAATCGACTTACCAGAACCGTGGTGGTAGGGTACAAGCCAAAATGTGTGTGTGGAGTCTTCCTGAACTCGATCACACTGGAATACAGCAGTGACTTAAGTAGCTGCATTAGCAATAGAGTTTGAAAAGAAGAAAAGGGGTAAGTAAGTAAAGGTTTTGCAAGTGGATCTTTCTGAGTCAGCGAAAAATCACTTTATTATTGGAATTTTGTAGTAGCTTGTGTATTTTCTTCACAGTCTCGTAATATTCCTTTAGTACTTACCTCCAAACTTTTCTTATCGAGTCTTTTCCCTAAACTTTTCTAGAAACATATTTCTCATTAAAATATTAAAGACTTTCAGAGAAGTTTAAAAGACATGCTCAGGTTCTTCTCTTCTTGGCATCTCTCGTCTTGTTTTCTTCCAAGCATAATAATAACAGACAGGAAGACAGTCTTTGTAAGCCTCAGATATTTATACAGTTTAAGTAAAGAATCATTCAGTCACTTCAAATCGCTTATTCACGTTGATTACCTCATCTCATCTTCTAGGTTCAGATCGTGAAGAATGTTTACAATTACATGACAGGTAGTTATAAAATGAATAAGGAAACGTGAAGTGGTGGGATTTTCTGGTGTTTCTTTCGTGTGGGGGAGGACATGCAGTCAGTGTTTGTGAGGAGTCGCATTAAGGTCAAGATTTCACGAAACACATTTGTTATCTGAAGTAAAGAAAGATTAGTTTGCAAATATTACTCACTGTAATCCATGCAATTAAAACCACATGGCTCACTTTTGCATCGTGTTAGTCATAATAAAAGTGTTCGGAGGATTTTAAATAATTTCTGCCGAAGTCTAAGAAAGCTTAGGAATGGAAAATCCGGTAATTTATGTCAACATTGACCAATATATAACTAGAAGATAAAAAATGACAAGGCATTAGCCAATCCTTCGTATAGTACACAAAAGCACAAGTGAGTGTTTTATGGGAAGGAATACTTAAGAAAACGGTTGAATAAGGACAGAGATATGCTGTAAGAAGTGGAAACTGCAACAACAATCGCATCTTGTGGCAGGTAGGGTTTTCATAAATTCCACCTTTCTTGTTAATAGGACATGTACTTAATAGCCGTTCTGTCGAGTAGGATAGGTACACACACAGGGAAAACTCCTCAAAGTTGTAAGATCAGTCATGATAATCATAATGGGCATTATAAAATGACTCACCCTTGTTCTTGACTTGACGTATTCTTTTACAAGAAGACATTCACGGAACATGTTAAAAATGTAATGGATATAAGGTAGGTCAATCCATTGTAAAAGTAAAGGTTGGCAAGCATTGAACATAAACTGAGAAGGTGAATTATTGAGATATAAAAATGAATTTGACCACTTCCCAGAAGAATGTTTTTTGTAAGTAAAATGGCAAATAATGACGAAGAAGCTTTAGTCAACATTTCTGTAACAAATGAACCTGAGCGTTAGGATAAGACTCTTAATATACAAATCATTTGGCAACTGACTCCTTTTGAAATACTCAAGTGATTCGACTGCCCTATGAATTAGTGTACAGAAATTCTTGCAAATAATCTAAGGTACACTCGACTGTAGACTAATTATAAGATGGCTAAACCGAGACCCGCGATATCACTGTGCACGATTGTACGTTTATTTCCTAGAATTAGTTTGGTATCAGAGAGATGAGATGATTCATCAGAGAAATTATTAGTTCGTCACGGAATCTGTATAGTAAACTGAAGCATCCCCAAAGATACATATGTATGTGTATGACTGTTCTGACCAACAATGGAGTTAACGTCTGCGATATACATCGCGGATGTAAATCAAAAACATTTGACTTGAAAGACACATTACATACGCTTGAATATGAACAATAAAATGACGTCAATGAGACATTTGTCTTGCAGTAAAAATCACACAGGAGATTTTGTGATACTTGACACTGCCATTGTTGAAAGTGAATGTATAAACTGTCGTCGCCCATTCGATGAATAAGGCAAGATGATGCATATTCCTTTGAATGTTTGTACAAAAGGTTTACACACTTGTGTTGCACAACTGCAGTACATATTTTTATGCTAAAATTATACCACCGATTCATTTGCCTGGCCTTGGAAGTGATAAGTGATAGTGATGATGATGATACATTATCAAAAGAACTTGCATGAAATATTTTCGTGTTTATGAAAAACCCAGAGCAGATTTGATTTATTCTTATACTTTAGTACTTTCTGCATTTCAGTTGTTGGAGGTGGTAGCAGCAGTGATGATAGGCCGTGTGTGATATTACTTTCGTGATTTCGTGCTTTGTATTATTCATGGTCACATACATAGTTGCATTTGGTGAAGCTATTTTTCAGCTATTGTCATCGGCTCACTGAAGTATTTTCCGATCATGTTTTCATGTTGTGTGAGAGCGATCTGCATGGCTATAGTGTGTGATGGTAGGATTTGGCTTGGTCACGGGTGTACTTAAATACAAAGTGATAAGGACACAGAGAATAAGAAAGATATAATATAAGGGTGCATCTCTTTTTATATAAGAGTTCTTATTCAATGATCCGTATCAAAAGGGCCTAAGTGGTTGGAATTAGAAGCGACTGTGTTAGATGCGACTTTCCATCTTCATGTGTGTATGAATGGGTGCATTGCGTACGGAGCATTTGTGCGTGGGGAAAGAATTTTGTGCTGTCGCAGTAAAGTGAAAGTCAGGGCGATTCATCACCATTTCTATCCATTTGTCCACTTCCCAAGCCACAGAAGTTGACATAATGGCTCAAGGGTTGATTTACAGCTGAAGGGATGGGACAAGAGGGAAACTTGTATAAGTAATAATGGTAAGAGTAGGAAGTAACGAAAGGGAATTAAAATAGCTGCGTAATTTCTTCTAGTCCCGTGACAGAGTTTGCAGCAGTTTGTACTTGGAATTAGCCACAGTTAGAATGCAGAAGAAGGAATAGCCTCAAATCGACGTAGGAATGTAAGCAGCCAGCATTAACTGGTAATAAAATAAAAGTGAGAGAGAGAAAGGGCAAGAGGAGAATAAAGGAAAGGGAAATCAGAAATGAATTCACAGACAGATTGCTTGGTGAGGTTGTTAGTGGTACCATGTTGTGGACATTATTACCCTTCTTCGAGTGGTTTGATTTGATATTGTAATTGTGCGAAGTAGAAAGTGCTCCTCCTGGATTGCTCACTAACTCGCCATACTACATGCTACGCACACAACCAAGGACAATTATCTACGGTTATTTAATGCATAAAATATATGCAAGCTCGTGGTGTACCCAGCAGATCGCAGAAATAAGCGGAATTACTACACAGACAGACTAATGACACTCACAGAGACAGATCATAAGTTGTGTGCTATACTATAGGATTCGGATATTCACGATGTATACATACTTTCACTCTCCTCCACAATAACGTATTCCGTTAAGTACAAATTTGTAAGTTTAATCAACAGTAAGAGGAAATCCAGAGGCAGACGAGAGAGAGAGAGGAGCTGTTGAATACTCGGAAATGTATTTCTACCTTTTAAGTAATAATACTCACAGAAAAGAGATGACATGATACTGATACTACCCCTGCTGGTCTCCTGACTCTTCATTCTTGGCGTATGAATCGGAAGAATCTTTCATATATTGAACACAATCAGATGTGTGTGTGTGTGTGTGTGTGTGCGTATGTTGGCCAACCAACCATGCTTTATTGATCTTGAGGAGAAAAGGAGAAGGAAGGAAATGACAGTAAGTGCAAGGGTGGGTGGTTGGCTTGTGTGTTTGTCCAAGAATGGAGGAACCGATGATG
>Ga0194135_10000491_pt1 | contig 23442 bp, 24 predicted proteins | sample LitLau_LLRF_2013_FD_134024 | JGI IMG/M metagenome (GOLD analysis project Ga0194135, IMG submission 134024) | Freshwater sediment microbial communities in response to fracking from North America - Little Laurel Run_MetaG_LLRF_2013 (version 2) | ecosystem: Environmental > Aquatic > Freshwater >...
GAGAGAGAGAGAGAGAGAGGACCCGGCCTCCCCTCCTTCGTCCGTCCTCAGTGAACTCTCCCGCCATTCTCCCTCCTCTCCGCTCGCCCAGCCATTCATTCCCTTTTCACACTTGGCTTCGTACCGACGACCACAACGACGCTCCGAACGCTGCTCCTGCTCCTGCTTTTGCTGTTGTTGCTGAGCTTTCAACCCTCCAGCAACCTATCTATGACACACGTTTCCGGTCACCACATGGCTCCTCCGAACTTATCGTTGTTGTTGTCGTTGTTGTCGTCGTCGACATATCTCAGCGAATCATCTGTGACGAACAAAAAGATCTGCCACCACCAACAACACCACCCGCAGATCTTCTCTAATATAAAGGCGCATCGTGTGTGTATTATATTGTGTGTCGATGTGGGACATGCTATAATAATAATAAAAATGCTTCAGAGTCAGAGAGTATGAGTAGTAGTGTACTAATAAGTAAGTAAAGTTTCGTCTCGTCGTCTAAAAGTATGAATGAGAATAGTTTTTGACACAGTTGCAAATGTTGTTGTTGCAATGATAATAGTAGTAAGGATAAGGATAATAATGTTATATATGATGGTTTTCGTGATTCGTTCGTACCCTCTTTTGCTCTCTGTGATTCTCTTTTTACATACATCATGCTGCTGCACTCTAAGTCATTTTTATTGCGAAGAGATGACGATCATCATGACATGATGAACATCATCAGAAAAAGAACTGAAGGTCCTCCCGTGTAGCATTTGTATTAGTATTATAATATAGCTAGATAGATTCTATCGTCGTCGTCGTCGTCGTCGTGGACATCGACAGACTGAGTGAGTGTATGTGTTTGTCCACGTATCGACGACGACTTCTTTCGTTAACCCTTATAATAATTAATCTCCATTACTCTGCAATTTCTATATCTCTTCTGATGATACTACACAACTACATGGCTATGCTATATATATGAATGAATCTATGAATGTGGCTGTTGTGTATGAGTGTGTCTGTTAGTGTTAGTAGTTTTGCTGATCCTGTGCTTATGTGTGTTCACTCTTTGAACTACAGTTCATTCGTAAGAAGACTTTTATATTGAGGAATTACTTTGTACTTGGCAATATAATATGCATTATTATTGCGTGTGTAATGCTCAAAATTAAAAATAATATTATGTGTAATTTCTTGTAGAGATCGAGTATTATTTGTGGATGAGTTGTGTGTATAATATGATGAAGAAGAGAGCGATTGAAGTTAAGTTTTTTACAATCTTTGCGCTTTGGTAGTATGTAGTATATTAAAGAAGCTGCAGAAGACTTGAGTCTCGGCTCTCATTTGAGAAACCATGTTAAATGACTTAGAGAATCTTCATTATTTAACATTCGTACTTTAACGAAATATTCCTCGACTTAAAGAAAAAACTACTGATTCACTCATCCAGTGTGTGTCTCCGCCCTCAACAAACTCCCCAGTTTCCAATGAATGGTTGCTCAACAACTTCACATTATTTAAACTTCACCAACACTAACTTTTAAGTAAATGGTGTGTGTGTGTGTATGTATATGTAATACTTTCTTACTATAAGTACAATAATAATAATATATACAACACTGTAATAATAGTAGAGAGGCCTCAGCAAGCAGTATCCTCATATAATAATCATCAGCAGTAGCTCCTCATTCAACGAAACTTATCAAGTCACGAACATTGGTCATTATCATGAATGAATGAACGGTTGTTGATGTTCATCCTTTGGTTGCCTCAAGTAAACTAACAGTAATGAGCAAAATTACGCATACAAAAGAACTGAAACACATGTTTTGCAAAATTGTCACAGAAATCAAGTTCACCTAATGAGTTGGCGTTGCAAGCAATCGTATTTGCCAATTGGGGAAGACCACCTTCTCGAGATCTCGGGGGGACCTGTTTTTCTTGAACCAAACGATATTATTGAGTCTTACAGATATCAATCATTATCCCTTCTTACTTCTTTGGACTCTAGCAACCTAATTTTCTTGCTGATCCTTTTCGCACCTCATACATCCACTCGTACATGACTGATACATTATCCACCTAGAGACTCGACTCATCACTTCAGTTGCAACAATATCATAAAACTCGTATTATATCTTCCTCATTGAAGAATCTATGCACTACAATACTATTTGTTAACATTTTTAACAAAATGCCGACGTAATACAAGTCTAACTCTGCCCTAGTCTAGTCTGCACTCATAACTGGCTTTTATTCTATTAATGCTGAAGGCGGAAGTCGAGACCTTCTCTGACCTCCAGAGTCCTCGACCTTATCACTTTCTTAACTTTAACCTGAGGCAAGTTTAGGTAAGCAAAATTAATCTTGGGCAGCAAGGAAAAATGAAATTTTTGGGATGAGACCATGAATCACGCTAGTATATATATGTGACTATGTGATGGGTAAATTCTTCAAACTGAAAATCATGAATGTAAGTAAAAAATAGTTATGGGAAAGTACAAAATGAGAAGGATTATAGTCAGCCAGAGGTGTGGGATTATAGCGATGTGAAGATAAGTGAATACATCATATAGTCACGAGACGGAATATATGAATGCGAAAATGTTTCGAGAGAATGAAAGAGTACGTACTTATTTAACGCTTCAAACTGGCTATGAATAGGAGTGCTAGTAACGAAAAAGTAATAGTTCGAATATTTCTGGCACAATGATTCATAGTATTGAGCATGCTATGAATGAAGTACCGAAGTCTTCGTGAGCTACAAGTTGTTACTTTGAAGGATGCTCACTATTTGCTTCGGGTTATTTATTTTCTTCAGATTGGACTGTCAGAGAGAGAGAGAGAACGAGAGCAACTCGGCTAGAGTGAATTCAAAGATTAGTCTTAACAAGGCGAACGAACGACCGACCGGATGGCAGACGCCCACGTAATACCGGAAACTTGAAAACTCAATACTCCTCTTTCCTCCTTTTTAACTGCTAGCGCACCAATGCCCAAGCCACTAACTCTCCTCATCTCTAGCCATCTCGTCCACTTCATAAAGCCATCATCATAATAGAATAACATGTAGAATAGAATATTATAGATGAGTAGAGAGACTCGTATGGAGGCAGTATGGTGAGCGATGGGAGCAGGCAAGCACACGTAAATCAGATCTCTGACTCTGAGCACACAGATCTCTGCACGGTGTACCACATCATCACAGCATCTTCTTCAAGCTCATCTTTATACTGACTTTACTTACAGTTTTCCCTATACATAGCCCGAATCTTTGCTGAACTATAATCTAAACTATCGTAGCATGTCCTTTCTTGCGCTAGTTAACCTTAATTCATTCAATCTAGGAATCATGTAACAATCCTTCACAACGGCAGAGCAGCAGATAGATCTCTGGCTATAACAGAAAGGCAGCACCACACCGCTGCTCCGTTCCACTGCTGTTGCCTGAACCACCCAATCTCACTATTCCCATACTCTGTACTTTGTTCACTGAATGTAGCAGCACTAAACTACAGCCCTCATCACGTAATCCTCATCTTACCGCATATCTTGCTACTCGGAGACAGGAAACAGTACATTAAAGCCAGCGGTTCAAAGGACTTGCTTCGTTCAGGCATTCATTTTTCAGTCTGAGTCTTGAGTGCATCAAGCATTGAAGTACGAAATATTTATTCATTCACAGTAATTTCGCGTAAGTCAATTTATCTTTCGGGATGCTAGCTCTAACATCATTTACATGATTTTGAACAATTTCTTCAGTTCTACCATCAACTGCCAGTCACTCTTAGCCAGATCGTTCCGGAAGTAATCCTTACAGGCATCGATGGACTCCCGTGTTATCTGTAAAACACAAACAACTTATTTGCATTTTGCTCTACTTGTATCTTTCGTATCATGCAAGCTATGTTTGGGCAAGAAGGATTAAGCCCCTGATGAATGAATGAAAAAGATGATGGAATGAGTCTTAGTTCCAACTGATACTCGTCTTTTCACACCGGCTTATAGTATCCTACCTTGGTAGCTAGTCATATACTGTGACTAACTAACTAATAATGATGAGATGGTTCAACGGTGAGTTGAGATGCGTGCTATTTTGTATCTGAGCTTTAAGCAACAGCAAAGATTCTGATGCATTTATAAAATGCAGTGAATTACATAGCAAACACACAAATATGTGCAGTATTCGTAAAAGGATGAAACGACAAGCGGAAACGAAATCATCCGCCGGAAACCCATTTCCCGGATATGTGCTACAGAATGAATCTTGCGGTATGTACGTACCTTGGACACAAGCAAATCCGTCTCTTCAAAATGACGACCCAGCATTTTTGGACTCTCCCCAGTTGGCTCAATTTTTATGCATACTTCTTGTCCTTTTGTAGCCTTATCCATCTGCTTATGATTGATTTCGATGCTGGTCACACGTCCGATTTCCAAAAATTCTTTATCCGGAACACAAATTGGCGTTCCTTCTTTAACGACACCAGCTTCAACAATCACACCCACAACAATAGGATCGCGAGTGTTAAATATAAATTGTGGAAGAATTTTCAATTTGCATGGGAAGACGGCTATGTGCTTGAACTCATCTCGTTTCTTTGCTTTCAGTTCTTCTTGATATGCCATAAACTTATCGAACAAGTGGTAGATGATATCAGCCTGGCGGAAACATGCATTTATATCTGATGTTTATGACTGTCAATTTCATTTTATCCTTGAAAAAATAAAGTACCTGGAATATCTTCACTCCTAAGTTGTCCGCAACTTCCTGAGCGTCTCGTTCGATTTTGACATCAAAAGCCAAGATTACAGCATACCTGTCAAAGAAAGATGATGCTACAATTCAGACATTTATCTTTGAGAAAGTCACGCAGCCATGCTTCAGCATTACAAATTAAAGAAAAGTTTCATGACTACGAGCGAGAAAAGCAGATTAACTTTCTAAAAACTTACTCCTTTTCGTGCTCCAGCATTATAGAGGCCTTCATGACATCCTTCTTTACTACAGGGCCGATTCGAATGCCCGAGTACTATACAAAGCAACAACATACTACAGTTCCATTCATTTTCTGATGTTTGTGTCAACGCTTTTGCATCTAGTTTCATTCATTCATAAATACACAAAGCTGGCTTAGCATCGATAAATGTAAACCATATTTTACAACACAATAGACGAGCTTCCTGACCTCATAAATCATTTCCTATCCCATCCAACTATTCATTATTATAAAAGCTTGAGTAGTCGGGAACTAAGGATTCCATTTCCGCTCCTTTCAAGGACCCTAAAACCCTTTTCCCTTAGCAGTCTAAAAGTAAGTACCTGCTCAATGGTTTCTTTCTCATCACTCATCACACATTTCTTGTGTTTCTATAACCCTTCGTTTCCCGTATTCTGAAACAGAATTTCTTCACAACAAGTACAACAACAACTAACAAATCCATCGCTGCATCTGAAAAAAACCTTTTCTCGTCTTCCAGATGCTCCATACCTCCACAAAGCCATTTATAGACATTTTCAATCAGCTACACTAAGCTCTACCACCTGTAATCACTGCCTTCTTGAACTAAAAGACTGAATGACTGAACAGTTGAAAACCAACATGTTACCCTCCACCAGCATCCTTACAACACACCTTGGATGAAATCAAAGCTCTAAGCAATAGCTAGGTTACGTAGTGGCTGTACCTAAAGCCTGAGAGAATTAAGACGAAAGTAATAGTATCCCCATCCTAATCGTATAAACTCATGATGACACAAAAGTCTTATGGTAGCATCCTGCCGGAAGTGTTAGAGCACATATGAATGACTAACACATCTTCATTTCCGTTAGTTTTGGATTTTCTCATGCTCCAGAAAATACGATTGAGATACATCTATTATTTCTTACTTCTTATGGCATGACTTGACAATTTATCCTATGGCGTCTAGCAACTTTTCTTAAAAACACGTTCTCCAGTGAAATTAAACTACACAAGAAGGCATATTTCGTAACTCAGGACTGAGATTTAGGCTAAAAGTGAAGTTTACTAATAGCGATAGACCGGAAGTCCATACATAGAAAGAAATAATTTTGTTGCGGTTTAGAATGAGCATGAGTTCCTCACAGGATTTACAATTGGCTGAGTTTGTCCGTTTCCCTGTCTTTATCACCATATACACAAGTAACTTTCACTCCTAGATTCACAAAACAACCCGAACCAACTTGATATTTAAGTTACTGAACTGAAATACCGTCTGATCCCAGAAAAATTTTGTTATCCATCTACTTTAATACTAGGGATTTTCACGCAAGGAAACAAATACTTTATGATTTCTCATGCATGATAACAAAAATGGAATACCTACTGTACAAGAAGATTGTGGATTATGTGGATCTATCATTTCTGACTGCACGAAAATAGGAACAGAGAAATATTTGTGTGGGTTGTGGGTTATCTACACCGGTTTGTTTGTCAGCTCATCATCTTATCTACTTTTATCTGATTTCAAATTAAAATTATCCTAACTTTGGTAGCTTTTGGCATTTGAATGGACATTTTTGTTATGATTTTATTTTTATGACGTAATCTAAAGCCGAATTCAGTGGAAATCTTGAAATCTTTGTTACGATCGGTTTCAGGTGTGTTAAAGGATAAATATAAAACCACAAAACACCTAAGAACAACCAGGTAAGTATTTCTTGTGCCTCACATGAGCACAAGAGTTGCAGAAATTGCTTAAACTTGTAATATTGCGAGTGATATTAATCTTATAAAAGAATGGAAAATACAGCTATTTAAAAAATGATGAGTCACTTACAGGAATTTTCGAATCCTTCAGAAATACAAGTAAGGCTTCCAGTGATCCAAGCGTTGAAGCTTGGACATAAACGCCTCTATCCGACAATCGGATAGAATTAAGTGCAGATTTTAATTCCTTCGCGACTTCTTCCCTACATATGTCAATCTCGTCAGGATTGTGTGCGACTAAAACATTCAATCCGGCAATCGCTTTTTCTAAGTCTTTAGCGGCAATCTTAACTCCGATAGCACCACTGATTTCTTTGTGCTCAACGTAAGTGTTCTACAGAAAAATTACATCAACGATAAAATATGTAATAAAATAATAAAATCCATCCAATAAGATTTGAGTTCAATAGTTTACGGACCTTAACACGAAGCTCCTTCATGCCATCTGGAGTAAGTAGTGATCTAATTTGTGTAGTGATTGGACCTTCCGTTCCAGCGAGTACTAATGCATCTCCAATTCTCAAAGACCCATTGATCAATATCACATCAATTGTTGTCCCCAAACCAGGTATAGCCTTTACTTCTAGTACAGTTGCCTGAAAAATCACAATTCTTTTACAACTTGGTCTATCACCTATAAAAATTTCAGTCGAAAATAGTGGCATACCTGTAGTTCTTTTGAAAACATTAACCTCTTGGACAACATTGACTGAGAAAGTTCGACTATTAAGGCCATCAAATTTCCCATGCCTTCCCCAGTAAATGCACTGGTTGGAACCATCGAAATATAAGATTTTTGATCCGGATTTTCAAACGACAGCGATGCATTCATCCCCTATTTACCAGCATCATTGACATTAAGCACCATTTATCAACTACACGTCTACGCATACACTTATTCTCACCTGTTCAGCAAACTGAAGTACAACTTCCTTTTTTCGCTTTTCGAATTCAGCAAGTGTGTTTTTGGGCTGGGAGTTGATAACGTCACGAATATCACGCTTTGGATTCGATTGCCAATCATACAATCTGTACAGAAAACCAAATACTTTCTTACTATTTCTATTACTATTTCTGTTTACCGGCAGTATAATTGATGGTTATTTTACCTGTCAATTTTATTCAAAGCTACAACGAATGGAGTCTTCTTATCCTTGAGCAAATTCAAAGATTCGATAGTTTGAGGTTCTAAGCCATGCATGATATCAACCACTAAAATGGCAATATCACACAGAGAGGACCCTCGAGATCTTAAATTGCTGAAAGATTCGTGTCCTGGAGTATCAATTATAAGGAGGCCTGGAACTTTAACGTCTTTCTCGCAGAACTAAAATCAAAGCAATTCATTCATAATTAGAAAAATTAATTCGTATGTAGTTTAACTCATGTAAATAACCAGGTATAAAATCATGACTATGATTCTAGCAATTTTAAGAATTGGAAGGTCATTACGAACAAGAGAGGCTTATTCAACTACTCAATCTTCCTTGAAATAGATCAGTAAACTCGCTACGCTACCTTTAGATAATTGTTAGAATAAATAACTCGAGTATTGGATTCAGAAAATAAGACAGTGCTGCTGAGTTCCAAAATGCAATAATACCAGTCAAGCAACACAATCAAGTCAAAGAATACAATGTATTTATTACTTACTCCTTTGACGAATTTAGAAGCTTCTTTGATTGCATTGATGGGTACATTGGTGGCACCAATTTGTTGCGTTATTCCACCAGCTTCATTGTCCTGGACGTGTGTTCTTCGCAACTTATCCAATATTTTTGTCTTCCCTGCAAACAATAGATATGTGATATCTATTTCTTCCTTAAATCAAATTCTAACTCTACCTGTGTCCACATGGCCTAGTACACAGACTACAGGGCAGCGTAAATTTTTCAGGGACCTGCTTTTCTCATTTTCTTCTCGTCGTTTCTGTCAGAAATTGAAAAAAATCATTCATGTTAAATAGGTAGAAGATGCATGCCTTTCGAATCAGTTGATTATGTTTTATTTGGTAATAGGTTTTTGAAAACAATCACCTTGATTCTGATTTCCGCACACTCCTTTTCTTTCTTCTTTTCACCTTCAGCAGGTTCTGAACTGTCATCTGTTTCATCATCGTCAGTATCATTTTCATCGTCTGTTGTTTCATCTTCTTCGTCTTCCCCAGACGACTTGTCGTCTTCAGATTCTGGAGTCTTTTCTTCAATTGACGGACTTTCCTCTTTTTCAGGCTTTTCATCCTCAGACTCTTGATCCCATGCATCCTTCACGACTTCAACAGGTTCCACTTCTGTTTTGTCGTTTTTGGAGTCAGGAGACTGGTTCTCTGCGTTTGCTTCTGCTGAAGCTTCTTCAGATGTTTGAGATTGAAGTGGCTTTTTAGGCCGAATTCTGGTTCCTAGACGAGGTTTTTTCTCTCCACCCACTTCGGGAACTTCGACACCTTGAGCTTTCAGAGCTTCCAGCATAGCTTGTGCTCTCTGTTTAGCTAATTTCTCCTTTGGTGTTAACCATTTTCCCTCAGCTTTCAATCTTGCTATTTTTTCCTTTTCTTTCTGCTTTTTCCGTTCTTTCTTCTCTTTCTCTAGCCGTTCCTGGATACAAAATGTTTTACATAGTATTCAGATCCAAAAAGTCTTCCCTTGAAATTAATTGACCCCACTCACCTTTTCCTTCTTGGCCTCTATAGAAGCAATTCGTTGTAGCTCCTTGTCATCTTCTTCTTTCATCAACCTCTCTTCCTCTTCTTTAGCCTTTCTGATAGCTTCTTGAATCGCAGCTATTTGAGCCTTGGAGGGACCACCTTTACGTGGAGGTTCTTTCGCAGGCTTTGGCTCTTCTTTTGCACCAGCTTTCTTCTTCTTCTTTTTGTCTTTTTTCTTGTCATCGTCCCCTTTTTCAGTTTCACCTTCGCCTTCCTCAGCGTCTCCTCCTGCACTAACATTAGGTACTCCTTCTACTTGAGGAACATCATCTTTTTCTTGTTCTTGTGCTAATTTTTTCTTCATCTTCTGTTTTTCCCGTTTCTTTTGTGCTGCCGTCAGTTCCTTCTTACCCCCTGGCATTAAAAATAACTAAATTAAAGTAATCTGACAATTTTAAAACCCATATTCTCATTTTTCTGTGTTATTATACCTTGTTGATCTTCAACAGCAGCGTCCCCATTGACCGAGCCATTCTTAACATCTTCAGACTCCATCATGCCAAACTAAAAAGTCTATGTCACCACCACCCAGACTTCTTACGATTCCTCTTCCTATGAAAATCGAAAATCAAATTAGAAATCAAACTCTTATTATAACTTGATTGAAATTAAAACACAAGCAAATCAACCAAATCATAATAGCAACTACTATAATACATAAACCCTCACGACTAACACAGCAGTTGCAAATTATCAAGAATCTGAACAACGCAAGCTTTTAAAATACTCCTTCCTCTAATCAAGCACATTATATCCTTGTACAATAATAACTCTTTCAAACTTTGCAATTCTTCAAAATCCGAATCAATTTCAGATAACTATAATAATACAAGTTGTATCTTACACAGAAACGACCAACAGAACAACAGACTCACAGAGAACAGACCTTTGCTTGTAAACTTTCTTATGCCAGGACTCCACGACGAAGAGATGACTGCACGTATTGGCTACGAACTGCGTAATTTTGAAATACACTAAAATTTTGAGTTGAATTTGATGAAGTTCGAATCGACAAAACTGCCGTATGTCGTGGAATACACTTAAATTTAGACTGTGACGACGAGTGTGCTCTCTCACTTTCTCTCCCTGTTGAACTGGATTCCTTCGTTGAGTGTGTGTCTGTTTGAATGAGAACGATCGTCTCCTCTCACTCGCTCTATGTCTCTCGCTTGTTCCACGTCCCCGGCGACACGAGGCGTCTTCTTGGAACTTATCTCCTTCATGAATGTGTATTGAATTACTTCTTGGTCCTCGATGAATGAACAATTGTTATATTAAATAGTTAGAAGTAATAATATCAGCAGCGTTCAATCAGAGTCTAAATTCACTTCTAGACTCCCTAGTGTTAGTGTTAGATTGTAGCATGAAACTACAAAGTTGAACGATGTAGTACTTATATCCCTGAGTTATTTCCCTGTCCACCAACAAATACCCACCCCCCTCCTGCTTTGAATTGACGTAGACATAAATTCCACGAACAATAGAAGTGGAATAATACAACATAATTATTGTCTTTGCAGTTGTATGTATGAGACTTATTGGTTTATTATTAAATATTAAAATTGCAGTCAAACTTTCAATTCGATTGTTTTAAAACAGACTTGAATGATTCTAGGATTTCATCAGCAGCTGTACCTGGGTTGACAGTGCCATTTTTCACTTGAGAGATAAGTTTATCTGTGACGCTTTTTAGGTGTGGATTTTCCATTAGTAATTGGTTGAGACCGTCTTGTACGTGAGTCCAAGTCCAAATAACTCGTTGGTCTGCTCGTTTAGTTAGGAATTCTTTTTCAGTCGCTTTCTTGAAGGAGTCGATTTCTTTCCAGAAGTTTTCTATGCCTTCCTTAGTTTTGGCTGATAAACTTATTACCTGCGTCAGATAGTGTAGAAATGTTTGGAAGATGATTATCTTATATGAATTAAGCAGTGGTGAGGTTATTGTGAGTGTATTTGCAGCATAAATTTACCTTCGTCTTCCAATTCGGATTAGTTGGCCTCATGAATTTTAATGCTGCCATGTACTCATATTGGGTTCTGTGGGCTGCTGGTTTCAAGTCTCCGTCAGATTTCGTTACAACCAATAAATCTGCACGTTCAACGATTCCTCGTTTTACACCTTGGAGCTCATCTCCACCTCCAGGAGGAAGCAATAGAATGAATATATCTACCATGTTGGTCACAGCGTATTCTGACTGTCCTACACCTGAAATATGCATGAATTAGGTACATAACTGGCTAAGTCATCACGTTTGATTATATAAGACGTAAGGAGCAAGAATACTATAATGTGCTTACCTACAGTTTCTACAATTATGGTGTCATATCCAGCAAATTCACATAACACAATGGCTTCGTTTGTAGACCTCGTTACACCCCCCAGATGGCCTCTTGAAGGAGAAGGTCGAATGTAAGCATTCATGTCCTTTGTTAGCTCTGGCATTCGAGTCTTATCCCCCAGTAATGATCCCCCTGTAGTAGAGGAGGATGGATCAACAGCCAACACAGCAACTTTGTGTCCTTCAGAGGTCAACTTTTTGCCAATGATTTCAATAAAAGTTGACTTCCCAGCTCCTGGGGGTCCAGATAAACCTATAATGAATAAATCGTACGAATTGTAAATCACTTGTGGAACATTTGGATGTATAATCACACATTAATCATGCGTAAAAATAGTAAATATGGAAAAGAAACGATGCGCATTTTGTCCAGAATGTTCGAATAAATAGCTCTGGTTTATTCGAACAAGGTTCAAGGCCAAAACACATAGGATAATATCCTTGAATGCTTCACCATATTTCATGATTGCTTTAATTGCACTCACCGATCCGAAAACTATTTTTCGCTCCATCAACTTTATTCAGATTCAGAATTGTTTCTAGAAGTCTTTTAGCTACAAGCTTTTTTCCCCTGTGCTCGGTTTCCACAAGTGTGATTCCTTCTGCTAAGCATCCACGATTTCCACTTTTGATTCCTTCCACTAGGTAATGAGCTCTCTTATCAAGGACATTGGAATCTGTGTTTGTTTTACTTGAGCTAAACCGAAGGTTTCCACTAGATTCAGCTCCCACAAGCCCACCATTGCTCCCAATCGAGATAGCAGTCTTACTAGATCGGTCCTGAAATTGATAAATGTCATACATGTGAATATTCTTGTAGCCAGGGGCAAAATGATCTCAGAAGTCTCCGAAGTAGTCTGTAGTTAATCATAATTATTACTCACTGTCATTGCAAATCAAAACATAATATTTTGTTAGATAATTGTAATCCTGATACGAATATGTGTCAAAATGTCAATAATAAATGGTGATTTATAAATAAAATAGTCAATTGCAGTTAATTCTACAAAAGTATCACTGTATTATTACAACACTTTGTTTTAAATTCTGTATTATGAATGATCGTAAAAGGTAACTATTTTTACCTTCTGATTAACAAGCAAATAAAGCTTTATCTCTTAAATAATCAAAAGGACAACTGATTGATGAACCAACTGCAAATTTTATATCAAAGTATTTTATTACCTTTAGTAGTACTGATGGAATTCTCATTGAACTCAATTTCTTGAACATCCCAACCTTCTTTCTAAATATTCTTCGACAAATATCAAAATGGAATGTAGTATTATTTAATTGTTAATATATCAATATCTAGGTATGTTCTATTGGGAAAATTGTGTTTTTGGTGTTTGAACTTTGAAGAATAATAAACCCTAACCGGCATCGTGCTCCATGTGATTGGCATACACAAATTTATCACAGAAAGAGCTTAGTCAACAGTTTAATTGGAGTATTTACACAACAACATACTTACTAGTGTCGATAGAATTAACTACCATAAAATATGACCTAAGCAGAATAATATTTTGTTTTTGAACCCGTTCAACCACAAGTAAATTCGGACTAGGCAATATCCACATTAATGTATTTCATATCTAGACCTACTCTACAACCACGCCAGCTGTTCTCTGATGAATAAGCACATTTGAGATTTCTGCGAATTCTGCTTGTATTTCGGCATCGTATTTTGTGTATTGTTTGCTTTCACTAATGAAAAGGGAAAGGTACACCCTACTTCCCTTTAATTTGATGAATTACACAATTACATAACTATTTGCATAAAATGATGTTTTACTTCGTGTTAGATAACTAAAAAGTCAAGTCATCTATCAGTTCGTTTTCTTTTCATACTACCATTTACTTGTATTCGAGATCGAGGTCATATTATGTAAGCTCATTAAATGTCTTCATCTTACGATGATCCGATATTATAATTCGTGTTTTCAGTAGAACTAATGAAGAAATAGGAAGAATATATAAGAAAAGCAAGAATACTTGGAAATGGTAAAAGTGGAATTGTGAGTTTTTTCATGGGTTCTGCTTTTACTTTGCTTTGTTCTGGTGTTTTCAGAGCTTTCATAGACTGCTCATGGATCTCCAAATGAAAGAATAAACCACGAAGAATGAGGCTTCATGAAAAACCCTTTACGTTCACACGGACCGCTAATATTATAACTACTAAACTTAACCACAGTAAATTCTACTCTTTCGAGAGTACTGTGCACATATTGCATGTCCATATCTATGTGACTGTTAATTTCCAAGCAGATGCTGTTGTTTGTTAATAACACTGCTTTAACTGTTAAAAAAATTATTTATTTATTTCTTTTATAAATACATACCAAGATTTGGAGAATTTGATAATAATATTGTCTATTACCATGCTATTACCGAAGTAGATGAAAGTTATATTGAATGTTTTAAGTTCAAGCATGCAAAAGTAGCACACGTCGAATGATCACAAGGAGATGGGTGATAAGATTATGTTCATATGTGATTAAAAGTCATTAATATGTGGCAGGGTAATAATAATAAATGCGAAAGTGAGTACAAGGGCTGCCACAGTTCAACCATCCTCAATTTTCATACAAACATTAAAACACACAAAGAGCAGAGGGTATATATATAGTAGGAAGCAGGAATAATGTCACTTTTTCTGGGTGCACAACGATGCTAATATAAAATCAAGCTTATATTCTTCACCCTGTGTACTATTTGGTGTGATGATGCATGATATTGGTATTTAAAAGAGATACATGAATGATACATTGATTATACATTGTGAGGACATAACCGATGACGGCTATTATGTATGCTAGCTATAAGAATAATAGAAAAGATAGAGAGTGGTTGGTGAACTCTTACACCACCATTGGCACTCTATATATTTTTTTACGGGAGAGTCGTTTGGACTTGGTTACCAAATAGTATATATTGTATAATAATATGGTAATGTAATGCAAGTGTAAAAGTTATAAGGATTGTGCGTTTATGTTATTTTGGCTGCTATATATATGTTTTGTCGAACGGGGGACTCGTACGCACTGACTAGGGCTGGGGAGACAAAAGTAAGCTTTACCCTAAATGCGTGAGACACCAACAACCTATGAAGGCCGAGATTTTACGCAGCCTTACGCACTTCTCACCACCTTATGATGTTAGGGGACGCCTGGTTATCTGCGTCTATGAAATTGAAATTGTCACGAGATAGCTCACTTTAATTCAAACATTTTGCGAATTCGTGTACGAAATCGGGTAGGCCAGTATGTGACCTCAATTGAAAGGTCTTTCAAAAATTACTCTGGAGTTTAAAGGTGAGAAGACACGGAACAAAGAGAAGAATACATACGCACAAAATTACATTGGTTAGATAGAGAAGGGGTGGTGAATTAAATGTAACCCTGCGGCGCATGTTGTAGGCCAAGGAAAGCAAGATGGTCGAGAATAGTTTGTGTTAAAATACATCTATCTAGACTACTGCTGAATACTAGCTTTATACTTGGATTCATGAGAAGAAATATGTATAAAAAACCTTCGTAAGGATGATATGTGTAGAGAAGATTGAGAATCTACACAAACTGTGTAGTCTTGCTCCTTTCCATGATGACTTTGACCGATACTCTTCTTATATTGACCTAAGAAATCCGACTGAAGTGTTCAACTTTTCGTAGTCCTTACAAAGAGCTTTAATTACGACCCTTCAATTACGACTGATCCAGAGTGTCATTTACTCCGAAACCAAAATTTACATCTTTTAACTGAGGTTCATTCGCAAGGAAATATCTCATCACAGCAATTTGAAGAGACAGAACAACCAACCAGTCAGCGTTTTCTATATTGGATGAGTCTCTTACTCCAGATCTTTATGCGTGACTGCGTATACACTATGCGTGCAGTGTGTAATACTCCTAAGTTGCATTGCAACGCATAAACACGACCTACAATTCTCATTTCCTGGTTTCCGATAGTTTTTGAAAGTTTAAAGAGGACCCTATCGAAGTCGACAACTGATTGCTCCTGAAAGAGTCATAAACGAGAGACACAAGAAAGTGAGCGGAGAGTCGGACGAACATGAAGGCAACTTTCGTCGTTCGTGGGTGCGGTTAAATGTGTCAACCTTATCTTACTACTGTCGCTGGATATTTCTCACTGGAAGACTCGTTTAAGCCTCAAGACTACTTTCTTACACATAAACACATCCCACGATTACTTCAGATACACAGCTTGTCCTATCTTTAAGGGTAGACCAGTGAAAACGGTTTATCGAAAAATGCAAAGTGTACAATGTTTACTCCTCCCACAAGTCCCCCAAATGAACACTTCAATTTCTGTTAATTGGATTGTCTCATCAGGGCTGAACATAAACTTTCAAAAGTCCCATAATCTCATTCGTGTATATTATGAACAGACTACTTTCTCCAAACTTTCTGCGTTGATCGGAAACTTATTATGCAAGAACTGATTATGAAAAGTCACTGTTAATTGTGGCAAGTGAGTTTTCATTTGAGACATAAGACTTAATATTCGATAGTAAATCATTTTAAGTTGAGTAAGAGTTATACATATATATATATATTGTCTTTCATCGGTAAATTGACGAGCCTAAAGTGCAAAATCGATTATTGTGTTGTGGATTCAATGATACTGTAAAGCTATAATAATATATGCTAAAACGTCCAGCCAGCAATTTGGTATAAATGGTCTTGTTATAGCAGTACAGCAAGATTCGCAACTCCTGCCAACAATTTATATAATTTATTGTCTGATAAAAAAATGAATACCCTCGGGTAAAGTGCAACGTACCAGTCAACCTCAGATGCAAATTAAGATCTAATTAAGTTGTAACTGAACTGTTATTCATAAGTATTTCTTTTGCAAATTTAATAATAATAGTTTTAGAGCGCTTTAGATTAGTCAAAGAAATATCGTGGTCTACAAGAATTTTTCATGAAACCGAGACAAAGATTAGTTTTGTAGTGTGTTCTATTTTTATGGTACTATAAGATTTTGTTTGTAAAGAACTTGTCATTAAATCTCCGATCGGATGAGCCATAAATTAAAAGAATTTTGATAAAGTAATCTATCTATATGTAATACGTGTAACTTTAAATATATATTGTACTTTCGTGTTGTACTCTTGTACTTAACGTTGCCTGCCATTAAGATTCACAACAATGTATGATTTCGATTTGTAAACATGTTTCAGATAAATTTTAACTACTGTACAAGGCTAAATTGACCAGCGTGCGAAATATTTTACCTATTAGAAAAATAGCATATTAATTTTGGTTACAATAATCTTATTCAAATTGCTTTACACGAATTTTGCACTTTTAATTTTCTCTTCGTCTAGTGAGAAACCTTGCAACTTATGCGACTTGCATATTTGAACTTCATGATAACGCTTTTAATCTAAAGTATAAATAATGATATAAAAGTTTATTTAAAAGATTAAAAATACCTATATAAACTTGAACCAACCTGGTTTTCGTAAATCGCAGTTAACTTAGTTCACGAATAATTAAGTTATAGTGCAATAGCTTATATAACAAAACTGAATATCCTGGATTGTATCTCATGAAGTGTACGGCCGTGTTTAAGTCAAGATAAGGTAAGAACTTGAAATGTTGAAATCTCTACATTCTAAACCAAACACCATACTTGTGCTTACTTTTCTAGCAGTGCAGTTAAGCTAAAATATGCTCTCTCTCTCTCTCTCTGTCAACTGTGGTCATGGTAGGAGATTAGAAGATAAGACACAGACACAGAACTATATATATAATGACAAGTACTTATAGATGTACAAGTAATACTTGTGTTGTATGCTATTATGCTACTGTTATTGCTTAGGGTTGGCAATATATTGCGTAGATTTGATAAAGATGTAAGTTTCCCGTCTATCCATGGAGTCTAGTTCCTCAATATTGCAAATGAGTATGAAGATCGAGACAGGCAAATTTGTTCTGTCAAGTAAAAATTACACACGCATCAGCAGATCTCCCGATGTGCTCCGAATGAATAGAACTTAAATACAATTTGTATTTAAGTTCTTATACCGAAGAAGGCTATTTGTATTATACAAACGCCTTCTTCGGTTTGCATATGAGGAAGTTCAAGAAGCCACCTGAAGTTGACTCCATGTCGTTGTATCCGTATATATATTAACATTACATATTGAGCTGAAATACAACAATAAGTGGAACATTCAAAATAGTCATGCATCAGTCAGTGATAGAAATATGCGATTCCTAATAAGACTAGATTTCTACTACATGCCTTATTAATTTAGAGTCAGAAGAGCCAAGAGATGTTTCATTTTATCACGATAGATTCTTTAGAACAATTGTAAAATACAAAGTATATTTTCTTATCCTTATCCGGAAGAATTAACAGACATATTAAAACCTTCTATGCGCTGTTTTCATTGTGTCGTGCATATGCAGACAAAGGTACATGTCACAGGCAATCCACTCATTTAACGTTTCTTTCGCCGTTACTATATAAATAGTTCCATTAACGAAATACAGGTGCATTGTAAGAATAGCAATATTGCAGGCATAACACTTTGTTTTCTTAAATGAACCCAGCTTATTGTGCTCGCCAAACTTATGCATAAGCATATAAGTACCAAGCATTAAAAGAGCAACTCATGAGCGACGGTTATTGTGTATCATTACTGTAGTTGTGAACTTGCAATTTACATGTCTCAGAAATTTCTTATTTGATTTAAACATGACCCTTCCTAACAAAATAACTTCTATTGATTATGTTTTTGTACTAACTTTCAGATTTACACTTCATGTAAATGATTTCCTATGAAAGCCTGGAGGGTAGTCAAACATATCCTTTCATTCAAAAGAAACATATAATATGTATATGTTTGGAAGACAACTACAGGAAAGCATGCAAATTAGTTTCTGACTGACGTCTGGTATTTAGTCTGCGTTTCATTCGAAATATATGTCCAGTTTCGACAGGGGAGTGGGGCAGTCAACATAGAATTTCAGATTTCTAAATGCTGAGAAATTTTTTTCCAGCATCAAGTTAGTTACGAAACATTATAGAATTACAGGCTTCAGCCTATTTTAATCATAGTTTTATCTCGTAACATACACTATATATCTATTTTAAATTAAAAAATCAGTATCGCTGTTAATTTTAAGTGTTCGATATATTCGGAGGAGATTCCCATAACTTAAAGGTAGCTGAAGGTTAATCAAACGACTCTTAGATTTTTGATTCTAGAAGTTTTCTTGATATGATTTGTGGTATTTGGGATTTATAGTTATTTAATACTGTGACATTTTGTATCTTATGCAGGGTTGAGTATGAGTTCACCACCAAAAAACGACGGAGACCCGAATGTCTTCAAGTCAACGGACGGAAAGGTGCCGTCAAAGGATGAGTCAAGCAAAAGTACCACAAATGGCGTTGAGACCCCCTCTACAAGTTCTGCAGAAGTCTCAAGTCCCCAGTCTAATGGTGTTCAACAGAGAAAGGCTGATGATTTGGATGAAAGTGAAGCAATGCCAGAAGAAATTGCCATAGTTCAGAACCAGAATGTCCAAGAGGAGCCAGCTAACAATGACGTTCCAGAGGCCATAGCTATTGACAATGTGCAACGCGTCGCTGCCTTACAAGCTGCAGGTCCAGCGTGTGGACCAGAGGATAATATTCGGTAAGGAAGTCTTGACTTCATAAATTTCCTTAGTTCATTTGCCCAAATAGAAGCGAGAAATAAGCAATAACCCTAATTCGTTTGGCATACTTCAGAAAGCGTAGGGTAAAAATGAACGAGATCAGGTTAGGTCAGAAAGAAATTATACAAGCAAGACCAGAACTGATAAGGGTATATGTATATAATTCAAAAATATTTTTTAGATTTCTTTGCAGGCCTAAACAGGCCGATGGTTTTAGTTGACACGACATGAAAGCAGCATACGAGAAATTCTATTTGTGTAAATAGTCAAAAGTGAGACTGAATACTGAATGAATGATAATTGTTGTTAAGAAAGACAGTCGAGTTCGAGTGTTGACTGTGTGTATGGAATGAAGTACTATGTAGTTAAAGTATAGTTCTCATGAAAATCTATATTACATTAGTATTATTGAACAACTGGAATGTACATAGACAAATTAATATAGTAGTTTTGACCATTTAATGAGAAGGAAAAGAGCTCGTAAATAAGAGACCTTGATTTTGCATAACGACCTTCATCTGGATAGAGAATTGGTTGGAGTATGTATTTCGTTGTTGGTTGCATTGCATGCAAAATATAATGGTGTCTCTTTAAGTCTACGTGGTGCAATGCAAGAACTTCCCTAGTAGTTTAGTAAAGTGTAGAATAGTACTTAGAATACAATCATACAATATTTCTACCAATACATATAAGCTATGTAAGCCAACTGTGCTAAAGTGCCAACCAGGTCCTCGAATTCATACAAGGAATATCTAATATGAATCATAGTACAATATATTATAGATCTCCATCGTTTTAGTGCTCTTCTATTGCATCACCTAATTCTTTTGAACACTTATTTTGCCATCATACCAAAGTGATCTTTCGATTCTTTCTTAGGCAGTCGCGGAATTGAAGCTCTCGTTTTTCATCCAATTTTTCAATTCTTATTAAACAGTGTCAATGTTATCTTTCCTTACATGTCATGTAAAAAGAAGCAAATGATTCTTTTTGTCATAATTCTACATAAAATTTATTGCTCTTTCCACGCGATGTCTTGAGAAATAGCAGTAACAAAACTTGTGTTTTTAATCATACAAAACATTGCACATTACAATCCTCAAGGCCAAGGAAAGTACATATTATAGCTAGAGATGATGATGCGATCTGTCTCTGTACAAGGTTCCCTTTTATCACTCTATCATCTTATTATACACGACTTCCTCCTTGACTAGTTTAGAAAATATTATAATGCGTGCGACTTTTCGCAAATGCTCGTTTACATAATAGTCTATATATATATATATATATATGCTGCTCACTAGAAGAAGCTGACTCACATATTCATTTGTTACAAGTTTGGAACAATACTTTCCATGACTTTGAACTTAAGTAAAAGAGAAAGGTTAGCCATTCACACATCCAGAGCACCTATTCTATATTATAAGTACATTCACAAAACACATTATTATTATGGTGTTGACACATGACGCAATGACATTATACAGGGAAAACTGACAGAATAAGAGACTTTCGTCAGAGGTATTTGAAAAATTCAATGCAAAACCCCATTCCACATCATCCTCACGTACTTGCTCTATATATATTTTTATTACGAACATGCATGATTATTTTTGTTCCTCAGCATTTGAGTTCTTAAAATGTAATCGACAACAAGCACACACACACACACACACACATCTCTCACACACCCATCATAACTCTTGAATCCGTTTATATTAGTGCTAGAAAGGAACACATAACAAATAACATTCATCTGGTGCAGAAGAGTGTACCGAAGATGTCTTTCATTTCTCACCATCATCGCATCCGAGTAAAAGTGTGTCTTGAAGTAAGGTCGAATTTAGGATTCGGAAGGACGCGAGTTATTTTCCGACGACCGGATCTATTCACTGTGTCTTCCTTGAAAGAGAGTTATTTCACACACCCTCCTCGTTTACCTGTGTAATAATGCACTCTCTTTCCTTCTAGAAGACTCAGAAATGCAACGCAATAATATTATTATGTACGGCAGTATTATATATGGGTCAAATTGCATATGGATTCTCTAGTGAGAATATAAATTCCTCTTCGGTCCATCTTCATCGCCATTCATGCTATCATATTACAAAATATGTAGTATATAGAGCTGTTATCTAGCCATTTCTTTCATGTCAATCCATTTAACATTATATTACTACCACCACACACCACGATGACGATAAATAATAATATGATGATGATTCCAACACATACTTGTTCATCCATGTAAAGACTGCATAATATGTAACCTATACGTAGCCTCATCCTTTTCAACTACATTCCCATATTTAAACTAATACCAATCATATTTTTGCATGCGATAATTACTATATATCTCTCTATGTACTAGTATAGTTAAGTTCTGTAGACCCGCTCTTGATTCTAACCTTTTTTTCTACAAACCACAACAACAGCTAATCATAATGATTCCAATTACCTACACACTAACTACTACCACCAGGAGTTCCTCTAATACTAGCCTCAGTTCTTTCTTATAGTTCAGGAGTTCAGATAACTATACGCTAATAATACGCTTAAGCTTAAACGATGAGAAAATGACTAGGTCGCTTCTCATCGCGAATAGATATATATTGAACATCATCATCATCATCATCATCATAATATTATGTACTCTTATGGCTTTTAAAGCCGATGATGGTGAAAGGTAATAATAATCATCGAAGCTTATCCTTGTATTACAACGACGTACGAAATCGCGCTGATGATGCTCTACTACTATCTATGTAAGATGAGCGTATATCGTATCGTATATATATCGTGTATATGTGATGATTCGATTTCCTGAGAGAATATCTAGTAAACTGTTGTTGGTGGTGGTGGTGTTATATACTATATACTTACATGGTGGTGGATGCACATGCATTGCGTGAGCAGTAAGAAGAGATATAAATTTTATTGTAGAACTTGTAGAAAAGTAGGCAGAGTGCGAAAAGAGAAGAAGAGGCGCTGTTGCCTCGTCGCAATTCGCAAACTCTTCGTTCACAGAGATCTGCCAACATGGGAGATAAGTATCGGGTTTTTGCTAACTTGCATCGAGTTGGTTTCGCAGTTACGAGTTGACCTTCGTCCTGTGCTGAAGGAGGTCTGCTTTACTCAGCAGGAAAATTTTCTTATATACCGAAATTCATTTTGGTTGTGAGTGTTGTGAGACATTAGTACCAATATTTCTACTACTACTCATCATCGTGCGGTGCTAGCAACTAAATCATAGAAATCTTGTTAAGTCACTTTGTGAGTGCTAAAGCTAATACAAAAAAACTACTGCGGACTTCTTTAGTCAGAGAGAGAGAGAGACATTTTTGAGACCTTTCAAAGATCTAATAATATATAGAAACTCTACTATAAAAAATTCTGATGGTGCTGAGCTTACGTACAATCAATGAATCAATAATAATAATAATAATCTTGGTCTTTGAAGAGGAGGAGGAAATTTAGTGTTGAATTCGAATTATGGTCAATCTTTAAAGTTTAAAAAATCTCGAAGCAAGATGGAATTGGAACGACAGTTCTACTTGGATTTTCCGTTTAACACGGAATTTGACCATTTACCGGTCAGGTATGTATATTCATAGAACTTACGTATGTATATAAATATATATATATGTATATATCATTGTGGTAATTCATACTACTGAGTTGAGGTATTAGTTTTCAATAGGTCATAGAGTTAGCTAGTGTTTTGAAAGATATCATCTGACTTTCGATAAGTTGATTGCTTTGTTGTGATATATGATAGTAGTAGGGATAACAAACAGAGAGCTTTTATTGCGTATTTCATAAGGCATATATATCTGTGTGTGTAGTGCTCGGTGGTGTGGTAGTGGTGGTAGTAGTAATAATAGTAGAAGGGGTGAATCGATAGGTGGGTATTGATCTTGGAAGGAGCAAGTTGTTGCAAATATCGCTTATGGGTTGTAGTTGTGAGGCAGCCAAGTGAGGGTGAATAA
>Ga0194135_10000492_pt1 | contig 23414 bp, 24 predicted proteins | sample LitLau_LLRF_2013_FD_134024 | JGI IMG/M metagenome (GOLD analysis project Ga0194135, IMG submission 134024) | Freshwater sediment microbial communities in response to fracking from North America - Little Laurel Run_MetaG_LLRF_2013 (version 2) | ecosystem: Environmental > Aquatic > Freshwater >...
ATGCTTGTTCCCAGCAGCCGGTTACGGTACTCGCTTCCTGCCAGCGACTAAAGCCATGCCTAAAGAAATGCTGCCGGTGGTGAACAAGCCACTGATCCAGTACGGCGTTGAAGAAGCGCTGGATGCCGGATTGACTGAAATCTCCATCGTGACCGGCCGTGGCAAGCGCGCCCTCGAAGACCACTTCGACATCAGTTACGAGCTGGAAAACCAGATCAAGGGCACCGACAAGGAGAAATACCTGGTTGGTATCCGCAAACTGCTGGACGAGTGCTCGTTCTCCTACACTCGCCAGACTGAAATGAAAGGCCTGGGTCACGCGATCCTGACCGGCCGCCCGCTGATCGGTGACGAACCCTTCGCCGTGGTACTGGCGGACGATCTGTGCGTCAACCTCGAAGGCGACGGCGTCCTGACCCAGATGGTCAAGCTGTACAAGCAGTTCCGCTGCTCGATCGTGGCCATCCAGGAAGTCGACCCGCAGGAAACCAACAAGTACGGCGTGATCGCCGGCGAGATGATCCGCGACGACATCTACCGCGTTCACAGCATGGTCGAGAAGCCAAAGCCGGAAGATGCGCCGTCGAACCTGGCGATCATCGGTCGTTACATCCTGACGCCGGACATCTTCGACCTGATCGAGCAGACCGAGCCGGGCAAGGGTGGCGAAATCCAGATCACTGACGCCCTGATGAAGCAGGCGCAGAACGGCTGTGTAATGGCCTACAAGTTCAAGGGCAAGCGTTTCGACTGCGGTGGCGCCGAGGGTTACATCGACGCGACCAACTTCTGCTTCGAGAACTTCTACAAGACCGGCAAGGCTTACTGATAGCAGCTGCGCGGGTTTGTCGGAAAAAGCCACCTTCGGGTGGCTTTTTCATTGGTTGCCCTTATGTCAATCCTCTGCGCTGACCCGATCGCCATCTGCGGTTATGCTTGTCAGCCTGCCTGGGAGAGTGAAATGGCCTACGATTTTGATCTTTATGTAATTGGCGCCGGTTCCGGCGGTGTACGTTGCGCGCGCTTTGCCGCGGGCTTCGGCGCGAAAGTCGCGGTCGCCGAGAGCCGCTATCTGGGCGGTACCTGCGTCAACGTCGGTTGTGTACCGAAAAAGCTGCTGGTGTACGGCGCGCACTTTGCCGAAGACTTCGAGCAGGCGTCGGGTTTCGGCTGGTCCCTTGACGAGGCCCATTTCGATTGGGCGACCTTGATCGCCAACAAGGACCGTGAAATCAATCGTCTCAACGGCATCTACCGCAATCTGCTGGTCAACAGTGGTGTGACCCTGCATGAAGGCCACGCCAAGCTGATCGATCCGCATCAGGTCGAGGTCAATGGCCAGCGCTACACCGCCAAGCACATCCTGATTGCCACTGGCGGCTGGCCGCAGATTCCGGACATTCCGGGGCGCGAGCATGCCATCAGCTCCAATGAGGCGTTCTTCCTCAAGGAACTGCCCAAGCGCGTGCTGGTGGTCGGCGGCGGCTACATTGCGGTGGAGTTTGCCGGGATCTTCCACGGTCTGGGCGCCGACACCCGGTTGCTGTATCGCGGCGATCTGTTCCTGCGCGGCTTTGACGGCGCGGTGCGCAAGCATCTGCAGGAAGAGCTGACCAAGCGCGGGCTGGACCTGCAATTCAATGCCGACATCGAGCGCATCGACAAGCAGGCCGATGGCAGCCTGCAAGTCACCCTCAAGGACGGCCGCACGCTGCTGACCGATTGTGTGTTCTACGCCACTGGGCGTCGGCCGATGCTCGACAACCTGGGCCTGGAGAGCACCGGGGTCAAACTCGACAAGCGTGGCTTTATCGAGGTGGATGAGCAGTACCAGAGCAGCGAGCCATCGATCCTGGCGATTGGCGATGTGATCGGCCGGGTACAGCTGACCCCGGTGGCCCTCGCTGAAGGCATGGCCGTGGCCCGGCGCCTGTTCAAGCCCGAGCAGTACCGCCCGGTGGATTACCGGATGATTCCCACGGCGGTGTTCAGCCTGCCGAATATCGGCACTGTTGGCCTGACCGAAGAGCAGGCGCGGGAAGCGGGGCGCAAGGTGCAGATCTTCGAAAGCCGGTTCCGGCCGATGAAGCTGACCCTGACCGATTGCCAGGAACGAACCCTGATGAAGCTGGTGGTGGACGCCGACAGCGACAAAGTGCTGGGCTGCCACATGGTCGGTCCGGACGCTGGTGAAATCGTCCAGGGGCTGGCGATTGCCCTGAAGGCCGGGGCGACCAAGCGTGATTTCGATGAAACCATCGGCGTGCACCCGACCGCCGCCGAAGAGTTCGTCACCATGCGCACACCTGTCGCCGACTGATCAGGCGTCGGCTTTCTTGCCAGCCTTCGCCTTGCTGGCGGAGGCCAGGCGCAGCGCCTCAAGGCCGGCCTCGGCCTTGGCGGCGCGCAACTCCATCTCCTTGCTCAGGCGAGTCTGCTCGTCGGCTCTTTCCCTGAGTGCCTGCATCTCCTCCGAAGCCACACGCAAGCGTTCCTGCAGCAGGGTGCTGGCGCTGTCCAGGCGTGTCAGCTGTTCGCGCAGCTGTGCCTGCAGGGCGGCGCTCTGGCTGGCGGCATCCTGGGCGTGCTTGAGCTCCTTGTGGCTGGCCCGTTGTTCGCTGAGCAGGCGCTCGTTGTCGCGATGCAACTGAGTGATTTCATCCTGGCGAACCAGGGCGCTCTGCTGGGCTTGGCGCAGTTCGGCCTGCAACTGCTGCAGCTGGCCTTCGTGGCGGCGCTGCTCCTGCTCGCGCTGTTCCTTGCTGGCGGCGCGGTAGTGTTCCAGGGCATCCCGGGCGTGCAGGTGCTTGTCTTCCAGGGATCGAATCTGCTGCTCCTTGTCTTCCAGGCGCAGGTCGTAGTCCTTTAGCGCCTGGTTGAGCTCGGCATTGCGGGTCTGTTCGCTTTGCAGCATCGAGCGAGTGTCTTGCAGCGCGGCGCTTTCACCGGCCAGGGCGCTGGCCTGGATCTGCAGTTGCTGTTGCAGCTGCTCCTGGGTGCGTCGGGCTTGCTCCAGCTGTTGCTCGAATGCCTGCTTCTGTTGCTCGGAGAGGGCGAGGGCCTGCTCCAGGGGCTCCTGGGCTTGCTCCTGCAGGCGCTGCGCCAGGCGCCCGACCAGTTCGCTCAGTTCCTCATCCAGGGCCACCGGGCCGGCCTCCCGGCGAGTGCTGCCATCGTCGAGCTCCTTCAGGTAGCGGTGGATGGTGGTTTTTGAGCCGGTATTGCCCATTTCAATGCGTACTGCATCGATGCTCGGGTGTTCGCCGCGGGCGAGAATCGCCTGGCGCGCCTTTTTCACCACCGCTTTGTTAATGCCTCCGCGAGCCATGTGTCCTCCGCCGATTTAATACTGTGATACGTAGTATGTAATTATCGATAATTGTACAGGTATAAAGGCGCAATCGATAGCGTAAATTTGGCATGGGATATTGTAGTATTACCCCGTGTGATAGGCGCGGCGGCCGGTTTTCGCCCCTGGTCGCCGTACATTTGCTTCAGTGGAGTTGCCATGAGTGAGCTGGATCGTTACCTGCAAGCCGCCACCCGCGATAACACCCGTCGCAGCTATCGGGCGGCCATCGAGCACTTCGAGGTGCAGTGGGGCGGATTCCTGCCGGCCACCGCCGACAGCGTGGCCCGTTATCTGGTGGCCTATGCCGGTGAGCTGTCGATCAACACCTTGAAGTTGCGCCTCTCGGCCCTGGCCCAATGGCACAACAGCCAGGGCTTTGCCGACCCGACCAAGGCGCCGGTGGTGCGTCAGGTGTTCAAGGGCATTCGCGCGGTGCACCCGGTTCGTGAGAAACAGGCCGAGCCATTGCAGTTGCAGCATCTGGAGCGGGTGATTGCCTGGCTCGATGGCGAGGCAACAGCGGCTCGTGGCGAAGGACGCCAGGCCGACCTGCTGCGGGCGCTGCGCGATCGGGCGTTGATCCTGCTGGGCTTCTGGCGAGGGTTTCGCAGTGACGAGCTGTGTCGCCTGCAGATCGAGCATGTGCAGGCCAGCGCCGGATCCGGCATCAGCCTGTATGTCCCGCGCAGCAAGGGCGACCGCGACAACCTGGGGCGCACCTATCACACGCCGGCCTTGCAACGCCTGTGTCCGGTGCAGGCCTATATCGAATGGGTCAATGCCGCGGCCCTGGTTCGCGGGCCGGTGTTTCGCGCGATCGATCGCTGGGGCCACCTGAGTGAGCAGGGCTTGCATGCCAACAGCGTGATTCCCCTGTTGCGCCAGGCCCTGGAGCGCGCCGGTATCGCCGCCGAACACTACACCAGCCATTCCCTGCGCCGGGGCTTTGCCACCTGGGCGCATCGCAGCGGTTGGGACCTGAAGTCGCTGATGAGCTATGTCGGCTGGAAGGACATGAAGTCGGCCATGCGTTACCTGGAGGTCAATCCGTTCATGGGCATGGCGCGGATCGACGAGAAGCCTGTGCGCCAGTGATCAAAGGTTTCTTCTATCAATAGGCTGGCCTTATAGCCAAAACCAATCGTCAGCATCAGGTTTGCCAATGAGCCAAGCGGCGACTGATTGGCTAGGATTCTCCCCATCAAGTTTTCACCCAACGTTTTCAACCACTGATGGAGAGTCAACGATGCCTATCATCAACAGCCAAGTTAAACCGTTCAAAGCCACTGCATTCAAAAACGGCGCATTCGTCGAAGTGTCGGACGCGGATCTGAAAGGCAAATGGTCCGTCGTATTCTTCTACCCGGCTGACTTCACCTTCGTCTGCCCGACCGAGCTGGAAGACCTGGCCGACAACTACGCCGAATTCCAGAAACTGGGCGTTGAGATCTACAGCGTTTCCACCGACACCCACTTTGCCCACGCGGCCTGGCACAACACTTCGCCAGCCATCGGCAAAATCCAGTACACCATGATCGGCGACCCGACCCTGGCCATCTCGCGCAACTTCGACGTGCTGATCGAAGAAGCCGGTCTGGCTGACCGCGGCACCTTCGTGATCAACCCTGAAGGCCAGATCAAGATCGTTGAAATCAACGATGGCGGCGTAGGCCGTGACGCTTCCGAGCTGCTGCGCAAGATCAAGGCCGCTCAATACGTTGCCGCGCACCCTGGCGAAGTCTGCCCAGCCAAGTGGAAAGAAGGCGAGGCCACCCTGGCTCCGTCCCTGGACCTGGTCGGCAAGATCTAAGTCCATGTTTTATCCAAGGGCGGTCATCCGCACTTAAGTCAGCCGCACCGCCCTCAAATAACGCCCGGGCGAGATTCGCCCGGGCGTTGTTTTTTATACCGAATCAATAGGAAATCGCCCGTATGTTGGACGCCAATCTTAAAGCTCAGTTGAAGTCTTACCTGGAACGGGTCACCCAGCCGATCGAGATCGTCGCTTCCCTCGACGACGGTGCGAAATCCCAGGAAATGCTTGCGTTACTCAAAGACATTGTCAGTCTTTCCAACCAGATTACCTTGCTCGACAACGGCACCGATGCGCGCAAGCCGTCGTTCTCGTTGAATCGCCCCGGCGGTGATATCAGCCTGCGTTTCGCCGGTATCCCCATGGGCCACGAATTTACCTCCCTGGTGCTGGCCCTGCTGCAAGTCGGTGGTCACCCCTCCAAGGCCAGTGCCGAGGTAATCGAGCAGATCCGCTCGCTCAAGGGCGAGTTCAATTTTGAAACCTACTTCTCGCTGTCCTGCCAGAACTGCCCGGACGTGGTCCAGGCGCTGAACCTGATGGCGGTGCTCAACCCCAATATCCGCCACGTGGCCATTGACGGCGCGCTGTTCCAGGCCGAAGTCGATGAGCGCAAGGTGATGGCGGTGCCAAGCATCTACCTCAACGGCGTGAACTTCGGTCAGGGCCGCATGGGCCTGGAGGAGATCCTCGCCAAGCTCGACACCGGTGCGGTGCACAAGCAGGCGCAGAAGCTCAACGCCAAAGAGGCCTTTGATGTGCTGGTGGTCGGCGGTGGTCCAGCCGGGGCTTCGGCAGCCATCTACGCCGCTCGCAAAGGCATTCGTACCGGGGTCGCCGCCGAACGTTTCGGCGGTCAGGTGCTGGACACCATGGCCATCGAGAACTTTGTCTCGGTGCAAGAGACCGAGGGACCGAAACTGGCCGCGGCGCTGGAGGAACACGTCAAGCAGTACGACGTCGACATCATGAACCTGCAGCGTGCCAGCGCCCTGGTGCCGGCCAAGGAGGTCGGCGGCCTGCACGAGATCCAGTTCGAAAGCGGTGCCAGCCTCAAGGCCAAGTCGGTGATCCTGGCCACCGGTGCCCGCTGGCGTGAAATGGGCGTGCCCGGCGAGCAGGAATACAAGGCCAAGGGCGTGTGCTTCTGCCCGCACTGCGACGGTCCGCTGTTTAAAGGCAAGCGCGTGGCGGTGATCGGCGGCGGCAACTCCGGCGTCGAAGCGGCCATCGACCTGGCGGGTATCGTCAGTCACGTGACCCTGCTTGAGTTCGACAGCAAGCTGCGGGCCGATGCGGTGTTGCAGCGCAAGCTGTACAGCCTGCCCAACGTCAAGGTCATCACCAGTGCCCTGACCAGTGAAGTGAAGGGCGACGGGCAGAAGGTCACCGGCCTGGCCTACAAGGATCGCGACTCGGGTGAGTTCCACACGGTGGACCTGGAAGGCATCTTTGTGCAGATCGGTCTGTTGCCCAACACCGATTGGCTCAAGGGCACGGTGGAACTGTCGCCCCGTGGCGAGATCATCGTCGATGCCCGTGGCGAGACTTCGCTGCCGGGTGTGTTCGCCGCCGGCGACGTGACCACGGTGCCGTACAAGCAGATCGTGATCGCGGTGGGCGAGGGCGCCAAGGCTTCCCTGAGCGCGTTCGATCACTTGATCCGCACTTCAGCCCCGGCATAACCGGCACTGGAAAAACAAAACCCCATGAGCCTGCGCTCATGGGGTTTTTTATTGCCGTTTTGCAGGGGGTGCGCTGTGTCGGGGAGCGGGCTCCTGCGCAAACCGGGTTACAGCGGGGCCGGCTGGATGATCTCGACCCAGTAGCCGTCCGGGTCCTTGATGAAGGCCAGGCTCTTCATGCGGCCGTCGTTCAGGCGTTTTTGAAAGTCGCAGCCCAGGGCTTCGAAACGTTCGCAGGCGGCAACGATGTCCGGCACCGAGATGCAGATGTGGCCAAAGCCCCGTGGGTCGCTGTTGCCGTTGTGGTAGGCGAAGTCCGGATCGTTTTCGGTGCCGTGGTTATGGGTCAGTTCGAGGATGCCGGGGATGGATTTCATCCATTCGGTACGGGCTGCGGCGTCCGTCGGGATCTGTGCCTTGTCCACCAGGGCGAGGAAGTACAGGCTGAACTCGGCTTCGGGAAAGTCGCGTTTCTCCACCAGGGAGAAGCCCAGGACCCGGGTGTAGAAGTCCAGGGAGCGGGTGATGTCCTTGACCCGCAACATGGTGTGGTTGAACACGAAGCGGGCGGTCGCCGCGTCCGGTTGGGCGGTCACGCCGGGGAAAGTGTTGAGTTGTTCGAGGCTCATGGGCCCTCCAGGAAAAAGTGCGGCAAAGGTTGTTCGCAAGAGCCAGCCGGCCCTTGGCTGGCAAGGGTTCAGGCGTCGTTGGGATCGGCCAATGATACGCAAGCGGAAGCCCTGACGCCAAACCCAAAGCTCCTGATCTATTGCCCATTCCTGGCGTCGGGCTCAGACTTCCAGGCCCATTTTCCTGGTGTGTCAGTCCATGATCGAATCGCTCAATCCCCGGGTCGCGGCCCTGTTGCTGCTGGCATTTGCCGGCTTTGCCCAGGCCGCGCCGCAAGTTGCCTGGCCGCAGGGTTGGACGGTGGAGCCGGTGCCTGTGCAAGAGGGCGATCAGGCGGCCGAGGTTTCCCGTCAACGGGCAGTGAAAAGCGATGCCGCCGGCAATCCGCAGATGGTCATGGAGTTGACCATGACGCAAGTCGACAGCGGGCATGTAGTCAATCTTCAGGGGGTATTACTGGAGATGCGCAAATCCGTGCAGAAGGACTTTGCCCGAGGCGGTTATCAGAGTGTCTGTAACAAGATTCATCCGGCGCAGTTGAGTCGGCTGGAGGCCCTGGAGACCACTTGCACCATTACTCAAAATGGCCGGCATGTGCTGTCGCAAACATTGGTGGCCGCTGTGGATGGAAATAAGGCTTATGTACTTTCATACGCCGGTCAGGCACAGGCTTATGCTGATAGTCGGGACGAAATACTGGCTGTACGAAATAGCCTTAAACTTTGACGAAAAATCTGAAGCTGTCGGTTTGCTTTCCCATGTCGAGGGCGGGTTAACGCAGAGGTATTAAGCCCTAAGTTGTACTGGGGCTGTTGTTGCAAGAGACAATCCCGGGTGGGCTTGCAGTCGTCGGGCGCGCTGAAAAATACCGGTTCTCCGTGTTGAAGGTGGTCTTAGATGCAGGCCGTAATAAGAATATTCTTATCAATGTAAAAAGCCCTGCATATGCAGGGCCTTTTTCAGGTGGCGGCTTTGTTCAAGCGCGCAGCCAGGAATCTACAGTGGCGGCGCCATACTGTTCTTTCCAGGCTTTCAGGCCGCGATGGTTGCCGCCTTTGGTTTCAATCAGTTCGCCGGTGTGCGGGTTCTGATAAACCTTGACCACCCGCGCGCGCCGCTGTTTAGGGGCGTTGGCCGGTGGCAGGCCGGTTTTGCCCAGGTTCGGATCAAGGATCGCGATGATGTCACGCAGGCTCTTGTCATAGGTTTTCATCAGGGCCTGAAGCTTCTCTTCGAACTCGATTTCCTTTTTGAGTCCGGCGTCATTCTTCAGGGATTCAAGCTGCGCGAGCTGTTCTTGAAGTGCTTTTTCTGCAGCACGAAATTCAGCAAGTCTGGACAATATCTTCACTCCAATAGTCTATTTTGGCTGATACAAACCACAAACAAAGCTATAAGCCATGAGCCGATTAAGGTTCGATTAAGTGGCCTACCTGTGAATCTTGAACAGGCGTGAAAAATTGTAGTAGTTAATGGCGGCGGAGTAAATCAGGTTGTTCTTGTTTGCCTCGGTATGGGTCGATTGATTCAAATTGCTGCGCTTTCCGAGTTGTCGATTCGAGTACTTGTTGTTCTGACATGGCTATTTAATGGCGCGCTAGAACGGCAACAAATTCACTACTGGGCATCGGTCGGCCAAATAAATAACCCTGTAGGAAATCCACCCCTTGCGCGACCAGATAGTCGCGCTGTTCTGCGGTTTCTATGCCTTCGGCGACTATACCCAGATCGAGTTTGGCCGAGAGTTGGATAATGCTGTCGAGTATATGCAGGGACAGCGCATCGGCACCGATCATGGCCACGAAGCTTTGATCGATCTTCAAGTAGTCGACATTGAACTGACGCAGATAAGCCAGGCTGGAATGCCCGGTGCCGAAGTCGTCGATGGCGATCATCACGCCCAGTTCGTGCAGGGCGGCAAACAGCTGTTGGGTGATGGCCGTGGGTTCGATCAACTCGCGCTCGGTCAGCTCCAGCACCAGAATCACCTTGCCGGGCGCAAAGGCCGCGAGAAATTCCCGACAGTCGTCCAGCAACTGCAGATCGTGGCAGTGACTGGCCGTGATGTTGATGCCGATATGAAAGCCGTCGCTGATGTGCCCGGCGTGGGGCGCCAGGGCTTGCCGGGTCTGCTGCATCAGCGAGCGGGTCATGGGCACGATCAGCCCGGAGTGCTCGGCAAAGGGAATGAACAGATCAGGACGCACCAGTCCCTCCTTGGGGTGTTGCCAGCGCATCAGCACTTCAACCCCGGCCCATTGCAGGCTGTCGCCGCGCACCACGGGCTGGAAATAGGCAATGAACTCCTGGGCCTCCAACGCCCGGCGCAGCTCCTGGCTGGGGGAGGCGGAGCGCTTCTGCAGCCAGTGGGCAAGGACGCCGGTGGCGGCACCGAGGAACACCAGCAGGCCAAATAGCGCCGGGTACTGGCCTTTCATGTAGTGCCAGACATCCCCCTCGGCAAAGCCGGCGCTGACGCTGTAGGGATAGCGCGCCGAGTTCAGCTGCTGGCTGGCCACCGCCGCCTGGGGCGCCGCGCCATCGTGGACCTGGCCGTCGCTGGACAGCCAGTGCGCGCCCACCTGCAATTGCAGGTAGGCAAAGCGGCTGATCAGACGCAGCGCGTTGGCCAGGTGATAGCCGTCGATGGTGGCCAGGACCGCGCCATCGCCCTCACTCCAGCGGTAGACCAGCAACGCCGTATTGGGCGTGATGGGGTTGCCGTTCATCAGCCAGAGTCGGCCAGCCACATAATCCCGGGGATCGAGGGGCACCGCGTAACTGCCCAGCAACGAGCTGCAATAGTTGCTGTTGCGCCACACCAGGTTGGTCGAGCGCACGAAGGGCCGGCGGGTGACCTGATCGCGCAGGGCCAATTGCCGCGTGGCGTCGCAATCCTGGCCCACCAGAGGCAGCAGCGCCCTGGCGGCGATATCGGTGTTGTCCAGCATCAGGTCGAACTGGCGAATGGCTTCTTCGGCGGTTTCCAGGCTGCTGCGCTCCAGGGCTCGTTCAGCCTGGGCATAGAGGATCACGGCCCCCAGCCCAATCGGCAGGACAATCGCCAGCAAGGTCCAGAGGGTACGGGTAGAGCGCTTCAGCGGACCTTTGGCGGTCAGGGGCATGGATCGGACCTGTGGCAGAGGAGGGGAGGCTTGGACATCCGACCGTGACCGCGTGCGCGACGGTCTTGTGGCGTGTTTCGATCACCGCAGGATAGACGGCTTTGTCCGACCATACAGGCGTTGCGCGTGGCGAATGAAGGCCAGGGTCGCCGGCGACGACTGGCGCTGATCGAGCACGGCAATCCCCACCTGGCGCCGCACCGGCGGCGATAGGGCTTTGCTGACATAGCGTGCATCCATGCGCGGTGGCAGCGACAGTTCGGCCAGGATGCTCAGGGCCTCGCCCCGGGCCACGGTTTCCAGGGTGCTGAGCAATTGCGAGCTGCGGTAGCGGATGTTGGGGCGCAAGCCGGCACCGACGAACAAGCGTGACACCAGTTCCGCCGAGCCGGCCTCGGTCAGCACGAACGGGTCGTGGCACAGCTGATCCAGGCGCACCTGCGGCTCCCGAGCCAGGGCATGGGTCGCGGGAATCAGCGCCACCAGTTGGTCCTCCAGCAGGGCGAAGGTGTCGAAACGCTCCTCGGGCAGCACCACGAAACCCAGGTCGATCCGCCGTTCCTCCAGCCATTGCAGGACCTGCCGGTCCGGCCCCTCGTCGATGTGCACCTCGATCCCCGGGTACTCCTGGCGGTACTCCTCAAGGATGCGCGGCAGCAGGCGCGTGGAGGAGGTGGGGCCGAACGAGCCGATGCGCAGGGTGCCGCGCTTCATGCCCCGGGCATCGGCGGCCTCCTGTTCCAGGGTCGCGGCCAGCCCCAGCATGGCCCGGGCCCGCAGCAGCAGCTGGCGCCCGATATCAGTGAGCTCGACCTGGGCCTGATGGCGGCGGAACAGCTCCACCCCCAGTTCCTGCTCCAGGGACTTGATGGCGTGGGAAACCGCCGACTGGCTGATGCCCAGGCGCGTGGCGGCACTGGTGAAACCGGCAAGCTCGGCCACCCGGGAAAAGATTTCCAGTTGGGTCAGGGTCATGAGTAAAAGCTCATTTTACGATGATCGATCATTAGACAAAGAATAACCCGGCGGCACAAACCCACGGACCCAGAGCGTTACGACCATGAGCGACAGCAGTATCAACGGCCCCTTGAACGCCAGGCACCAGGACCTGGCGGTCTATTGCAAATTGGCGGCGGTCACCATGATCTGGGGCGGCACCTTTGTCGCCGGGCGGTATCTGGCTGACGGGCTCTCGCCATTGCTGCTGGCCAGCCTGCGTTTCGTTCTCGCCAGCCTGGCCTTGCTCGGCTTCATGGCCGTGGCGCGCATTCCTCTGGTACGTCCCAGCCTCCGCCAGTTCGGCCAGTTGGCGCTGCTGGGGTTCTGCGGGATTTTTTTCTACAACCTGTGTTTCTTCCTTGGCCTGCAACAGGTCAGCGCCTCACGCGCGTCGTTGATCGTGGCACTCAATCCGGCGGTGATTGCCCTGGGGGCCTGGGCGCTGTTCAAGGAGCGCCTGAGCCGGCGCCAACTGCTGGGTATCGTGCTGTGTTTGAGTGGCGCCGCATTGGTGATCTGCAGCCGTGATCCCGCAGCGCTGACGACCCGCTCCGGCGGTTGGCGCGGCGATCTGCTGATCCTCGGCTGTGTCCTGGGCTGGGGCCTGTACTCGCTGTTGTCCAGGGACCTCAACCGGCGTCTGGGGCCCTTGCAGACCGTCACCTACTCGATCCTGCTGGGCACCCTGATGCTGTGCAGCGCGACCTGGCTGCGTGGCGAGTTCGACCTGCCGGCCATCGCCCGGCTGAGCCCGGTCCAGGGCCTGAGCCTTTTGTACCTGGGCGTACTGGGCTCGGCGCTGGCCTATATCGGGTACTACGACGGGCTGCGGCGCATCGGCGCCACCCGTTCCGGGGTGTTCATCGCCCTCAATCCGCTGACCGCGGTGATGCTCGGCGCGCTGCTGCTGGGGGAGCAGTTGAGCCTGGTGATGGGGTTGGGCGCGGTGCTGATTCTGGGCGGCATCTACCAGTGCAACAAACCCCTTGCCGGCCGGGCAAAAAAGGCGATTTTATAGAGAATGCGGACAAAGGCTTTTACGCTGTGTAGAATCCGGTTACGCATACAATAATAAAGTCTTCTGGCAGCAGAAGCCTCGCCCCCCAGCCTGTAACACAGGGTCGACATGAAGATTCTCGGGTTTCAACTGATCTACGGTGACTTCCTCGCCCGCAGCGTGCGAGGCATCTCTTGCGCGCCACCTTCGTTCCTCAGCATTGATAGCAACTAACGATCCGTTAATTCTAAAAATATGATGAGGCGCCAACCATGGCAGATATCTTCGAAAACCCGATGGGCCTGATGGGCTTTGAATTCATCGAATTCGCATCGCCCACCCCCAACACCCTCGAACCGATCTTCGAGATCATGGGTTTCACCAAAGTCGCGACCCATCGTTCAAAAGACGTGCATCTGTATCGCCAGGGTGCGATCAACCTGATCCTCAACAACGAACCCCACAGCGTCGCCTCGTACTTCGCCGCCGAACACGGCCCGTCGGTGTGCGGCATGGCGTTCCGGGTCAAGGATTCGCAGAAGGCCTACAAGCGCGCCCTGGAGCTGGGCGCCCAGCCGATTCACATTGAAACCGGCCCGATGGAACTCAACCTGCCGGCAATCAAGGGCATCGGCGGCGCGCCGCTGTACCTGATCGACCGTTTCGGCGAAGGCAGCTCGATCTACGACATCGACTTCGTGTTCCTCGAAGGCGTGGACCGCAACCCACAGGGCGCCGGCCTGAAGATCATCGACCACCTGACCCACAACGTGTACCGCGGGCGCATGGCCTACTGGGCCGGTTTCTACGAGAAGCTGTTCAACTTCCGCGAGATCCGCTACTTCGACATCAAGGGTGAATACACCGGCCTGACCTCCAAGGCCATGACCGCCCCAGACGGCATGATCCGCATCCCGCTGAACGAAGAATCGTCCAAGGGCGCCGGGCAGATCGAAGAGTTCCTGATGCAGTTCAACGGCGAGGGCATCCAGCACGTGGCCTTCCTCACCGACGACCTGGTCAAGACCTGGGACGCGCTGAAGAAGATCGGCATGCGCTTCATGACCGCGCCGCCGGACACCTACTACGAAATGCTCGAAGGCCGCCTGCCGAACCACGGCGAGCCGGTCAAGGAGCTGCAAGCCCGGGGCATCCTGCTGGACGGTTCCTCGGAGGCCGGCGACAAGCGCCTGCTGCTGCAGATCTTCTCGGAAACCCTGATGGGGCCGGTGTTCTTCGAATTCATCCAGCGCAAAGGTGACGACGGATTCGGCGAAGGCAACTTCAAGGCACTGTTCGAATCGATCGAACGCGACCAGGTGCGTCGCGGTGTACTGGCCACCGAGTAACCCTCGGCAGGCTTGAACCCAGAGCCCGATCAGGCCCCGCCTGATCGGGCTTTGTTTTGCCTGTCGGCTGGCGATAGTGAATGTGTTAATGTTCCCGCCTCTGTTTCCCAGCCCTCGACCGACGCCTTGATGAACACACCCAGACCTTCCCTGACCCTGACCCTGCTGCAGGCCCGTGAGGCCGCCATGGCGTTTTTCCGCCCCTCGCTGAACCAGCACGACCTGACCGAGCAGCAGTGGCGGGTGATCCGCATCCTGCGCCAGAACGGCGAGCTGGAGAGCCACCAGCTGGCAAAGATGGCCTGCATCCTGCCGCCGAGCATGACCGGGGTGCTGACCCGCCTGGAGCGCGACCAGTACGTCAGTCGGCGCAAATCCCCGGAAGACCAGCGCCGCCTGTTCATCACCCTGACCGACAAGGGCCAGGCCTGTTTCGAATCCATGAGCGGCGACATGGAAATCAACTACCAGAAAATCCAGCAGCAATTTGGCGAAGACAAGATGCAGGCCTTGCTGGCCCTGCTCAATGAGCTCAAGCAGATCAAGCCCTGATCCCCAGCGGCGCCCGAACCTGGCCTGCCCAGGCCCATGCGGGCGCGTCGATTAGTTGCGGCGCTGGCGCAGCAGGTGCCTGACCCCTTCGAGCACCAGCACCAGCACCGCCAGCCACACCGGTATGTAGGTCAGCCATTCCCCGGCCTTGATGCTTTCCCCCAGCAGCAGCGCGACCAACAGCAGCAACACCGGCTCCACATAACTGAGCAGGCCGAACAGGCTGAAGGCCAGCAAGCGGCTGGCGATGACGTAGCACGCCAGCGCCGAGGCGCTGATCACCCCCAGCAGCGGAATCAGCAGGTACAGGCCGGGATGGCTGTCGACCACGGCAAATCCCTGTTCGCCGCCTTGCACGAACCACAATGCCGCCGGGATCAGCAGCGCCATGTCCAGCCACAGGCCGCCCAGGTGATCGGTGCCCAGGCGCCGGCGCAGGACGAAATACACCGGGTAACCCAAAGCCACCACCAGGGTTGCCCAGGAAAAACTGCCCACCTGATACAGCTCGTTGAGCACCCCGAGGCAGGCCAGCAGCGTGGCGACCTTCTGCAAGCGCGACAGACGCTCGCCATAGACGATGCGCCCGGTCAGGACCATGGTCAGCGGCAGCAGGAAATAACCCAGGGACACATCCAGGCTGTAGCCGTTGAGCGGCGCCCACATGAACAGCCAGAGCTGCACCCCCACCAGGGCCGCCGACAGCAGCAGCGCCAGGCTCAGCAGCGGTTTACTCGCCACCTGGCGCAGCACCTGGCCGACCCGGTGCCACTCGCCGCTGAGGATCATGAACAGGGTCATGCACGGCAGGGTCAGCAGCATGCGCCAGCCGAAGATCTCCACCCCGGTCAGGGGCGCCAGCAGCGAGGTGTAGAAATACATGACGGCAAACAGCACCGACGCCAGGACCGATAACGCGATTCCTTTAGACACACTGTCCTCGTAATACCCGAACGCTCGGGACACCTAGAAATAGAGGGGAGAAGCGAGGGGGGAATATAGAGGGTTGAGCGCAAGAATTTTGCTCTGATTGCGCCATCGCAGCGGGAATTTTTCTCGATTATGGCCAACCTGCAGCACCACCGGTCGAGCCCGAGGCCGGTGGCGCGCGGCTTTGCGTCGCCACCGGCGCGGTTCAGCCCAGGTGCGGAAAACGACCCGAAACGAAGTGGCCGACATCATTGAAGCCCGGGGTCGAGGCATGCCCCGGACTCACCAGGGCGTCGATGAAGGCTTCGTCCTCGGCGCTGATCTGCACCGCCAGGGCCCGGGTGTAGGCATCCCACTGGGCTTCGGTGCGCGGGCCGACAATCGCCGAGCTCACCGCCTGGTTGTTCAGTACCCAGGCGATGGCGAACTCGACGATATCGACCCCGCGACCTTGGGCGTAGGCCTGGATCTGCTGGGCGATGCGCAGGGATTCCACCCGCCACTCGGTTTCCAGGATGCGCTTGTCCTGGCGCCCGGCGCGGCTGGCGCTGTCCGGCGCCACGTCCGGTGCGTACTTGCCGCTGAGCACGCCCCGGGCCAGCGGGCTGTAGGGCACCACACCCAGGCCATAGGCCTTGGCGGCGGTGATCTGCTCGGCCTCGGCCTGGCGGTTGACGATGTTGTACAGCGGCTGGCTGATCACCGGACGGTCCACCCCCAGCTGGTCGGCCACGCGAATGGCCTCGGCGATCCGCCAGCCCCGATAGTTGGACAGGCCCCAGTAGCGGATCTTGCCCTGGCGCAGCAGGTCGCCGATGGCCGAGATGCTCACCTCCAGCGGGGTGTTGTGGTCCTCGCGGTGCAGGTAGTAGATGTCCAGGTAGTCGGTGCCCAGGCGGGTCAGGCTGGCCTCGATGCCGTTGAAGATGTGCTTGCGGCTCAGGCCGCTGCGGTTGGGCAGGCCGTCCACCGGGCCGAAGCCCACCTTGGACGCCAGCACCCACTCATGGCGGTGGCGGGCGATGGCCTCGCCGACGATCTCCTCGGAGCGGCCCTGGGTGTAGACGTCGGCGGTGTCGATGAAATTGATCCCCTGGTCCCAAGCCTTGTCGATGATGCGCAGCGAGTCTTCGGTGCTGGTCTGCTCGCCGAACATCATGGTGCCCAGGGTCAGGGTGGAAACCTTGAGACCGGAATGGCCGAGGATGCGATAGCTCATGGGCGAAATCCTTGTGCTAGAGGGGTGGCCGGGCATTTCCGGCCACGGGGGGCGACCATCAAATACCACAACGCCGGGCTTGCGCAATGCCTGAATGGCGCCTCCTCGCCGGGGCCGGCTTTTCGGCGAAGAGGCCCATGAGATCGCCTGCCAGGACTTCGCGTAGGAGCCGGCTTGCCGGCGAACCGCGCAGCGGCCAGCCGCCAGCCGCCCCGGGCCGATGCTGGTCAGGGGCACAGCGCCCGACAGCGCTGCAGCACAAAGCTGTGCAGCAGGCGCACCCGCTCGGAAACCTGCAGGCGATGGGGGCACAGCAGATTGAACGGCGCCAGTTCCCCTTGCCAGTCGCCGAGCAGCGGCACCAGGCGCCCGGCGCGGATGTCCTCGGCCACGTCCAGCCGGGCCTTGTAGACGATGCCGTGGCCGGCCAGGGCCCAGCGCCGGGCCACTTCGCCGTCGTCGCACAGGTAGTCGCCGCGCACCGGCACCTCGCGGGTGTCGTCGCCGCGGCTGAAGCGCCAGCTGTCATAGGGCCGGTCGTTGCGCAGGTAGAGCAGGGCGCTGTGCTGCGACAGCTCCTCGGGCGACTGCGGGATGCCGCAACGGGCCAGATAAGCCGGGCTGGCGCAGGCCACGCGCCGATGCTCGGGCAGGATCGGCAGGGCCACCAGGCTTGAGTCCGCGGGCACGCCAAAGCGCAGGGCCACATCCACGGCCTCGCGGAACAGGTCGGCATGGCGATCGTTGAGCCGCAGTTGCAGGCGCAATTGCGGGTGTTCGGCCCTGAATTCATCGAGCCAGGGCAGCAGCGCGTTGCGCCCGAAATCCGAGGGCGCCGACAGTTGCAACACCCCGGCCAGGCCCTGGCTCTGCTGCTTGAGCGCCTGCTCGCCGTCCTCCAGGGTGGCCAGGGCCAGGCGCACGCTGTCCAGGTAGCGCCGGCCTTCCTCGGTCAGGCGCATGCTGCGGGTGGAGCGTGCCAGCAGGCGGCTGCCGAGGCGGGTTTCCAGGCGCTTGAGGGCGATGCTGGCCGCAGCGGCCGTCATGCCCAGGGAGCGGGCGGCGGCGGAAATGCTTCCGGAGTCGGCGGTGCGCACGAAGATTTCCAGATCGAGGATCGAGCTCATTAGTAAAAATCCTTTAAAGATCTTTGCGTTTTAGCGGGATTTTTCCTCGATTGGCAAGCTGGGAAGATGCAATCACTTTCAATCGCAGCAGGTGATCGCAATGACTTTTTCCAACTCAAGCTTGTCCCGGCAGACCGTGGTGGTGATCGGCGCCGGCAGCGGCATTGGCGCGGCGGTGGCGCGTCAGGCCGCCGCCCGCGGCGCCCGGGTGGTGCTGGCCGGACGCAGCCTCGAAGCCCTGCAACGCCAGCAGGCGCAGTTGCCGGCATCGGTGTCGGCCCGCAGCCTCGCCGTGGACATCACCGATGCCGCCAGCGTCCGCGATCTGTTCAGCGCCGTGGGCGCCTTTGACCATCTGGTGATCAGCGCCGGTCCGGCGATCAGCGCCAAGCCCCTGGCCGACACCGACCTGCTGGATGCCCAGCGGGCCTTCGAGGTGAAGTTCTGGGGCGTGTGGCGCGCGGTCCAGGCAGCGCTGCCGACGCTCGCGCCCCAGGGCAGCATCAGCCTGACCTCGGGCCTGCTGTCGCGCAAAATGGTCCCCGGGCAAGTGCTCAAGACCACCCTCAACGCCGCGCTGGAAGCCCTGGGCAAGCACCTGGCCAAGGAGCTGGCGCCGCGCCGGGTGAATGTCATCAGCCCCGGGGTCACCGCCACCGAAGCCTATGCCGGATTGTCCGAGGAGGCGCGTCAGGCGATGTTCGCGCGCACCGCCGCCAGCCTGCCGGTGGGCCGTGTCGGCCAGCCGGACGACATCGCCGCGGCCTTTATCCTGGCCATGGAAAACGGCTTTATCAGCGGCAGCCTGATCGATGTCGATGGCGGTGGCCTGCTGTGAACTGGCGCTTCGACCATCTGGCGTTCAACGTCGCCGAGGGCGAGGCGCTGCAGGCGGCGTTCGCCGACTTGCTGGGGCTGCAAAGGGGGCGGCGCCCGCCGTTTCCCTTTCCCGGGCGCTGGCTGTATCAGGAGCGGCAGGCGCTGGTCCACGTCATCGAACAGGCCGATAGCCCAGAGCCGCAACTGAGCCACATCGCCTTCAGCACCCAGGAGGCGGCCGAAGCCGTGTTGCGGCGGGTGCAAGCCAGTGGCCTGGAGCATCAAGTGGCGCAGGTGCCGGAAGACGGCATCTGGCAGATCTTCGTGCGCTTGCCCGGCGGCCTGGTGCTGGAGCTGGATGCTCCGGCGGCGGGGGAGTTGAGCATCAGCCACGACTACGCCCGACAAGGTGGCGCGCCGGCCTGAGGCCCGCCATGAAAAAGCCCGTTGGAGCAGAGGCTCGAACGGGCTTTTTGTCGGGGCTGCGTGTTGCCCCAGGCTTAGCGGTTCAGGGTACGGGTCATGCGCAGCGCCAGCAGGCTACCGCCGACAATCACCCCGGCCAGCAGGTACAGCGCGGCATCGGTGGAGCCGGTGCTGTCCTTGACCCAACCGACCAGGTAGGGGCTGAGGAAACCGGCCATCTGGCCCATGGAGTTGATCAGCGCCAGGCCACCGGCCGCCGCGCCGGCACTGAGCAGGGCGGTGGGCACCGGCCAGAACATCGGCAGGCCGGTGAGGGCGCCCATGGTGGCAAGGGTCAGGCCAAGGATGGCCAGGGCCGGGGTGGTGGCGAAGTTCACCGCGATCAGCAGGCCCACGGCACCCATCAGCATTGGCACCACAAGGTGCCAGCGGCGTTCCTTGCGCAGGTCCGCCGAGCGCCCCACCAGCAGCATGAACACCGCCGCCAGCAGGTAGGGAATCGCGCTCAGCCAGCCGATCACCAGATTGTCGGCAAAGCCCAGGTTCTTGATGATCGACGGCAGCCAGAAGTTGATCGCGTAGACCCCGCTCTGGATGCAGAAGTAGATCAGGCCGAAGGCCCAGATCGCCGGGTTCTTGAACACCGCGGCCAGGGAGTCGCTGGCGGTTTTCGGCTGGTTGGCAAGGTCCGTGGCCTGGTCCGCTTCCAGCACCGCGCGTTCAGCGGGGGACAGCCACTTGGCGTGGGCGAAGCTGTCGCTGAGCAGGAAGAACGCCAGGGCGCCGAGGATCACCGTGGGAATGCCCTGCAGCAGGAACATCCACTGCCAGCCGGCGAGGCCGCCTTGCCCGGCGGCGAAATGGTTGAGGATCCAGCCGGAAAACGGGCTGCCCAGCAAACCGGACACCGGGATCGCCGACATGAACAGGGCCATGATCCGGCCCCGGCGGAAGGTCGGGAACCACTGCGAGAGGTACAGCACCACCCCGGGGAAGAAGCCGGCTTCGGCGGCCCCGGTGAACAGGCGCAGGGTATAGAACTGGGTCGGCGTGGTGACGAACAGCAGGCAGGTGGACAGGGTGCCCCAGGTGATCATCATCAGCGCGATCCAGCGCCGCGGGCCGAACCGGTTCAGCGCCAGGTTGCTCGGCACGCCGCACAGCACGTAGCCGATGAAGAAGATCCCGGCGCCCAGGCCGTAGACCGTTTCGCTGAACTTCAGGGCATCGAGCATCTGCAACTTGGCGAAGCCAACGTTGACCCGGTCGAGGTAGTTGAACAGGTAGCAGACGAAAATGAAGGGGATCAGGCGCAGGGTGATGCGCTTGTAGACGGCGTTCTTGTCGTCAGCCTGGGCCAGTGTGGCAGCGGCGCTCTGTGACATGGTGTGTCTCTCTTTATTATGATTTTTCGCGGTGCAAGGGTAACGTTGACCGCCCCGAGAGTCTCGGTCACGCCGCGGTCGCTGTCTTTGTGCCGGCGCACAGCGATTGGCCGCCGCCCCTGTGCCACTGAACAATGTCCAAGGACCTTCCCCCTATGTTCGAACTCGATCATGACCTGGCGCAGGACATCGTCGACCGCGCGATGGCCATCCTGCCCTACAACGTCAACGTCATGGACAGCCAGGGCCTGATCCTCGGCAGTGGCGAGCCGGAGCGCATCAACACCCGGCATGAAGGCGCGCAACTGGTGCTGGCCAACGGCCGGGTGGTGGAGATCGACGAGCCCACCGCGCAGCGGCTCAAGGGCGTGCAACCGGGGATCAACCTGCCGCTGCTGCACGACCAGCGGCTGATCGGCGTGCTGGGCATCACCGGTGATCCGGCCTTGCTGCGCACCTACGCCGAACTGGTGCGCATGACCGCCGAGATGCTGGTGGGCCAGCGTCATCAGCAGGCCGAGCAGCAATGGCGGCGCCAGCGTTGCGACGATCTGCTGGCCTTGCTCCTGAGCGACGACGGCGACTCCCCGCGCCTGGTGGACGAAGCCCGGCAGATGGGCCTCAAGCCGCAGCTGGCGCGCACGCCTTACCTGTTCGAACTGGCCCTGGAACAGGCCGCGGGGCAGGGCGTCGAGACCCTCAGCGCCTGGCTGATCAGCCGTTACCCGGACAGCTGGTGCGTCAGTTCGTCAAAGACTTCCCTGCTCTGGTGTCGCCCGGCGACCCTCAACCTGGACAACCCGCGCCTGCTGGAAAAACTCGACGGCCAGGGCTGGAACATCCTGCGGGTCGCCGTGGGCGGACAGGCCGAGGGGCTGGCCGGCCTGCGCCGCTGCTATCGCCGGGTCAGCGACCTGCTGGCCTACGGCCGCGACCTGCTGCCGGACGCGCGGCTGCTGACCCTCAACCGCTACCGCCTGCCGGTGATGCTCTGGCGTCACCGCAACGACGACGCCCTGGACGAATTGCTCAGCCCCTTGCGCAAGGTGCTGGCCAAGGACAGCAACGGCCAGCTGCTGGCGACCCTGCGCAGTTGGTGCGACCACGATGGCCAGAGCCAGGCCTGCGCCGACGCCCTGGGTATCCACCGCAACAGCCTGCGCTACCGCATGGAGCGCATCGCCGAACTCAGCGGCGTCGACCCCCTGCGCCTGGACGGCATGCTGGCCCTGTACCTGGGGGTGCAATTGTTGCCCCGCAACACCACTCAACCCAATCCCCTGTAGCCGCTGCCGAGCTTCAGCGAGGCTGCGCAAAGGCTCGCAGGGCCTTGCTTGGCAAACCCCAGCCAAACCTGTATCGCCTTCAAGACCCTCGCGAGCGCTACGCGCCCGTTCGCCGCCTGCGGCAGCTGTTTCAACGCCAGGCGAGGTTGCGCGGTTGTAGCAATGAACAATAAAGCGCCCTTGGACTTGTGCAGTGGCCCGGGGTCAGCGCCGGCGCCAAGTGGCAGCATGGCGGCACAAGAACCGGAGAACAGCCCATGAAGATCATCATCGCCCCCGACTCGTTCAAGGACAGCCTGAGTGCCGAAGGCGTGGCCCGGGCCATTGCCCTGGGGCTGGTCGAGGTCTGGCCCGACGCCGAGCTGTGCCAATGCCCGATGGCCGACGGCGGCGAAGGCACGGTTGAATCGATTCTCGCCGCCTGCGATGGGCAACTGCGCCGCCATCGGGTCCAGGGGCCGCTGGGGGCGATTGTTGAAGCCCGTTGGGGCTGGTTGCCGCAGAATCACACGGCGATCATCGAAATGGCCGAGGCCAGCGGCCTGCAACTGCTGGCGCTGGATCAGCGCGACGCCTGCAACAGCAGCACCTTCGGGACGGGAGAGCTGATCCTGGCCGCGCTGGATGCTGGCGCTCAACGGATCATCCTGGCCATCGGCGGCAGCGCCACCAACGACGGCGGCGCCGGGGCCCTGCAGGCCCTGGGCGTGAAGCTGCTGGACCCGCAGGGGCGGATGCTGCCCCGTGGCGGCCTGGCCCTGGCCGACCTGGCCAGCATCGAGCTGGACAGCATGGATCCGCGCCTGGCCCGGGTGCGCTTTGAAATCGCCGCCGACGTCAACAACCCGCTGTGCGGCGCACAGGGCGCTTCCGCGATCTTCGGCCCGCAGAAAGGCGCTTCGGCGCAGCAGGTGCAGCAGCTGGACCAGGCCCTGGGGCACTTTGCCGAGCGCTGCGCCGAGGTGTTGCCCAGGGACGTGCGTGACGAACCCGGCAGCGGTGCGGCCGGTGGCCTGGGGTTTGCCGCCAAGGCCTTTCTTGCCGCGCAGTTTCGCCCGGGGGTGGAAGTGGTGGCGGAACTGGTGGGCCTGGAACAGGCCATGCAAGGCGCCGATCTGGTGATTACCGGTGAGGGCCGCTTTGACGCCCAGACCTTGCGTGGCAAGACCCCGTTTGGTGTGGCGCGGATTGCTCGGGAGCAGGGTGTTCCGGTGATCGTGATTGCCGGCACCCTGGGCGAGGGTTACCAGCAGATGTACGCCCACGGCGTGGACGCGGCCTTCGCCTTGACCAGCGGCCCCATGAGCCTGGAGCAGGCTTGCCGCGAGGCCCCGCGCCTGCTGCGCGAGCGGGCCGCCGACATCGCCCGCGTCTGGCGCCTGGCCCGCAACGCCGCTAGAGACTCGCTGGAGCTGGCCAGCGAAGCTCGTTAATCAGGGCGGGTGGTGGGCATATCCGGTGGTGCGGTAACGGCCGCTCAGGGTTTCGCTCTCACAGTGGCGGTTTGGGGTACATATCCATTTCCGCAGGTGCGGCGGCCGGCGGTTTCGCCCTTACGGCGAGTCACTTTGAAGAGCCCAAAGTAACCAAAGGCTCTTGCCCCTCCACTCGGTGCCTCGCCTAGGCTCGGCATGCCCGAACTCCGGCATTGATCCGTGGGCCGCCGCAATGGGCCATCCCTGGCCCAGTGCGGCTAACCCGGCGTCCTGCCGGGTTACCC
>Ga0194135_10000493_pt1 | contig 23382 bp, 14 predicted proteins | sample LitLau_LLRF_2013_FD_134024 | JGI IMG/M metagenome (GOLD analysis project Ga0194135, IMG submission 134024) | Freshwater sediment microbial communities in response to fracking from North America - Little Laurel Run_MetaG_LLRF_2013 (version 2) | ecosystem: Environmental > Aquatic > Freshwater >...
CTCTCTCTCTCTCTCCGTGTATTCTGTGAGAAGATATGCTGCTGCTGGGAATGGTGGTAGAAGGAAAGGAGAGACGATAAAACAGGATGTTAAGAAAGGCAAACAAAAAAGAAAAATGAAAAGATAGACTTGGCCTATCAGTACATCGCCACACTTGCTCGGAAGTTCCATGCACGGATAGTCTAAATTCCCATTACCACGATAATACTTCAACTTTGCACCAAGGAATGAACATGTCAAACTATATAGATCCATGGAACTGTATATACTCTCAGGGAAGATCCCATTAAGTACATGGAAAAGTCTGAACGGAAGACTTCTGGGTAATGATATGTGAAGTAAACAACATGCAATGATAATGATGATGATTCTGAGAGAGAAGAACTCTTCTAGAAAGACATTTAATGCATGTGTGCTTCGAGTCTTCGTTAAACAGAGCGATTAGAGAGGCACAATGAGATCTAATCTTTGCAGGATTAAAATATCTTTCAAGGAAGGATTTTTCATCTCACTCGTCTCCTTCTCAAATCCTTTATGACAGCAACTTTTGAGAAAGATCTCGACATGATTTGACCTTACCTGCTGAACACAAAAAGTACCAGAAGAAGAAGTATACGCGCATATACATATATTCTCTCTCCATTGTGTGTCAGGCTTAAGAAAAAGTAGAGCCAGTGGAAACGTATAATATAACCTCGCTTTAAGTTAAGGCCTATATAGAGAGATTGAGCAAGGAATAAAAGACGCGTTCATTCATTCCAACGAGATGCTTAATGGCAGCACACAAGTTGTGCTAGTGGTTTGTATTTTATCCAGAAGTACCCTGTTATGTTGCTACACTTAAGTTAGTAATTTTTCAGCTGTCAATAGATACTGATCTGAGGCGGGTACTGCAGCTATTACTTTCCTACTTAATCCGACTGCCTATTGTTACAAGATGTACAATGATGTCGATCTTCCATCAAAGTTGGACATTATGACTCCTCTGCTGTTGTACGCTCCTTTCCACCAAGCTACAAAAAGGGACGATAATTTTTTGTAATCCTCAGAATGCACTGTGAACCTTTTTAGCCCTTTCGAATTAACTGAAGAGTCCTTACATCATGTCATGCATTTCAGTAGACCCAACACCATATCTGCAGTTAATCTTTAAAATTCACTGAAACATGTGTACTAGGTTTTGGGAGTGACAAACAGCAAAAACAGAAGCTGCGTTATGTTTATACAAAGACATATATTGCTGCCTACATATAATTACGCATACTGTTGAACAATGGTGAACTTCACCTAATCGTTGTCGAAAAAGTAGGGAAAAGGAGTGGAGAGAAAAATGTCATGGTAAGTTATTGTTACACAATCAATTTATGAAGTTTTCTTATTCCCTTGTCGAGCCTGGTTAGCCTCAAAATGTCACATTGCATATGACTAACAATACTTCATTTAAGAAGCTTTCATGAAAAAACCCACTCATTCGATTTCTCTCCCTCCTGTGCGCCCGAACCTTTTGTTGACTTCCACAGAATGTAGGAAAAGCAGAGTTACTTTCCCTGTAAAAGTCAAAAGTGGATTCTGGAATAATACTTCTTCATGTGGATACATTCCGAATGCCCTTTTGCTAATACTTTGCATCTTTCTCCAGGCAGATGATGATGATGATGATGATGTGGAACCATACAAATTCGGAATTGCTTCGTGGCATTGTAATCATCTCTCTTATCTACACTACACGAAACTCTGATATATATCTCCGTCTTCGCTCCAGCACATTTCGTGTAATTTATTTTCTAATGTGATTGGGTTATATACCTGTCTGCCTACCAACAACATTTTTTCCGTTTTATCCTCTCAATTTCATATCTTTACTTCCTTCCTTGGACAGATGCTTTGTTGTACTTTTCCTTGCTCTGCCTTTCCCTATGTATTACGGAGAGCGTACTTTTATCGTTCACACAACTCGTCAAATCACAGGCTTTCTATTTCCTCCGATTAACCATAGTACAAGAGAAGCACACAGATAGAGTGATGTACAATTAAAGAAAGCGAATTTTTAGATTTCCTTCCATTCCAGAGCGAAGTAAAAATGGCAGCCAATCTTTCATCCTTCTGAAGAATCTTTAATATTCCATTTTGGACTAGAAAAGTTTACGATAAGAGTCTACAAGAGAGTCTCGCGCATTCTTTTCCTGTGTAGGCAGGAAAGATAAAAAATGTACTTTTAGCAGATGTTGTAGAAGTCTCTGCATTAAAAAGCTCCGCGTACTTGAGGAAAATTAAAGATGGCAAAAAACGACGTAGGAAGCAAGTCAAAAGGAAGGATGGAATGATTATTTCCCACCCGAGTGAAAATCTCGATTGGAAAATTCAGCATTTCAATATTCTTGTGCGGCGCACTCACAATTTCTGATGAAAGAAAAATTTCTTTTGAACGATTTCTATTAAATGAAAAAGTCTATTTAAAGCCCAAAGAAAATAATTTGCAACTAAAGCTATGTTCGAGATGACCACACGATGACTTTCCATTTTCGGTCAGAGAATGACGTGAATTTTCAGAGATCGAGTTCGATAAAACACTTCCGGGTAATTTGAGTTAACCCGTAGTGGAATAATTAAAAATTATTAAAAGTGGAAGTTCAGATGAACTCTGAGACTTTCACAGAGATGGCTGAGAGTTCCACAGAGATTTAGAAGTGCGGACTCTCCTGACAAGACTTTTGTGCCCCGAGAGCATTCCACTTTTCATAGACTTATTACAATAAGCAAGTACGGATTCGAGAAAAAGAAGTGCGGAATAAATAAGTTAGGGATTTCGATCTGGCATTTGAGAATATTTTTTTCGTCTTTATGGAAGTAGTTTGGTTTTGTCTGAAGGAATAAGGAATTGGATTCAGTTATCAGGAAGGAGAAGATGAGAGAGAAAGGAGACACATTTGGAGAGAAAGTCAAGTGATAAGAATATTATTACTAAAGACAAGGCGACCGAAATATATTGAATGTCTTAGTCGGATTTGGTGTGGCGTTGGGAAGAAAGTTTTGGTAGTGTAGTAATCTACCCAAATAAAGGGACAGAATGACAGATTTGAAAATATGAGTCTCGAGGTTGAAGACAAGAAGTCAGCACACTGAAGCGAGTATAACACGTCAAAAAGTTTGTTTGTATTGAAAACTTTGGTGAAGTGGAATGTACAAAATGGTTGATTTCGAGTTGGTAATAAGAAAAAGCCTCGTTTTGTACTGAAGGAACTAATATATAATATTATACATATACACAAACACATAATACTCTATTGAATCTTGCGGAATGTATAAACTTGTACTTTAGAGATTCCAAGTGTCACCTAAGGTTAAGGAGAAGGAGGAGTTGGTCTTTCTTTGTTTGTTAACGAAAGTTATGGATGACTTTCTCTTGTATCTCTCTCTCCAGTCTTTGCAATCTCTCTAGACAGAATTTTATTGGCAAAGAAAAATGGCTTCTTTCTACTTGAGACAGAAAAAGTATAAATTCTACATACATCCTGTAGTCTGGCCTTTGATTTTCTTTACTCCTTCTGTCACACCAATCTTAACCTATACATATTCTATATAGAAGGGGTAGAAAGCAACATCAGTTGAAATATAAATCATTGCAAAAATTTAGAAATTACTACTAATAATCTGAAGAATCTCAAGAAACGAGTCAAAACACAAAGGTAGCAAGTAGCAACCTGCTTTAATAAAAATAATCAGTTTCGCGTTTACTTGAGACTTTCATTTCGAGAATTTTATATAATATGGCTGTTTTCATCAATGCGAGTCAATTTGAAAACTCTATGGAAAGTTGAGCTGTCTGATTTTGGACAAAAAAGTTGACATTATTGGATGAAACCTTTGCTTCTTGCTTGTTAGGAGAGTCTGCAACTTTATTCAGCTTTATATCTGCTCCCCGGCTCAAGTTTATTCTGCCCATATTCAAAAATTCTTTTGAAAATGTATTCATTCACTCTCCATTTGACTTCAATATTCAAATCTAATAAGAATATATAGAAAGTATGAGCAATTGCTCCTTGAATCCGGTTACTTTTGGTTCGGTTGAGGGCGCAACACAAACTACATAGGCTTTCAAAGTTGATCTCTAGAAGCAAAAAAGTATCAATTGGGCTTTCACGTGGCATAGAACAGAAGTGCATAGAGACACACTGTATAGGTCTTAAAGGGACTTTCTTCGTTGCATGTATACGTAGTTGCAGGAGAGAGGAGGCTTTTCTGAAGAATGGAGGAGACTGAAAAAGAAAAATTGTCGTAATAAGACGAATTGTGTGCCCGAAGGCCCCGCGACGGAGAAATGGAGACTTGTGTGTTATTTCCACATATACCGAGTCAATAATTTAGGAAGCAAGAGGGATGATATGTGTTTATACACGGATGCAGTGTGTGTGTGCATGTGTAGCTCTTATTGGAAGTCCATTGTGCTCGGCGAATAAAATACTTGTGTATAAACAAAGAAACAAAGTGAGATGCTTTCACAGTGGCGAGACTATATACAGTGTGTGTGTGTGTTTGCATGAAGAAGAAACGAAATCTCTCAATAAACACTGATTTTGACCAGAATCACGTAGTGAAGCCAATCTCCTTTCCTAACTGGAAGTGGTATTCCTCAGCCCCCGAGAGAAATCCACATATTTTCTTGTTTACTCTGAGATGAAAATGTTATAAAAAGAAGTGGAGTACTGACTGAGGGCTAAGGAAGTCTCAGGAGTTGATGTGAGTCCCACTCGCCCATGTCTTTCTGTCTACTTCAATCTTGTTTCAGCTTTATTGGTTTTATAGGTGTACTAGCTCTCTAAGCTCCTCCAGGGCTACTTTTCCTTTGTTTCTTCCTCCCCTCGACATGAGAGTAGAGTACCAACAACAGATGCATTTAAATCCTAAGATGAACCAACTTACTTAAAGGTAGTCACGCCGCGTGTACACTCACTCGTGCCTAGCTATCAGTTCCCTTTTACTCACAGGCTTATGTTTCTTCCAAGATTACTTTCCTCACTCAAAGCAAGAATCAAAAATGAGATATTTATATTTGAGAACCGAGTCTAACCGAAGAAGAAGAAGTATAGAGGAATAACCAGCTTTCACTGAGAGAAGATTGGAAAGAAAGCGAGTAGTGGGGATAGAGAGATATGAGAATAAACCTAAGCCATCATAAAATACAGATTGAATATATACATCTCAACTCAAATCCTCGTGTAAATGTTGTCAATCAAATATACCAAAGCAAACAAAGTGTACAATTTACAAATACTCTAAATTTCGTCTGAAGCACGAAGTTTTTTCTCCAATTGAATTCTTTGCTTGCCAAAGGAACTGTTAAATTACACACATGACACGAGCAATCTCACATTCACACATGTACACAAAGACTGTACGTAATACACGCACACACACACACACGAAGAAATGTTAAATGTTCAAAATGTTGAAAGTGTTCAAATAAAATGCCCTGTCTACTGGGAAAGTTCCTGCTCAAATGTCTTTTTTGCTTTCATTCTGGCCAGTCTAATTTGCTGAGCTTTATTATTCCTTTATTGAACTGCGAGTAACCAGAGTTTGTGCCTTGGATGAGAGAGAGTTAATGAAGGTGGCAGTAAAGCAATAGAAATTTCTTACAACTTTTACATCGGAAACTTCCTAATGATGCATATTATTCTTCGTTTCTGATTGTGCTGAATTCATCGTCGTCGTCGACGTTGAGTCGTTGAGCTTGAGCTGGAGTTGTGTTCAGAGGTTTCTTTAACGCCTGCTTTTGGGTATGTTTAAAAAGGATGAACTCTGAAGAACTTGAGTTTCGATGCCAAAGTTGTTACCACACTGTATATATTATATTACACATATAGACCCTCTTAGCACTTCTCCTGCTTTGAAGTTGGTCGATGTTTTCAATACTTTCTATATTTCAACCCATTTCGAATTCAGAGGGTTATAATTTTAGTATTCCATTCAGTAATATAGTGAACCCCAGTGTTCTTCTCTAGAACTTACCACTTCTCCCAGTAGAACAATGGCGTAAATGACTCATTGTTTCAGATGAATAAGTCATTAACTCCAAGACTCACCCAGTGAAGTCATGCCAAGTCAAGCCTTATTCCTCCTTTGACTGCAACTCATCTTTTAATCGTCTTTTAATGCACCTCTATTAATTACTCGGAGAAAGAGGGGAGCGCACGATGCGAATCTCGACTCTTTTAGTCTACATATTAAGTTAAAGTACTTCAAAATATTATATCGCCAGTGCTATGAATACTTACACGGTATATACGCCATATGCACAAAGGAGTTATATTTTTGGCTGCATTTTCTATTCTCCGTTCCAAAATGGTTAATATTTTTTCACGCGTCTTACTCGTAGAGAGAGAGAGAGAGAGGTTTCTTACTGCTCCGATGATAAAAGACTCTTACTTGCGCGTCCTTTTTAGAGAAATTCTTCTTGAGCTACAATGAAAGTTGTGTCATAGTGGAATATCATTTTATGGACAAGGCTATGGACTATATCTTGACATTCAGACACTCTACATACAGTCTCGTCTAGTATATATACAGAATAAACTTGTTGAAAAATGATAACGATGGTGTTGGCACCAAGCAAGGCTGATCTTACTTTCCCTGCTGAATGATATAAATATATCTCAGGAAGGTTTCATCGTCCAAGTCTAAATATTTATTTGGAAAATGCGGTGGTACTTACGTGGCATGTGTGCATATAGTGTTGTTGAGTTCGATTTCCAGAAAAACGGGAAATATGAAGTCTAAGCAGTGTAACGAACAGTTCTGGTAAAAAATGAACATGTTACTTTGACAGGAGATGTTGGTAAAGTGTGGGTAAAATGTCCTGAGATCTCGTTTGTAATGCAACTAGGAAACGACCACGACCGTTATAGAGAAAGTTTTTGCAGATGGGTTCTCTCGGAAAAGGAGAAATGCCACAAGCAAATCACTCCTCCGATAAAATTGATATGAAGGAGCAATAATAACATGTAGGAAGGATTATCCAGAGAACTTTTTATATTGTTAGAAGTTGGGACATTTAAGCAGAATAAGAATTCATGTAACACAAATGTACTAGATGAGATGATGTAAGAAATAGAAATAGAAAGTGTGTGTAGTGAAGCAGCATGAAGTGCATACACACACACACACAATCCTTAAAGTTACATTTATAAAGATCCAACTTTTAAGTAGCCCTGTGTTCCGAAAGACAGGACAATAAATCAATCGCAGATGGAGAAAAAATGTCTCCTTTTTCGGTCCACTTATTGCAAATAGTATTTAATCAGAAAATGGTATCTATCCTTGTGGCTTCCCATCTTTCTTGTGATTTTCAATTTATATACGCACACCACACTATACATGTATATATAGTGGCAGGACGTGATCAGCAAAGTATCATTGGAGAAAGACGATTCCTGTCACCCCACAGATTTCTTGGGTTTAATCACTGTAAGAACAAAGGACCTGTGTGTGTGTCTCTCTCTCTTTCCTCTGATTTGTCGGCATGCTACATGAACCAAAAGTGGAAGACGCTTCAACAATCCATTCTTCCAAATTTTTCTTATCTTCGTTATACACTCCAGTGAGTGTAAACTTGTTCCACATGTATATATACATTTGGCACAACTTGAACTCACTTCTTCAGAAGGAGATTCCCTTTGATCTTTCATTATTTAGTTTCGATCTACACTATAAAACCTTTTGCTCCTTCCCATTGACTTGGCCTTTGAACTGTGACACCGTTCTTCGTCTGATGCTAGGGCAGATGGAGCAAGGCTCTCTCTGTATGTCTGATCGAAAACGCTTCTTATATATATATATATATCCTACGCGTACGCGTAAGCTTCCTGCAGTAAAAACCTCAACAGCTTAAGCTAGAGAAGAGATAAGGAACGCGTGGCTTCTTTCTTTGTTTCGCAGCATCAGTTTTCGAGGTTAATATTCCAACCACAAGCGACGCTTACGAATGTCAAATGCTAGGTCATTGTTGAACAAGTTATATCTTGAAGCAAACATGTTTATTCTTGCCAGTGTGGTTTGAAGAGGGAAGGAAGAAGGTTGGATTGAAAAGAAGGAAGACGGAGAGAAAGTGGAGAAAGTTTTCTTCAAGTGGCAGTGGTTAGTGTATTTCTTGTAGTTGGTGAATAGGAAAGAGAAGTTGTTTCGAGAAGAAGCGATGCGTGTATTAAATAGATTTTTATGTGTTTTGAGTGTCCCTGTGAACATTCATGTGTGTCGTGTAGTATGTGTGTGTGCCTAATCGTTCCCGGAGAAGAAAGTGGCTATGGCTGGCATCATCGTTGTCTCTATACAGCAGCAGACTGCTGTTGTAGTAGTTGTAGTAGTAGCTCAAGTTTGTGCTCTCGGTGTTTTTACGAGAGAACAGTAAGACAAGAAAGAGGTAAGAGATTTTTGTGTGCGGGTGAGATGGTCTTTTAGAAAATATTTGAATTCTTGAGTTCTCTTTTTCCCTTTCTTGTCGTGATTTATTATCATGGGAGAGTAGTCAGAGAGAAAGTTCTTCTTGTGGCAAATGTCTTTTGTGGTAGAGGTTCGTATCTATCTGCCTCCACTTCCACTTGGACATCTTCCTTAGGCTTCCAACTGGACAAAGAAGAAGTGCTTCTTTGGAAATATAAGAAAGGAGGACATTAGCTGGAATAAATCCAGTTGATGAAGGGGATGAGCAGAACACACATCCCTTGTGAGCCTTACGTATATACATTTCTCTGTGTGTACTCCACGTGAATACGTATACACGAATGTATATACGTGTATATGTGTGCTTTCGGATTCAGCTGCAGTGAAAGTATTTCTGTGTGCAGTGGCAGGACAACTAACTATATAATAAGTTGTATAAGCTGGGTAGTATTGGGAGATGTCCACCATCACCACCGCGACTACCTCTTTCTCTGTCTCATCGTTATTTCGTCTCCATCCATTCTGTCTCTTTGGCTGTTATGTGTGTTCTGGACAGGTCAAGAGAGGACAAAATATTTCCTGTCATCTGGAAATATTGCTCGCCTGTTGTAATATGTTAATCCCAGCAACAACATGTCTTTCTTTGCTTTCTCCAACACAAATAATATATTTTTCATAAATCGAGAATAATAAAACGTCTCTTCACATCGTGGAGGAATTTGGCAGAGGAAATTACTCTTTAACGTGGCTTGTTTGTAATATGAAATTGTACGAAACCTCGCTGGCTGTTCTCTCTTGTTAAATAAGTATAGAATTTGTGCTTCAGCATACTCTACTGTGAGAGTTTCGAGACTTTCTCCGCATCTTCCTTTATTAATGTCATGAGATGACACAAGTACCCGAGACGACGACTGGACTCTGCAAACCGATGTGAGAGTAAGATGTGTAGGAAGGTTGGAGATAATAAGAAGTTTAGTTTCCTTTCTTCGGTATTAAAACGCGTTTGAAAATTCAGAATGTTCACCTTAAATACTTTCTTTGGGATGAATTGCCCGAGTTTGTGTGTGTGAGAGAGAGGAATGAGATGCTTGTGAGAGGCTGAGAGGAATGCACTTCAATCCAGTTTCACATATAGTGTGTGTATGTGAAGAAAGTTCTCTTTGCCAACTTCCTTGACCCGAAGGAAAGACTCGGTAGAAATAAACGACGTGAGTTGACTTCGTCTTTCATTTTTTCTGATTTTGCAATCCTAAAATAGGTTGTTCGGATTAGATTAGGTTCGTGCACTGCTCTAACATGTAACCCTAAGTGGAAAGAAAGCCCTTTTCCATTGGCGGACTATGTGTGTGTGTGTTATTTGGAAAGGCAGGGCAGAATCTTGTGTAACTAGCCATGACACAGGGGAACAAGGCAAAGGTATAAATAAAATCTGCTCGTTCTCCCTCTCTCAGAAGATGTCTTACTTGGGTCCATATAATCTTTAGTGTCCTCTCGTCCAGAGGAATTCTTCGGGAAGCAAGTGTACAAATATGTTCAAACACTTAGCCCTGAAGTTGTTGTTGTGCCCTTTCACCAGGGAAATATAATCAGCTACGAAGGGAGTGGAGTGACCACCACGGAAAAAACAAAACGCAGAGAAAGCTTCCTATTACTCAAACAACTTTCTCCCACAAGCAACTTTTTGCTTCACCTTTCTCACCTTCTCGTACATTAGCTACATCACTCTAACGAGAAAGAGAGTTCTCGTCTGTTTATATGGCAGAGCATATATTTTTATATGCGGCCGGGAATCTTCTGTGGTTGTGTTCTAAGTCTCCGGTGAGAGGCAGGAAAGGGCAACTTTGCCAGAGAGGCAACATCACCAAGACATCCACTGAGTCTTCCATTCATTCCATCAACTTCTAAACAGAATCCATTACTCCTAAGTATTTCAAGTAGTTTCTTAGGAACTATATAATAAATTTGATCTAGTACGATCGCTTCCACTTACACGCTTCTCACTCAACAGACTCCTCGTCTTAACTCAATCGCTTAGAGATCACACACACACAACATATATATATATATATAATATATATACGCACACCTACAAGTGTATCTATATAAAATATAGATTCCCATTTGTGAGGATTCTCGGCTACAGAGAGACAAGGAAACTTGTTCCTTTACTTATACAACTTCACAATTCCCAAACCACGTCCAATTTTGTTCTAATACTCTCTCACTTTCTTTTCTTTAGTTCTTTTGTTACTGTCCATTTTACCCGGAGAACATGGAAACCGTTTTACATCACACACTAATTCCAAGACTCTTTAAACTCTTTTCTACTTGACTTTTACAACACTATCCTTCCACTATACACTCCAATGTATCATGTACATTTGAGGTCTTCCAAGGTTCTTAGAATGTAGGAATAACAACAGTCTTATTCTCTCAAGGCTTCCTGGAAATTCCAACATAAAATCATTGTGTGTATAGTAATAGTCAGATACTTTATCTTGCTTCCGTTCAGGTAAAACCGTGAGTTCTCCTCATTGAGTTTCCAAGACGTATGTGAGTAGTCCGTAGGAGGTTTCACGGTAAAAGATGACGCATGACGAATCATTAACTTGCAGATGTGCCAAAATACTTAACTGATAAATCAAGAGCGAGTAGTGAAGTAGTCTAGTTGTGGGACGAATATAATATAATCATACGTGTCAAAACATTTTGGTTAGTGTCTTGGGAATTCGTTTATTACTTGATGACAGGGAAGGCGAGTGACTTTAATCTAGTTTCCATTCACAAAGTTATAAATAACACATTTAACGTTCAAAGTATTCCTTGAGATGAATAGCGTTTGATTGAATCCTACGCCCATACTGAAGTTTGTCTTTCAAAATTGAAGGATGTGCCAAAAGGTTTCTTTACTGTCTCCTCGTTTACTTGATAGACGTTGCGAAATAGTAATTTAGAGTAATTTACTATTCACCGAAAGTTAGTCACTGTATTGTGATGAGTAGGTTGATTTTATTCTCTCTCTGGTGTGTGTGTGTGGGTGGATAAAATAGCTGGTAGCATAGTTAAAAGTAATTGAGGGGCGAAAAATTAGTTTCGTCTTTTCTTCTATTGACACAACCTCCAGAGAAGAAGAGCCTGCTGAATTGTAGTGCTCTAGACTTTGTTGGGTATTCTTGGATTAGATATTGGATCGTTGAGTATGAATCATGAACAGAGTGAATGAATTCAGCTCACATAATCCTGAGAAGAATTTTAATTAAAGAATTCTCTGGGTGCAGTTTAAATAACAGAGGAAATATAAAATTGGCTTGATGGGTAACTATTCTAGGCGTCCTTATAATATAATTGTATGTGAGTCAGTTCTGAGTTTAGTTGGTAGTTTACACATAACCCAAGGATGAAAGTGTTAAGGGGATATAGATGTATAGTAACTATAGTCCGATGTTTGTTGGTTGTTTGTTGCAATAACGATGCGGAGTTTTTAGCTGCATAAAGTGAACGCACGAGAGAGAGAGAGAGAGAGAGAGAGAGAGAGAGAAAGTTTACGAGGAACTGTTATTATTTGCTTGCAGTAGTTTCTATATATAGCGAGAGTGTGTATAAGTTGGGCAGGGTGTAATTTGAGTGCGTAATGACTTGATGTTAATGACTACTATCACAAATGAGTAGACAAAAGGAGTCTTCACTTTGGATTTATTCGTGAGGGAAAGCCATTTGAGAGGAATATGAATTTGAGAAAATCAATGGTAATGAGTGTATATGCATGTTTATCTCGTGTCTTGTCTCGCCTTGTCCCGAACTACACTTTGCTATCATTATTAGTACGACGGAATAACGAATAGGAAGTCAATGGATGATGATGATGATGATGTTTTCTGATGATTTCACAAGTTTCTGGTGTTATCTTTTTCTATAGGACTGCCACACACACACAGGGGTGTGAAATGAAATGGCTGAAATAAGTTGAAGAGTGGACTGCTCAATCTCTCTGTGTCAGACAAAGGACGGAAACGAATATATAGGAGCATCATCATCAAGTAACTGTGGAGAAAGTCACAGAGTGGAGAGAGCGTGGAAGAAGGGTAACAACAATCACCAACACTGTGTAGCTGTTTGTTGTTCCTATAATAACAATAATAATAACATCAAGGAGTTGTGGATCAAGAAAGTGTGTGGACATAAAGATGTATCGGTTTCAAGGAGGAACAAATCGATCTAACGGCATTTACTGTGAGCCGGAGAATCCACATTTCTCGTCCCCCCACGTGAACAAGAAGAGTAGCAAAATGAGACACCACCACAGAGTCACTCGTAGTAACAATCGATCTCAGCATTTGCCGCATTCGAGAAATGACACCAGTATGGACTCAGAGGCTGACTCTTCTTCTGAAGTATCTGATGGAACTTATCAAGATTCCGATACTCATGCTGGAATGACCATGCCCAATCGACTGAACATCACCCAAAATGGTACAGTCAACTTTTACTTCCTCTCTATCGCTAGTTTACATGCACAAGCCCTTTTGGAGCCATTAAAATACACGCGTCGATCTCCTGTTCCTTACATACCGCCTTACTTCTCTCTTTACTTTACTATTAAATGTTCATGTGTATTATGGATCTGTGAACGGGAAATTGCTCATGGCTTCTTAAATCTAACGCACTCTCCTTTACATTTCTTTTGAAGTTCAAGCAACATTCCATAATATATGCCCATCAATTTTCGGATATTTCATGAGACGAGGAGTTTGTTTCTGCACGCGTCAGAATCGGAGTTTACCGTTATTATTAATCTAACTACTACTACTACTTATGAAGGAAGGCGGAAGTAATGAGTATTAGCAGAATGTGTGCATCTGCCACAAGAGCGTTAGATACTAAAAAACCTTTGCGTTCTCTCGAAATACATTAAAGACAGTGACTATTTTTACGCTGGCTCTCTATGGGAACGCCCAACAATAAAAATAGTAGTTTGTCGGATCATGTAGAGTCTCTGTTTGGTGGCAATGGGCTTAGGGTGAAATGATGGCGAATCAACTCTTCTGCACATCACTGAAAGAATTGAAGGGTAGGAAACAACATCGAGGAGCTTCTTTGAGCTTAACTTTCATCAAATGTCCAGTCTGGGCAGACACAAAGACTACTATACATTATATTTATATACAGTTGCAGAAGAACCACATTCTCCTTTCACTCCGATATAACAATATACAGTGCTATTACTATTATACTCGATCCGTTGTGTTATAAAGTGAAACTCGCTCACACTCTATATACAAGAAGAAGTGGGGAATCTTTATGGTCAATTTTTATTTCTCTCTCACTTTTATTTCGTCTTCCTTGACTTTACTTCTAGCTTTACGAGTCCATCTCAACTATTGGCTTCTGAACTGTAAAGTAAACCCAAATTATTATCTACGAGGGATGGCGGGGACGAACTGAAAACAGAATTTGAATTGTTGGTTTGGGTGACCATATAGCGGGTGGATAAAGTTCGTAGGAGAGTGAAAGCAAGACTTGAAAGTTATAAAGAAAGGTCATGATTTTATTTATAGTGAGGGTGTTTGCCTATATATACTTGAGAGAGAGAAAGCTACCCTGTCGGACATAAAAAAGGTTGTTGTCGTGTTCTCACTCCCTCCGAGTGGTCCATGTTCTTTTATTATTTCTATTTGGAGTTGACAGAGAAGGTAAGAAGGTGAGAGAGTCCTTGTCAATCCCCAATTGGGAGTTATTGTTTGTGTGTGTGTGTGTGTAGAAGGTACGCAACGAAGTAATGGGTCACTTTCACTTTCATGAAACAGAGGAGGTGCAATGGAAAATGATTGCTTTTTCGTCTATATGAGCGAACATATTTTAAAAAAAACAGGTTCAATACAACATTTGAGATGGAAAGGAAGATAGAGACAGAGATTACAGAATATGAAAAACCTGGATGATTGAAAGGAGAGTCATGAAATTGAAAGTTGTTCATTATGACAGAGAGTATGAGAACAATGAGAAGCATACAAAAGTGATTTGAATAAAGAGATTTGAGTAGAATGGGTCGATTTACCGTTTGGATTAGAGTAATAATAACGCACTGTCTGCATTTTGTAGTTTAGAAATTCACTCAGAAGTTGGAAACACGGGATAAATAAAATTGAAGAAAGTGGCAGTGAAGGCTGAGTGCACATACAATACAATAAGGTTGGAAGAACGGAGGAAACGAGAACGTCGATAGTGACAGTGAAGAATAAACCGAGGTGATGTTGGTGGTAGTCGTGGTTAGATTGATAGACCTGGTAGCAATAATAATAATGCTCTACAAGGTTGCCAAAAATATATATACATGTATATATAGTCTCTCTCTCCTTTTGTTCCACTTCCACATTATTACTTCGAGTAGTAAGGACTTTGTCTGAGAAAGTGAAAGTGTGTATGTGTGTGTGCGAGAGAGAAGTATCGTGGTTTCTAGTGGCAGTGGTGATGGAGCAAGAGTGTCAATGCAAAATAAAACATGCCAAGGAACGTAGAAAATGAAATGGAATGGAATACCCAAGTGAGAGAAACTGGTCTCTCTCTCTCTTTCTGAGATTGAATGAGTGACGTGAGTCTAACTTTAATCGAAAGTATTGATTAAGTTAGAAGAAGAGAAAGTATAGTATGGAGTCTTGAGGAAGACGAAGAAGAAGAAGAAGGTATGCGATAGAGAATAAGGGGCTGGTTGGTTGTGGTAGTACACTGGAGGAATTTGCACTTTCAGGCAAAGAAAGTTTACGTTTACGGGTGTAGGATATATAAGATATATTTATATATGTATATACAGAGAGAGAAAGATAGAATGAACTGTCTCGGGAATTGCCAGGTTGGATGAATTTAATGTCTCTGTTTGTCCAAGGTGTATGTTTCTTCTTGATAAGCTCGCTTCTACTTCCTTGAGTATGTGTATGTATACATACATATACGTAGAGTGCAATTCCTTATTCTACCAGACTTTGGTTTTTTATACCGTGAAGTTTCCAACGTTTATATATGTATATATGTACATACAAGCAGCACACATTCACTCTAAGAGCGAAAGACTGTGAGTGAGTAAGAGAAAGTATCCAAATTTCCACTAAATTCCAGTGGAAGACAATCGGTCACACCCTCCCTGCTCCTTCGACTTATCCTTTCAAACTGGCTTTCTCTGTAAGGAACTAAACAGACTTTTAATATATTCTGGACCATAAGAATTCTCGCTTTATCTTCCCTTCACTCTCGTTTCATCTGGTTTATAGATGGGAGTCGAAAGGTGTCGTGTAGTCTCTAGCAAATTTACTCTTTCCTTGCTATATATGTATTATATTGAGTATGGAGTGTATCCGTATGTATATTTAGAGAGTCATAGGATACTAGATAACATACAAATGAGATTGGTTCAACAGGAGGTGGACTAAACGACCTAACCGTGCAATTGACTCGACAGTATTTATACGCATTTCTGATCGTGGAAAAAGGAAAGCAAGGGAAATTTAAACGGGAGCATTTGTGTTGTTTGAGAAAAGTGCAGGGAGAACTCCGAAGTTTATGCGTACTTAGTGCTTATTTACTGACTTAGTAACTTGAGGAGATCGAAGTGCATGCGATGGAGTTATTTCATGTAAAAAGAGGAGAGACACTAAAGCGAGGGCATTTTAGATGAGACATGATTCGGAAAGTAGCGGAGGAGTCGCCTAGTCCGATTTTTACATTCTCCCTTGGGGAATAAAAATGTCTCCTCTTCGTAATGAAACCAAGAGTTGTTCATGGTGGACTTCACTCGAGCAAGAAAGTGTAAGCACAACTTGGAAGAGAAGATGGGGGTCATCCAGTAGAGCTTCGAATCAACCACTATTCCTACAACAGATAAACACACTAGCTCCTCGTACGAGTTGTATATAACGTGTAGCGGCCGCAGCAGCAGCACTAGAATTGTTGAACTATCTTGATTCACCGTAATCTAATAACACTAAAGCAGTATGGCTGAAGATTAGAGAAGGAAAAAAGTTAAAGAAGGGGGCACGAGATTGAGTGGTATTTGTACTGTAAGCTTTAGTGATAAATGACCCTGGGCCTGTCTTTGATTTGAATTTGATTACCGTTTTTGTTCATTTAGCTAAAAACTTTTGAATCCTCAGTCTTTATCTTTAAACCCCTATCCCACACATCCATGACAATAAATCTCTAGCAGCCTTTCTCTCATCCTAATTTTTTCTTCCCAAATGAAACTAAGTTAAGGAGGAGCGGAAAACCTGAAACTTTGAGACAAAAAGTCGAGAGGAAAAAAAAGAATAATATCTCCGATTGCTAGGCACATATCGTGCAGCTAACGTTGACTATATTTCAGCAGACAGATTAGAGAGAAAGAGAGCTTGCTGGTGGTGGTGGTGTAGTGTTCACCAAGTCATTTCTTTTTCAATGAGTACAAGAAAAGAAGCAGAGGAGATGTAGAAGACGAGAAAGCAAGGTGTGTGTATGCATGCATGTGTATATCTTGCTCTCTTCTCGCTGGATACCGAGACACAAAAAGGAAAAGTAGAGGACATGAATCCGTGGAAAGATAGAGAGGGTCTGTTTGGAATGACTTAATACCTCATGCATTTACAATCACGAGCCTAACACCTCCTGCTTGACTTATCTACTTTCACCACATCCTTTCCTTCTTTCGGTTTCCTCGTGCTGCATTTCATTACTTTGAATGGCTAACTAAGGAGCGTTAGCATTTCCAAAGGAGAATACAAAAGAAGGGGATACAATAGAAAGAAATAATTTCAGCCATTATCATTAAAGAGAGGGAAAGAGTTATTGGGCCTGAATGTGTTTAACTTTTATGTTCTTATCTGCTTGTGGTAAGAAGAAAAGACTTGACTGTATGTATTCTTCTTTTAATTGAAGGAGGAGCGGACTCCCCCCCTGAACCGGCCCCGTCTGACATCCCAATGAGAATGAATGGAGGGATGAGACCACTTAAACCCTACGGAGGTGAGATGGATCATCCGGACTCGGAACACACGGGGTATCACATCCCCACCGGTGCTGGCCTGTATATTCCAGGAGCAGGTACAATTTACAATTACACGGCGATTCATTAGCTTCTAAGTGACAGGGTTACCACCTTCCCACTCCCAACCTTTACTGAACAAACCAATTGGAATATAAAAAGATTCTCGCGGATCGCATGCTGCTCCATATGTGGCAACGCTTTGGAAAGTTTTGCTCTTTCTATGCAGAGAGAGACGAAGGCTATAAATATTCCGTGCTTTCACCGTACCTGTGAAGTGGGTTGGAATTTGCACTCCTTTCGTGATGAACATGAAAAATTAGTTTCACATTCTGTGGAAGAAGGACAAGTACCGTGAAAACATTTGGAATGGGTGGTTACACACACACACACACACACACACATATGCACCGACGACGACGACGACTACGACGACTTACAAGAGGAAGTAGGAGGTGGGTCAGATGCCAGTTTGGTACGGCTCCCACATTTCCCCACAAAATGCACATTTAAGTAGTCAGACTGGAGATTATTATTTTGTATGAAGTGATTATTCAGCCATAATTTCTGTTCAGGTGTATTTCATTGACATCTGACATGCTATGGTTGCTCCCAATTTGTCCCACAATCGACGACGGACCACTTTTTAATTCGATGGCGTTCTCCCCATCAATGGAGTTTATTAATTGTGATGTTTGGTGGGGTGGAAACAACAGTAGACAAGATGCTTATATAATTTAGTCTTCAATTCCAATGTCATTGCTAGTCCTGTTCATAAAATTACTGGAGAGGAATAGGAGAGATGGCCCATCACTGGTTTAAATCTGGAAACTCAATCATACGTAAAGATCTCGTCTGTGAGTTCTGCTCCTCTTGTGTGTCTCTTGGGCGAAGACATTCATATTATTATTATTATTTTGATGGGAGTCTTTGAGCGTTTATTCATAGACACCCTATCTTAAGGACCATCAAGCTATCGAGCACATTCCTGCCTTGCCATTCCGTGCAACTTGTTCACGCATCGCTTGAATTCATTCAAACCCCTCACATAAATATCCTTCGCTTGAAATGACGCAGTATTATACATATATATCCCTTCCTAGTAGTTCCTAGAGACGATGATGACGATGATCTCGATCCATCTCTCATGAGTCACACAAAAAGTCCATCCGGCCTTCTTCCTCTCCAGCTTTATAGACGCGCGTATGCAGTGTGAGGATAAATCTATCCTTCGTTTGTAGTGTGCTAGTTTGAGGGTTAAAATAACGGGTTTAATTTCATGCTTCCAGCTTTTATTAGTTGTAACAAGTAGAGGAATAGCTCTCGAGGAAAAGGAGCCGTAAACAAACGGTGTGTACATAAATGCACAAGTAATAGAGTCGTCGTCGTCTGGTGGAAAAGCTTTAAAAAATGGGAGAGATGTGGTGGTGACAGTGGTGGTGTGGAGATGTAAAAGGTGCACGTGAATGGACGTATATATTATTATATGTATGCAAATGCCAGAGTGCCATTTAAAAAGACCCTTCTCTCGTCATCATCATCATCATCAGCAGTCATTCTAATGAAATTTTCATTTAATTCTCTCAATATACATGGGTAGTTTTAGAAGGAACTAATAGCAATAAATTATACTCCCAACCTCTCACTCAGCCTGTATTAATTGTATCCGGAGATTAGATTTGTCCACACGCTCTGGTCAACTCACAAAATCAAGTTGGAGCCTTAATAATATATAGTTCCTCATACACTTTGAACTAATCGTCTAATAGTAATATACAGCTTGGAATTGACGAGAAAGGCTTTTCTCTGTACAGGAAACCTAAATGAATTTTGGGAGTTAGCTATAAGGTAGCAGAGGTAATAATAGTTGGCCTTCATCAAAACTAATATTTCATTTAGACTTTGATCCATTTGAGAGAGAGAGAGAGGAAAGCTCTTACTAAACCACCCATGCCTTATTTGCTAGGGATCCCATAAAGTCAGAAGAATGAATAAAGGCACAGCAGAGAAGACCAGCCAGAGGTTAAAATTACACACGACTCTCGTATATAGAAACACAGAAAGAGAGAAATATAGCAGAGAGAGAGAGACTGAGTGAGTCAAATTTAATTTAATCCCGACTGTGAAAACCTGCAATTTCTTCATTGCGTTTGAGCAAATATGATTTGTTTGGTTGTACGCATAACTAGTGGCAGTCAGCAAGGAGTTATATATCTCTATATGTAGTACGAAGTCGTCGTCAGTGGCAGAAGGGAAATGAAAAATAAGGGGAGAGAGTATTTTTCTCCAGGCTTGATAAGAATATTTGTTAGGATGAGAGACTACACACTACTTTGTCATCATAAACGCTTCGAGTTGTAATAACTCTCTCCGTGCTTGTTTTTATGTGTATATGTGTGTGTGTGTAATTCCCAGCTTTATACTTCCATAATATATTCTTTATGGAGAGAGACTGTCGACTTTCACAGCCCATTACAATCCCGAAAATCCTCCAAATGAAGTAGTAGCAAAGCAAACTAAAATAATAAAAAATAGTCTCTATCACTTTCCATTATCGAAATGTAGGAAAAGGCGAAAATGGAAATCAACTGAGAGCACATATTTGTCGGGTGTATATTCATAATCACATTCATCATCGTCGTTGTCGTTGTCGTCATCATCATCTCCAACTCTCTCTCTCTCTCTCTCTCTCTCTCTCTCTCTCTGTATAAGCTTAGACAGAGAATATCGAAAAGGGTATTAAGCAGCAGAGCACAAGTCCTTTCTCTGTAGAGCATACACAGGGTCTTTTTGTTGGTTTTGTGTGCAGAGAAGGCAACAACAACTACAGAATCATCGCACACAAAACAGACCCTTCTCGTTCTCCAGAGCAGATTACTATTACTTCTAGAGATATACAAAAGATATATGCGATATATGTGCTTTGAACAATATTAGAGTTGACACTGTTTTTCTCGCTCACACATACGCGATTAATCGTATTCTAACTGGAGGACGAGCATATTACATAGTGTGTCATGTCTGGCTGGGCCTGTGGACTTGCCCTGTGTTGTGTGTGACTCAGCACATGGGTTGAGTGTGGACATGTCCTGGTTTTTAGATTCTATAGAAAATCGAATCCTTAGTTACATTATAATCTCTTTTCACAAAATGAGGGAAGGCTTGGAGGCAGCAGGCAGCAAGCTCTCTCTCTCTCTCTCTCTCTCTTGCAAGTTCGAGATGATCAAACTGTAGACACACATTGAAATCTGCAGGGTATTTTGGATGAAGTATATATAAGCTCCCTTGGCTATTTTAAGTATTACACACATACACAGCCCCTTGTGTACGCTAATACCCTGAATGAATTGAACTCCAGATCAAATTCTGCCTATGATAAAGACAGGATTCATCATATACTATACAAACTGGATAATGTGTGTGTGTGTGTGTGCGTAGTCTAACTAATATGCTCACAATCTTTTTTGGTACCCTACAATGAACTCTGACTGAATAAGACTCGAAGACTCTCAAGACTGAAACTATACATATCAGTACATGCTCGTTCCAGAGTGTTGGAAGTCTTGAAATCTAGTTTTTTTGATAAACTGTAATTGAGTTTGAGCTCTTTCTACAAAACACTTTTTCCTTTATCCCCCTTGATATGTAATTTTTCCTTCTTTGAGCCTCATTTGATTTGCTCTGCCTTCCTTCCTGTGTACCCAAAAATGTGTGTACCCGCTCATTTCACCATTGCATGTATGTAGTTAGAGTTAGTATCTAGTAGAATCAGAAAGAGTAGAGCTAGAGCTTGTAAGCTTAAAAAGGAAAGAGAGAGAGAGAGAGAGTGTGTGAGAGATAGTTGAGAAAAGTGTGTAGGAAGACAGAGAAAGAGCTTGTGATGAAAATTGTTAACCTAGCTATCATAATGTTATTACTTACTTTTGCCCTTCCTTTTTAATACTCTTTCGGAAAAAACGATGGAATTTTCCAAGAAACCCATTTTCCTGAGTGTCTCTAGTTAACTGGATATCCTACAAAGAACGACGACGAACCCATGCAAGTTTTCTCTGCGTATGCTTGGCACACAAACAACGAGGGTGTATTTGTTGTATACATATACGCGTCCATACTCGCCTGACTTTCCTTTCTGGCTTAATTCGATTCAGAAATTAAACTGATTACATTCTTTCTATTTCTCTGTGTAAATATTTTCAAGCGTCACGAATTCTCTCGGATCGAGTGGGCTCTTCTCTAGTCTAAGCGAGTTTTTATCAAACCAAATGCAAGTTTCATTTGGCGAATTGTATTAACATTCTCAGTCTCAGCATTATTCCATGTTGTTTGTGTATATTGAAAATGCAATTACTTTTTTATTTCGAGTTGCCCAAACGTGCATTACATGTGTATAGTATATATACACGTATATATTACTATATGTATATATTGCTTTCCTGGGGGTTCGTGATGGATAATTTAATCGGGAAGTAACATGTATAATGAAGTAGTATACATGTTCTTTTTAGTACGTCCAAAAGAACGGATTATCTTTGTATTAGTGAATAGGATATTTGGTGACCATATGTATATATCTGGATGGAATAGATTGATACACGTACTTTTATATTTGGATAGTTTCTCACACACACTGCGATTAATTCATGAATGTGAACTTGCCAATCGATAGAAAAAGATAATATGGGAATTCTGTTGGCTAGTTCTGATTTCTTCCCGTAGTTTTGTAGCATTCCATAAATCAGCTAGTGCTTTTTCAAGCACAGTTTGTGATGATTAAAGTTTAGTGTGTAGTTGTAGCGAAATGAAACTTTTCCACATTGGGCTCGTTGGGAAGATGAGGATATGAATACACACTTGGTGTTGATAAATGAATGTGTAGTAAAACTGCGATTCTAGCAGTGCAAGTCTTTCTACTCCAGTTGGTTTTAAAGCAGAAAAATATTTCGGTGAAAGAAATTGAAACATGCATGACAAGAAATCTTGGCTGGTATTTAGATAAGCTTATATACATATATTTACATAAACAAAATTATGGTTATACTTTTTTCCAGTAGACTTGTTCTTATTATACATGTGTGTGTGTGTGTATGGGTAGCTTCGTTGCTATTTAGCTAAATCGAATGCGAAACTCGGATGTTATTTTTTGTTCATCGACGCACTAGCAGTATATAGACTATATGCTTATTATGCATATGTAAATATATCGCAGCCCTCTTGAAAGTAAAACATGGTCTTTGCATTTACGAAATTTGGTTATCTGCAACACTTCTTCATGAAAACAATTCCATTTGTATACGCATATTTGTTGTTTGGAATCCAATATTAGATACGTAAGAGGGTCTAAGAAAGAACACGAGGAAGAAGATTTTTTATAACAAGAAACCCTCTCTCTAGCTTTGCACTTGATAGATGATGATGATGATGTAGTATATGTAGCCACATTTGCAAGCCAAAGTACCCAATGTTTGTATAATGTCATGAGAATGTTGAATTTTATCCATCGAGCCGTATGAGTGAAAGGTGTAATGTGGTATGATGATATTCAAAACTTGTGTCTACGGATTTTTTTACCTTGAATATATATATATTTAGACATATGCATGGATTCTCTATGGATCTCATCGTGTGTAAAGATTGAATGAGAGTGAAAGAGAGGAAGGAAACTCTTTATACACCTCGTCATGCAACTGACAAGATGCATATGGTTCGGATGTATGTGCTATTAGTGTTGCACACGGTGGAAGATGATTAACTGGTTTCACACTTAACGGAGTTTTATTTCATCCGGCACCAATTACAGAAACTCTACAACAACGTGGAATATGAACATTAATACAGCAAAATCAAAGCAAAAATTGAGTGTTTGAGACTGTGAGCCCAATAATTTCCGCTAGCTTCTCGTATCATTACAAAATTATATGACATGTATGTATATATGCATGAGA
>Ga0194135_10000494_pt1 | contig 23359 bp, 18 predicted proteins | sample LitLau_LLRF_2013_FD_134024 | JGI IMG/M metagenome (GOLD analysis project Ga0194135, IMG submission 134024) | Freshwater sediment microbial communities in response to fracking from North America - Little Laurel Run_MetaG_LLRF_2013 (version 2) | ecosystem: Environmental > Aquatic > Freshwater >...
ATTATTGACTTTCTTTCCATGTAGACTCCGCCGCTGCTGCCGCCGGGATGAGTTCATCATCGTTGTCTCCGTCGGTTTCGTCCGAAAAACCCGAATACGGGTACTTTAGCTTTAGCTAGTACAGAGTACACAGCAAGCACGAGATTTCCTCTGCGGCTCAAGGACACCGAAGGGAAGGGAAACTATTGATTTTCACGGTAAGAAAATACCCGTTCGGAATGAATCGTGTGTGTGTGAGAGTGTAAGCACTATGCAATGCATGCTGATGCTGAATATACGAGAGAGAGAGTACGATTGGTGAAGTGGAAATGCGAATAGTTGTTGTAATCTAAATGGGCTTTCTTCGTCCACCTACTATCTGTGGATTGGTAGTAGTATTTCCTATCATCGTCATAGATGTAAAATAATTCTGCGTGTGTCGTGGTGGATCATTACACATTCCACTTATCCATTTGATGTGTCTCATCCCACCACCACAATCTGCCCTAATTCCTCACTTCCTCTTTTCCTTCGCCCTTACTCTGCCGTTATTATTACATAATATATTACCAACTCACTCGCGTCGACTAATTGGGCTTACTTTGTGTTGTTCTAGTAAAAGTTTCATTTGTCCTTCATATGAGAGAGTACCAGGGTAGTAGTGTCAAGTCAAAGTGTCAACTGGGCCCTGGAATTCCAAGTATAATTCGGGACGGACCCGGACGGAGTATATATAAGATATAATATATAAATATATATACATTATACTAGAGTGGAGTGAAGGAATTCAAAGTATTGGGGTGTAATTGTGTGTCTGTGTCCCTGTCCCAACCTTATCCGTTCCTTTGTTCCTAGCTTTTCCGTCAATCACGACTTTAGATGTGAAGTAACGAGTAGGTCCCTGTGTAATGTGTGAGGCAATTATGTATATCAATGGAGTTTTGAAATCCACAGAGTTTAAAAAAGTTTCCGACCTTATCTGACCTGTGTGTGTTTGTGTCATGTGTCATGAGAATATAGAGTAACATAGACCTCGGTTTTTGGTGTGATCTGTAATAAGTCTGCAGTCATTAAAACAGACCTTGATCTTTCATGTTTCCTAAAATCTGTTAAGGAATTATTAAAGATATTAGATATTGATATTATAATAGAATTTCAAAGAAATTAGTAGATTAAGCCAAGTCCTATATTGTATTGGAGTGGAAGAGGTGATAGAAATGCAGAAGAAGAGATGAAGATGTAGCCAAGAATTTTACAGAAATGAATCAAGTACATATCACTTGCAACGACTCAAGTTGTACCTTTTAATAAATAGGATTAAGGAATTCACTGTTCACATATCATCATAAGTGTTGTAATAATGTCTTGAAAAGTTGTAACTTTAAAATAATTAAGTCAGCCTATGCACAAAAACCGTACGACCTTTTTGAAATCATATCGAAATACGTTAAGAAAAGTGCTAATAATTTATATTTACGGAAGAAAGACTTCTGCTCCCTCTCCAATGAGAAAATTCACTGACCTGTTTTTCAAAAGAATTACACTTGCTGTAATATTATCAATTATTTGTTTTACATACGTAGTTATTTTGTACGACAACGAATCTCTTGTGGCCAATGAAGAAGGCACGTCGACTTCGCCGGGAGGCTCTGGAAATGGAGGAAGTGAAGGAGGTGGAGCTCCAGCAGCAGGTGCTTGGAACAAAGGAGCATCTCCAGATGACGAGTTGAAACGGAGATTGCCAGGGTGTATCATTATTGGTGTCAGGAAATGTGGCACAAGGGCTCTTATCGACATGCTCAATCTCCATCCACAGGTGTGGTGATCTAGAACTTTATATATTCAACTTCATGTGTACCAGTAATTAACAGCGCGTGTAATTTATCTGTCTTTTTTACTTTTCAGGTAGAAAAGTCACCTCTAGAAATCCATTTCTTCGACAGAGACGAAAATTACATCCGAGGACTGGATTGGTACGCAGAGCAATTCCCACCGACGACTCGTTCTCAAATCGCAATTGAAAAGTCTCCTTCTTACTTCGTAACTCCAGAAGTGCCAGAACGAATATATGAAATGAATTCAAGTGTGAAGCTTCTGCTTATAGTTCGAGAACCGGTGACCCGAATAATATCAGACTATACACAAATCTATTTGCAACCAAATTCCTCGTCAGCTGCTTCGAATCAGCAGCAGCCGACCCTAGAAGAACTGGCCTTAACACCCAGTGGGGCTATCAACACTAATTACAAAGCGATAAGGATTTCCATGTATTCACGTTACATGCGGAGATGGTTGGATGTATTCGCCCGAGAGCAAATCCATGTCATTGACGGCGATGCACTCATCCGAGATCCTTATCACGTCTTACGAGATGTCGAAAAGTTCCTCAATCTTGAACACAAGCTCGAGAGAGATTACTTTTACTTCAATAACACAAAAGGGTTTTACTGCTGGAGGGGAAGTAATCGTCTGATCCATTGCCTCAATGACAGTAAAGGAAGACGTCATCCAGTAGTCAAAGTGGGCCTTGTACGAAGGCTCAGAGAGTTCTACAGGGGGATCAATTATGAATTCTATGAAATGGTGGGTAGAGATTTTGGTTGGCCAGAGTCGTAATTTATAAATCTGAGTCTAATTAAATTATACCCGTAACGGTGCTTTAGTTTTGTCATGAAACTTACGATAGTCATAAACACTTAATGTTATTATTATATAGTTGTAAACAAGCCAATTTCTAACGATGACATATCAAGTTAAAGAAACTGTGACATTGACATATCATACTGTCGTTTGAAACTGAAACATATCATGTAACTGTAACGAAAGAGCGTAACGTGTGGTTAATAATATAAATATTGTTTGTTCAAATGATGTTATAATAAAACTTTGAGACTATTTTAATCTGTTAGTGTGTAACTCATGGATAGGAAAAATAATCAACTAGATTAACTTCAATTCATAATGTTTAAGTGTAACCAACTACTTTTGAATTAATCTACTTTCAGATGCCAATAAATAATAAGATTTTGAATTATTACAGATAAACTGTCCGCTTTACTTGACCAGAATTATTTTAATATTCTTTACAACTTAGGAAATGAGGGGAAAAAGTTGCTTTCATTTTCACTACTACGTATGTACTATTCTGTCAGTAATTACATACAGGCAAGACCCAGAGACAACAATGTGGAGATTCCAACCACTGTCCATCCGGTTGCATACAATTCCTTAATTTGAAATCCCTTTCCTAAATCCCAGCACAAATGTCGGATTCCGTTGGCAAGATGGTAGACGAATGGCCACGCCAAGAGGAATTTTGCGGATGCAATAAGCGCTGGTCCAACAGCAAGAGATTGGACGAATCCCAAGTAGTAAGGGAAGCTTCCAGGTAACACAAGCATTCCTAGAACACAAGAATCATGGTTATCTCTAGAACTGCGATACTGCGAAGAAATCTTAAATAGGATCGTTGAATTACCAATGGCAAATCCTGACATAAGTCCTGACATAGCAAGACCAGTAGCTCTGTGGGTAATAGACAAAACTGATGTTATTTGAAACTTGTAGATCGTCAAATGAGGAGACATAGGGCGATTAAGACGCTGATTCTTGTTCCAGAAATCTTCTTCTGGTTTTAATACTTCTGATCTCAGGCAAGAGGTTGTGGTGACCCTACGATACGAAGCATATCCATAAAACCCATACGTTACGAAGACCGCTTACTAACTAACAAATTTAATTTCAATAATTTCTAAAAAGCAAACCATTTAGATGAAGTAGCCGTTAAATTGACAGGACGAAGGAAGATTCCTCTGCCAACTCCCAATTGCTGGAGCCCTTGACGAGCTAGCACACTAAAAATAGGCATTTTAAATTAGTAATTAGCATGTACAATTTTACAATAATTATATAATTTTTACGGTAGTTCAGTTAACGAGTTGAAATTGTATTTACCTTGTTAACAAACTCATCGCAATCGTCAAAAAGCTCAGAGTCTTCTGGGAAATTGTCGATTTTTATTCCACTATATTGTCGTGATCGACAACGACACTTTCACGGAACCTGCACAAAAACAACTTCACAGTTTCTTGAGATGAGTTTGTCGTGTGTGCCAGGGAACTCAATGAGCAAAGCATGAGACAAAAAAGCGCGGAATTCAAACCTACCGATATTTCTGAGTGATTTAAAAATTTACCGTCGGACTTTTTAGTTTTTAGTGCGACTTGCGACCGGAACCGGAAGTCGAAAAACTTATCAGTGGACTAGCTCTATTATTGATAAGCATCATTATTCATTCCCGTCAATGTCACCGTAAGTTTTGCATATTCCGTTGATTTCATCTGTAAATATATAATTGGATTTGCATTTAATATGTATTTAGCAGCAGCAAACAGTCTCAATTTCTTAGGCTGACGCTGAACGTTTGAAATAACCTTTTAAAATGACAAGTGGGGGTGGTCATTCGATGTGGAAATTCCTGTCCAGGAATGTCAACACTGTTAAAAAGTAAGCTATAATGTGGTAGACGTTGTCACGGGCGTTAAATGTTCAGTTAATAATAAACTTATTTCTAATATGTTGGACAGAAGTGATAGCAAATTAATCTTCGTGTTTTTGTATATAGAGTGGTGTCTAAATTATCGTCAGGCGAGGGACGTCCCTCCAACAGCGTCTCTGAACCATTCAAAAATGCAGGTTGGATAGGAACATCGAAATGGATTAAGAGGAGTCAATTGGAAGATCAACTAGCCAAATTCGTAGCATCGTCCTCCAGAAATTACTGGGGTCATCAGTTGACGAGAAGTTTAAGACAATTTAGAACCAAAGCCAGAAATAGTGGGCGACCTTTTAAACCCGAAGAGGTAGTTGGAGGAGGGCAGCTTCCTGCAAGATTTTCGAATATGGATAAAATTAAGTATATTCTGAATCCAGTCCTGTTCACAGCAGCGGTAGGAACCGGAAGTATAGTTTGCTGTACAATATGGCAGTATGAAGAGTATCGACAATCTCAGTTGAATACGAGGTTTTCCTTGTCAAGTTTACGGAGATCTGTATTTGGGGAACCGTCACAGGGTGGTGTGAGTATTACATCTTACATCATTCCAATTTTAAATATTTAAATATTAAAAATACGGTGTTCCTATTATTGAAGATTTTGAACTTTATTAGAGTAGACCGCAGGTTGAAGCTATTGACAGTATAAAGTCGTGGTGGAATTCATTGTCCGCAGCAGAGAAAGTATTTTGGCCGATATGTGGCTTGAATGTTCTTGTGTGGGGGGCTTGGAGACTTCCCGGAATGGCTCCAGCGATGGTGTCTTTTTTTAGTGCCACACCTGTCAGCAGTGAGTTTATGAAGATAAATTCATGAATTATTGTTTAATTGTTAGTTAATATTATGACTGAAAAAGTTGTTTCAATGGATTTAAACAGGACATGTATGTCTTCCGATGCTGTTATCAACTTTTAGTCATTACTCTTTACTTCACCTGTGTGCTAATATGTTCGTTCTACATTCGTTTATTCCTGGTAAGTGTGATTATGCAATATTGCAACATGAAGATGTTTATTTAACAGGGAATATTTGCCAGGTCTATTAAGCCAATAATACTTGTTTTTTTAGCTGCCGTGCAAATCCTCGGGAAAGAACAATTCGTAGCGATGTATTTGACAGCAGGAACAGTTTCATCACTTGGATCGCATTTGCATAAGCTGTATATTAGAAACATCACTCCTTCCCTTGGTGCATCAGGAGCAATTATGGGTATATTAGGACTTGTCTGTACTCGAATGCCCGATATCCAACTAGGCATAATATTCCTACCTGGTATACAGTTCACAGCAGACACGGTACTACAGTAGCTATTTAAATGCAAATCGTGTCATTAAACTGATGGACTTATTAAGTCATTGTTACTGTTACTGTTTTTCAGGCTCTCAAATGTATCTTAGCTATCGACGCAGCCGGTATATTGTGTGGGTGGAAAATAATGGACCATGCTGCTCATTTATCTGGGTGCTTGTTTGGAATGTAAGTTGAAACCCTGTAATATTGATGAAACTATCACGACAAAATATTTTAAAAATATGTTTAAATTGCAGAGCCTTTAGTCATTGGGGTGGACAAACTTTCTGGGCATTCAGAGATTTTGTTATGACCGAATGGCATAAATACCGATCCCAAGGAAGATTGTCCTAGTCATTCATGTAAGCCCGTTCAATTAATGATAGGAGTGTCTGGTCTGACGATCAAGGTGAAAGCCTGTTTTATTGTGTACTATTTTGGAAGAATCAGAGAACGTAATAAATAAACATAATATATACTAGGAGTATATTCTACAAAATTGGCTAGGACGATCTTATTCATCTTTTCAGTTTGTAAATAACAACGCGATCAAAAAGTGTTGTGAAATGGATTTGGAATAGAGCGATTGCAGAAATATTGTAGAATATCATTGGTAGTAGCATAAATGCGACAAGGTTAAAGTTACATTATAATGATTGCAGGTCGTTTCCAATTGTTAGGCTGGACAGATTTAAGTTTGATTGATGGCATTGATGAATTTCTTCAGTCAGTACTTTAGAGAAGAGACTTTTCTTTAATTATTTTGTCAAAACCCGATGGAACTGGGTGCAGAAAATGGTCAAAAACGGCATCGAGGACAGCTCCTTCACCAACTGAATACAACCATACGTTAATCAGTTGCATAACATCATAACTACCTACTAACAATTCAGTGAATTTAGTATTCATTTAGTTTAAAAATCAAGTTCATACCGAAAAGAGCCGGAAAAACAGTACCGCGAACATTGCTAAACGCAATGTTCCCCTTTTTCCCGTTAATGTAAAAATTAAGCTCAATATGATCAAAGCTGACTCCCTGAAAGTTGCAATGAATTTTTATGATAATCATCCTGAAAAATACATGTACTAATATTAGTCCTTACAATAACGTCTCCTTCTTCTAAAGGATGATCAATTTTCCCAATCGTCATCCCATTAAACCATAGTTCCCCCGAATTTCGGAATACCCAAGAATCAGGGTCATTACCAAATGGACCTGTATCCAGCCCACAATTTCGTGTAGCTACTCCAACTGCCCATGTTCCCTCTTGTTGTAATTTCACTTCAAAATAAGATTTGGTCTGAACTAAAGGAGCAGAACCTAATGCACCTCCAGTGCCACAAATTCTAAGACCCCCTTTAACAACCACTACTTCATTTCCAATATAACCGTTGTCAATTTTAACTTCACTTTTACTTTTATCACTTGGACCTGGATTGTTCTCACTGCTTATTGTCACTGCCTCTCCAGTTCCCAAAATGCTGTCCATAAGGAACTTGGCAGACGAACCACAGCACCACATTTTGTTCTATGTATTATTTTTACTCACTCCACTTTCACAAATAATAAATATACACTACGTAACACTTGAATACTTGATGAAATAATTTCAGTTTATAAATATTTTGATTCATCGAGCTCAGCAAATCCCATGCTATACTTTCCTCGCATATGATACGGTAATGGGACAACAGCAGGGCAAGGAATTTGTCCAGGGACTTCGCACATACAATGTCGTTTACACCCGTATCCAAAATGCGCTGGATTTTCTTGTACCTCAGATGCTTTCCTTTCCTCGTCCAATTCTGAAACAAGAATCCAAATCTTACTATTTTTCTCCACCTCATAAAACTTTATCTTATCTTAATATCCATATCCTTACCAGCCTTAGTTTTACATAAAGTCCTTACAACACGCTCAACGATTTCGTCTTTGCTCTGCCTATCAACGTCCATAAGCAGTTCTTTCCCACCGTCAAAAAACACCCGGATAAACGGGTTCGGCGTGAGATTCTTAAAAGTAGCAATTTGTACAGTTGGATTCTTGTATTGCAACTGATCAAGATGCCAGAACACAAAGTCCCTAGCTCCAGCGTGGTTTTCTGCAGGCCCTCGATGAGTCCTGGGATTGTTGTAATGAACAGCCAAGATCCGCACGAATGGTTTCAAAATCAAGTTCGTATTGTTCAAATACTGCAACGTCCTTCTGACAGGATGCAATCCTTTCATAAACGGCATTCTGCCCCAAAATAAACAAAATCTGTCTTGTGCTTCTCTCTGATTTGCAATTTCATCCAAAAAGGGGCAACTATGTTAGTAATCAACACACAACAAACATTAGTTCTATCATGCTACTCGATAAATTAAAATCTACATTAGTACACCAAAACTTACTTGAAATCTCCACAAAAAGTAGACCTATGATGACTGGAACCCAATTCGTCCACCCCCACTCACCACCACAACCAAACCTTCACTCGTAACGAATCCTCGTCCTTGTAACGAATTCCTGGAGCTGCTGTCACCAAATGATAATTGACTTGTTGGAATTCGAAACTTCAATTTTAATTGGGGAGTTATTAGTCTGATTGAAAGGAAAGAGCAGATGGGGAGAAATTCAGAGAACTCCGCCCACGTCGCTCGCCCGAGACTGGGGCAAAGTGAAATGCTTTCTCCTACCAAGGTCTCATTGTCAAATCAAAGGCAGTCTCACTTTCACCCAATCGTGAGATACACTTGTTAAGTTCAACGTGGAGTTGATTTCAGAAAGCCTACCTGCGTCATTTACATTGTTATTAGAACATAGAACACCTGGAACTCGACATAATATTAATGATGATAAGTTTATGCATAATGATAATACATAGACGAGTTGAAATTCTGGGAATTGTTTGTGTAATATGAGTGAGTCCTCGGGAATCAATTATGATTAGCACAAGTGAACAAGATGGTGATACAAATGAAACAAAATTTTATTTTGCTCAGACAGAATAATATTAATAACAATATGGATGTTAATAATTTATATATGGATGTAGAATATGAAGATGTGTGTGTATATAATGGAGCTCTAAATGTATTTTATAATATGTCGTAGAATTTGCGTTAGACAGACTATATTTTATATTAAAACAATATAATAACAAGAGGTTTAGTGTAAGCAAAAGTACAAATAGAGTTTCAGCGTTTGGCTTATTACTTGAAGGATATTAATAATTGTTTTTCAGCGACACACAATTTTATATAAAATCATAAAGCGTTTTTTAATAGTAGCATAAAAGACCGTCGTCATTTATAAAAAAAGTTGTATAAGGTGTGTGTTCATGTGACTGTGTGATTCGATTAATTAATAGTTTTTCTCGTATAGTATGAAAGTTACTGGGAGAAAGTGATTCTGTTCAGTTGTAAGAATGTTGTGTGTGCTTGCTTTTACGTAAGTTAGCATTATATAAGTTCAGAATATAGTGTGTGTAGTGTATTGGCACTTTTCATTGTGTGTTGATACACAAAAATCTCTGTAACTTTTTTGTGCATGCATATTTCATTATTAAATAGTTCGCGAGTTGGATTTACGTCTACATATACGCGATTACATAATATGTGGAACACTCATTATTACGCGAAGCCTTTTCTGGTACAGATGTATTATGTAGTATTAATATATTACGTAATAATAATATTGGTTTGCCCTTACAAATGTATAACAAAGCTAGTTTTCTTTCTTTTATAACAGTCGAAACTTGTGTGTAGTTTTTGACCTGCTTGCAGGATGTAAAGCGGAATTCCAGTTTCCCTTTCCAAAATACAAAAGAAGCTAGTAGTAGTAGTTGTAGTTTCAGTAACAATTAAATAGGTTTTTGTCATTCGCTAATCTGGTTGATTGTTGAATGGCAAATATGTTTGTGTATGTTCGTTAATTAATCTAGGTATGGATTAAATAATGTTAGTAGTATTTCGTCGTGAACAGAGAATATATTGTATAGTGTATAATATGTTATATCAAGCGATTTCATGTAAAATAAAATGACAGACATACTTTTAAAACGTCTTCAATTAGCAATTACATGAAGGAATGAATCACACAGATCTGATAATAATATTATGCCAGTCAATTATTCTATTTTACATTCACATTATTTCACATTTGTGATGTAAATTGTTAAAATATTACTATGTATGAGAAAGTGCGTACGTACATTGCCTTATTCTTATGCAAAAGTTAAACATTAGATTTACTCCTATTCTGTTTCTCCTTTTAGACGCAATCGAGCAAAATCTTCGAATATAATATCATCATCCCTAGAATCAACAGAATATGAGAAGACATTTGTAGAGCGTTAAATACTTTATACATGTTTTTTGAACAGATAGAAAGTGAATTTAACTTACGTATCCAATTGAATGAGATTATCTACAGGAACTTCTCCAGCATTAAGATTAGTAGGAGTCGACGAGGAGTTTCCAAGTGGAGGCTCATCATCTTCAGGCTTCGGATGCATTAGGACAAATGGCAGTTCGGCTGACAAATCCCTAGGCAATCAGAATTGAGCTTTGCTCATCAAAGGTTCATTTCTTTTCATAACTTTTCCGAGATTTTGTGTAGGAAATAAAAGTCTATGTGGGAATTCAGAAGGAAGGAAGACTAACGAGGGAAGCAAGCTAGAGAGGAAAGAGCCCACCTGCTTCGTACTTCAATTTGTTTATGAGAAATTGGTATGAGATGAACACAAGTAGAGCTCATTTACTAAAGAAACGATTCCAAGAAGGAAATTGCCACGAGCTCATCTGACGGTTTATTTTGGGAATAAGGATGTATAAGGAAACAAAGTTATATAGAGAGTAATGAGATGAAGATAGTTTTGCAGAATAAGATAACAAACACACGCTTACCCTCCCAGTGGGCCCAGACAGAGTTTCACCTTCACTTTGTACTGAACAATTATTCCTAGGTTTTCTCTGGCTGATGCATCAGAAATTCTAACAGGAAATTACACGGACATTTAATGTAATGAAAGTCAAAGCATGATTATGAGTAATACTGATTGCTAATCTCATACATAGTGGAAGAAGCTAAATTGGTATCTTCATGTTTAAGTTGGCCGTCCAAGGCAAGACCTCGTTTTTCTTTATTGTTTGCTAAAAGTGGAGTTAACGAGTAGACTTTGGACAATGTGAAACCTGGACCAACAGGACACCCCTCTCTGGAAAAGATCAAAAAGGTCCAGTTTTAGCGAAAAAGGTTCTGGTTGCATAAAAAGCGGAGGCACTCTTTAAGCCATATATTACTCTGACTCAATCTCAGCGACCGTGCACTTGTACTGAGCAGTGGAGAACAGACATATGTCTGCAAACTGCCGTACTGTGACTTTAATCTTCTTGACAGTCCGATTCGAGTTGTTGGCCACGTGAACATTGACAGCGATACTTTCCCCGTGGTAGTACAATTCCTTATCGAGACTCGCCTCGAGGTGAAGTTTGTTTGGTGACATCATGAACTCTTTAGACACTTCTACGGATGGCTGCTCTCCTTGGTTTGATAAAGCATACATGATCTTCCTGATTGCCAATCGAACTGAATTCCTGCAAAACAACATGCATCATCGGGATTATTTCGTGAGTTAAAAACAAGGCAGAGAGAGGATCCAAGCGATAATTATAGATTTTATCGACCATTCATTCATTAGTGTAGACATTTTATATTGGAGAGAGGGAGAAAGTACGTAAAACATGAGAAGCCGAAGTTCACTGGAAAAGCTCTAAAAGCCACTTGAAACTTGAAACTGTAGATTCGAGGAGCTTCGTGTAGTGGTGGTTGAACATATTCTACAAAAAGGCATTTACTCATAGGTTCATAGGTGCACGGCTGAAAGAACTAAAATCAAAAAGCTTGTATTCGATTCGATTGCCTCGATTCTTGCTACAATTACGCCTTGAGCTTGGAGCAATTAGAGAGTAGACTTGTTGAAGCATATTTAACACGAAGTGACTTTCCCAGCAATGAATTAATTTAATATTAGAAAGTACAAAGACACTCTACGAGTTCCTTTTGACTAAAAGAAAGCAGCTAAAACATGCTTTTAGTGTATCACGTAAAAGTCAGTTTTCAGGTAAATCAATTCTGGTATATTTTAGGGTAGAAGCACAAATTTGGAAATCAATTTGTTGCTGCCTACACATTCTATGTATATCAGAGTTGAGAGTGAGTAGTGCGACTCCCTCGAAGCATAATTTGATGATGGAAACCTTATTTAATCTGGCAATTTCCTCGTAAAGTTTTTTTCTCGTGAGAAAGACGACGAGACGAACAAAAGGAAAATATACAAGAGAGAAAGAGAAAGAAAGGCTTGTGTAATGGAACGAGAGATAAAGTAGAGGAAACCATTAGCCCTGTAAGGTCTTTGGTGAACAAGCACATGAGAGAGAAGTTCGAGAACAAAACTTTCTTGCTCTCAGCGTTTGTCTCACTTAAATATGAAGATAAGCAGGTAAAGTTTAAAGGAGAGGAGAGGAAGTGAAGAGGAGGGTTCCAGTTAACTTGAGAAGGTAAAAGTCTTAAAATGAATGTTTCATGCAATTTCGAAGGAGGACCTTTTTCTTATATAGAAATACACTTCTTTTTCGCCACACACACATTTGCATTATTCAACAACCTATCATCCATCTTCCTCAAGGAAGAATTACGGACTAAAACACATTTTCCTTGAAAGCTACAAGCTATTCGTGTGATACTACAAGCTACCTATATGGATATATCTGTACTGTAACATATTCTATTTCTATATACACAATTTACACATGTCTGCAAACATTTCCCAGTTGGTGTGCTCGACATTCTTCCTGTATAGATTTCGCACATTTCATCTTTCACGACAAATCTTTCCAGATGAAAGTGATATCCAATGTATAGTATACGTGGAGCGGACAAATAAATCCGATCAAGGGAACAAATCTTGTTCAGAGTGAGATCTAATGAAATATGTAATCGGATTTCATTTTCAATATGAAGAACTGCGCGGATCTCCTGAGCAGGTTTTATGTAACAAGCCTGAAGGAATATAAGATAATGTTTTGTTACTTTAGTAGACTTCATAAGAAACCTAAGGAGAATTCTCAAGCCTGAGGAGATGTCAACATCATAGTGTAACATATTTTAATGCATAATATATTTCTCTAGAAAGATTACAACAAGTTATATATTACACTCTTTCATTGTTTGAAGAGACTCAAGGGAGTTTAGGTTTGTGTGCAAAAGGTCACAACTAGTCACAAGTGGGATGATACGTCCAGGATAATCTATAGTATGCAGGATTGCAGCGTTTGTTCGTTTTGATTTCTTTAAAGAAAGCCAGTTTAAATTAGTTTGTGGTGAAAGTTCGACTAAACTTGTATCACTGAAGTAAAAGATTTGTTTGCAATGAAGCGAATTGAAGTTGATTTGGGAGCTTTTAGCTATTTTTCGTGTGTTACTAGAGTGGAAGTTTCAACGAATTTGTACAAACGAGTAGCGCTTGAGTTGATGCGAAAAAGAGCTTAGCTAACCTTTTATGTGGTTTGTCATCTGCTTGGTCACCAACGTAAGCTTTGAGTTCATAGTCAACTCCACACGGTTTTCCAGTATCCCCTGGTGCGGGTTGAAGGGTGACCGACGCAGGACAATGGGGAGGCAACTCGAAGAAAAATGGAAACGCATTTGCTCCCAGTTTTTTCAACAACCTTTCCTGTAAGAATGAACAAAAAGAGAGTCTTAAATTGACATCATCATATAACATGCTTCATAATGATAATTCAGAGAAATTCAAGAAAAAGAATAAATCCTTCAAGTTTTCTTCGTTTCTAGTGCTAGAGACGCGCTCGAGTGATTTCACACAATGACGCGATGAGTTAGTATATAAATATATATATATATTAAATATACATATATGTATTTATACTGAACTATTGTGTACACGTAACTATTAGACAGAGTAGTGAAGCAAGAGATTTATTTTTTGAGACGTAATCCTCAAGAGTAAAAGGAAGCTTTCACTATACTTCAAATGAGAAATACTCAGAAACATAAATTTACAAGTGTGTGTTGAGATTGAGCCTGAAGTATCTCTCTGGGTAGAAATATTATATAACAGCAAGTCTTGTGGTAAAGAGGGTAAACCTTCTTGAGTTTTTCTAGATTACTCTGTGTAGGTTTTGTAATAACTCGGTGAATGAAATATTGTAATAATAATGAGGGTTTACTTTCACTGGGGTATATAACAATGAGCACGTTTTCTCATAAAATATACTTTGGTTTTCATCGCTAGAAAAGAATTTGTGTGCTAGCATAGACTTCAACACTACTATATGTGTATGCATAAGCAAATATAAGTTGTCAAGAACAGGCATACACGATTCCATTGTGTGCAAATCCAGGCGAGGTTGGAGGTATTTCTATACATCTTTTAAAGAGAAAGCTGTGTGTGCAATCATCATGTCAATGGTGGTAAGAGCCTGAGGTTTGCCGTTGTTTTAAGGCAGAAAGAGTTTATCAGCCACCATAGTACATAGTAAGTTTTCCCTTTCGATGTGTCATTATGCAAAAAAAAGTAAAAACTAGAAACCCTTCATTGGTGGAATCTAAATAGAAAGCAAGTCTCCTGGAAAAGGGTGGAGGAGAGAATAGCTCTTGACATTTTGGTAAAGAGGTACTTTATCCTAGTGTGCCCTACAGGGAGCCATCAAAATTTTATTCTTTGCTGTTCTCAGCGTTTTCTAGATTAATAAAAGTTCGTAATCATTTGGCACACTACACGCGATCCATCTGTTGCACTACACAAACCATATGAACGACTGTCGACTGCGTGTGTTTCTTTCTGGGCATGAAGAGTAATAATAAGAGTATGAATGTGAAGGCTGGAGAGCATTTCTTTAAGTGTTCCTTCGTGGGTTGCAATGTAATAAATGCTTGTGGCTTGAAAAGGTAATGTTCACTTTATATACTGACCTGGAGTCGTGTAAGTTGCTTATCTTTTACAGCTTCGGGGAGAGGGAATATCTGCTCGGACGCTAGGTACAGGTCCTTGCGGAAAGTCAGGCCGAGGACATCAAGGTCTTCTCTTCCATATCGGAAGGCAGCGAGGACATGGCCAAACACTTTACGCTCCTTTACATACTCAGGGTCTATGAGAACCACTCCGTCTGTGTGTAATAAGGACACAACATCATATAAAATACAAATTACAAAAATGATATTATAAGTCTCATTTGATCCTATAGTGTGCACACGTTTGACTCATTTTCATGGTTGGTGAGTCAGTCCAATTTCGATTATAATGAAATCAAAAGTCTTATTTGCCACTTCCTGGGAAAAAGTCATTTGGGAGAGATTCAAATTACTAGCATCAATTTGTGTGGAAAGGTAAAGAAGCTGCGTGAAGCCTTGTAATACTCAAATCTCTTGTATCCATCATACGAATCGACCAAGGAGTAAATAACTTTTGGTAAGTGGCAAGCTGGCAAGTCGATTGCAACTGACACCTCGATTGACCTCTTAGATTGCCGCAGCAGATTGTTTTAATCAAACGAAGAGTTGGCGAAAAGCCACAAAACCTCCTATCAATCATGTTTCAAGTGTATTGCTCATTCACATTGTATATATGTAGAGAGTTATTTGGATAGTAACCCGATATTGTTTCGAGATTGAATGGCATCCTTTACGGAGTAATAAGTCTTCTATTTCGTAGCTTGTAAGTTGTGTAAGTCAGCAGGAAAGGGAATGAAGAGGTTTATAATTATGTTAAACAAACACTGCGCCATTAATTACTAAAACGCCAAGTAAAGTGTTCGTTGAGGAAGGAGAAAGTAAATGAATATGGTGCTCATTAGCCTTGGCCTGACTGAGAAAGTCCATTACATTCTTCTTTAACGTTCACTCATTAACAATTCTGCCAATTTCCAACTCATTTATTTGCCTACTGTACTAAGTCTGAAAACATAACGTCTCAGTTACAGAGAAACATTCTCGTATAATATCTCTCCTTTTCGTAACACATGTATACATAGATAGATAGTTTCTCGTGTACTTGTACAGTTTCGTTAAACCAATATTTACTTGTAATTACCTTCACTCAAGATCCCCCAGACTCTCTTAAAGTTGTGAGACTTGTGAGAATACCAAGAGTACATATAAAGTTTTATATATTATGTAGTTCAGGTAAGACTCCAATCTTCTCGACAAGCACAAACTCATCTACACTTTGGCTTTAAAAAGTTTTTCTCCCAATAGTTTGAGTTTCTTTACACTTATGTTTAGTTAAGTTTTTGGATATTTACATATTCTTATAAGTCCTAATAAGTATGCCCTGTGGAATAACTTATCGTGGAGTTGTTGGGAAAAAATTCGTCCCTATTGCCTCTCGCATTCTAATAATAAGTAACTGAAAGTGGGAATCAAGAGACATTGTACAGAGTTAAATTCACTAAATTGTGAAGCACACTTGGGAATACAAATGACGGAAGTCTTTGTCCATGATGCTAATTCAATTAAGGAATCTCTTATGATGAGAAAGACATCAAAGAATAGTACATAACAAGGAGAGCAGCCGTGTATCTATATATATGGAGAGAGAGAGATGACGGAGTGACGAAGAGTGAAAGTAAAAGGCTGTCACTCTGCCAAACAAGAGGGGACTTGTCCTAACTCAACCTAACGAAGGATGAAATGCGAGACAAGCACACAATAATACTGGCGTAATGCACAATTCAATAGTCATACTAAATTGTCTGTATATTAGTGTTTGTATGTGTACATAAGGCTCAAGCAATGATAAGAGAAATTAATGAAAGAATGAAGCAACTAGTCCAACTTTCTCTCTCTGACAAATATTGATTCGTGAGTTGACTTCAACAGCATAGGTACAGTTTGGATGAACAACGATGGGATGATGAAACAGAGCGGAACAACATCACGTCTCTCCCATTTCACTTCAATTTACCTGCCCATTCAATTTGTAAGGGGAAGACTCTCTGTATATTCTAATTTAGCGGAGGAAGTCCGGCTAAAGTCTTTTGTATGGGAGTACCTACACACACTATATAATATGTTAGATGAATTTAGATTTTAGATAAAAGATTCCAGGAATTATTTCTGAGACAGTCTGTCCACTACTTTCTCTCTCTCCTGCGATAGTACGAGAGATAAAGATAAATAAAGAGTTTAAATTGACGAGGACAAAAGGGCAAAAGGCAGATTTCTATGTACAGCTGAGCTGTGCTTTCACTTTGGTGAAAAGTCGTCCAACATTGGATTAGAATTGTGTGGATGCATAAAATCTGAGGTAAAGGGGCTTTTAAGAAAACCTTTTTGATGTAATCCTTTTTCCTCCTCAATAAGTAAAATGTATTGGAGTTCGTCTGTGTAAAAGAAATGCATGAAGAGACACGCAGTAGTGTAAGTAACAAGGCATTATATACAGAGTGAAGGACGCGTTATAAATGTCGGAAAATATGCATAGAGTTCTTGTGGTGCAGTTTGTTTGTATTGTCTCTGAATGCGAGACACACACACACACTATTCACTTGGGAAAGGGATGTGAAGTGAAGTGGAGAAAGTAATTCTGGTTGGAAGCTTAGCTTTTACGACACACAGGCATACATATAGACTCTCAGTCAGTACACAACTACTACCAAATTGTAGGCTACTTAAACACACGAATAGAAAGTTATTTTTATTGGAAGTGTCTTTGTGAGACAATTATTCCTGCTTAAATTATAAATCCTGTTGAAGGTGTGCGCATAAAAAGCAGGACACACTATTCAGAACAGATTCTCTAGTTGGGTGGGCTTATGTGTGATGGTGAAAGCACACATACACACACAGGTATGGATTATTATTAGTTTTAAGAGCTTTGAGGAATGATGAAAGGATGGGAGAAATTCTACTTTCTTGCGAAGTCTGCTCTTCATGTAAATTATTACAAAGAGAGAAAGAGAGAGAGAGTTTTATTCAATCTGGGTAATGTGAATTCACACAAGCATGCAGATATATACATAAGCTTGGAGCAATTCGAGTTTGTTTGGAGATGTATATATAAATATGTCTATTGCAAGTTCGTCCGGACCTCCAGTCCTTTTAATTTTCCTACAACTGCGAGTTTGATCTAGTTTTGTGATTTCACGTTCAAAGAAACTTTGGTGCCGTTTGTAATGTAGGGAATATTTTGGAACTGTTATAAATTCTTTGAAATTCTCAAAGTGTGTTGAGTAATATATAAAGCTCTTTATACCACGAGGTGAATGTAAGAGCCTTATGTCTGGTCTTATCCTTCGTGTGTGATTTGTCTCTCATTGTGCAAATAGATTGGAAGGGTAGAACTTACCAATAGGATCAACGTGTGTGATGTGGTCGACAAAATCTCTTTTCCCAAGGTAGACAGTGATCTAAAGGACACAGAACAACATGTCTATAAAATGCTGGAGGCCTTACACAACATACGTACATAGATAGTTTCAATAAAGTTTGAGCTTTTGTAACACAGTTACACGAGAATAAGAGTGGGGTGGTACAGGAGCATTATTATTTGGATTGCAAGAATGTTAGGAAGAGAAAGTTTTTCTCATATAAAAATACCTTACCTTGCCATTTGGAGAACTTTTCTTAAAAACTCGCGTTCCTTGTCGTTTGCTATTGTTATCTTCCATCTTGATGAGACTCTTTTAGTTTCAGACTGACCCACTTGTGGTGACTTAACTTTCCTTTACAGCTTTGAAGAACAATAATCACTTCATAAACACTTTCTTCGGTGTTCTTCTACTACTATATATAGATTCTTGGTTAAATACTCCCGCAGACACACTTGGTGGAGAGAGCAAACATCTTTTGTCTCTGAGAAAGTTTCTTTCTCCAGTCTTATCTGTGTGTGAGTGTGTTCTTAATGTATATTTTGTTACACAATCCACTTCCGGCTTCTCTCTAGCAGATTACTAGGGAATGACAAAGTTCACGAGATGAATACACTTCTTATGGTAAAAGAGTGTGTCTTATTCCGCATATGTATACTGCAACAGACCTAAAAACAACACAAGTTGATTTCATTAGAGATTATCGAAGGAGAAAAGTAGATAATGTTTTAATCTGAAGGAGAAATATAACAAAAGACTAAAGTTACACCCTCTAAGCTCCCTAGCTCATCATCAACCTTCTTTTATTGCTTTTGTTTCTTCTCCCAAAACTTTCTCCGCTGGTAATAGTCGCGATCTCTTTGAACTTTCTTTGGGATTTAGAACATTTGATTTACTATCTTGTGTACTTACTAACTATACAATTCTTTGAAACAGACCTTACAATCTGTGATTTCTTAGCAGCTACAAACTTGAAAGTCAGCTTGACTCACCCAGAGTGTAATTTGCAATCTAGATTCTATAAGTTCGTTAATGATAATAATAGTAAGAGGATGCTTGTTATTGTAATATGTTCCTTTGTGATATTCCCGTCTATTGATAATTTTCCTAGTACCAAATTTCCTTCCGCTTAGACCCGCTTAGAGAAGAAGAGAAATGGTTGTAGAACCTCGTTGTATTGAAATCGTCTTGTTGCTTCTTTCAAAGATTAATCAGAGTAATTGAGTCTTTCAAAGAAATGAATTGTTGTACAAAAGTTAGACAGAGATAAATTAGCTCATACATGATTGAACGTCTTATAAAGAACCATATATATTATATGATGATGATGAAGCTTGAATTAATAGAGAGATCGTCCCTATCTCTCTCAGTATGGTGTCTACATATCAGTTTGTTCTGAGAAAAGTGTCTTTATCTTTCACCAAGTCAGACTGTCTGGCAAAATAAGACAATACAAGACAAGCCAGAATACACGGTAGGGAAAGCAGCTGTGATCAAGAGAATACAAGTCTAAAAGGTCTACCTATTTTATCTTATTTGTTCTACAAGTCTCCAGCCCCACTGCTTTCTGCGCCCTTCGTTTAGATATTGTGGTGTATGACTCGTCTCAATGAGAGATATATATATATATTCTTTTGTTGTCCAACACTTTTCTCCCACTTGCTCCTCGAAATTTAGACAAAAGGTTTAGATTGGATTTTGGTCATGATGACACTTTGTAGAACAAACAAACAAGCACACACACGTATATATACAGTGAACAGTGAAGGAGAAAGCAAGAGACAGACTTTGTACATGAGGAAGGTTGGGATGCTCTGCCACTTCTGGCACACTTAGTCTACCGGATCACAAGTTTTTATCCACGCAACCGATCGATCTCACAAGATCCACTTTCTCTCTCATCCTGTAACATGTGTATAATTTCGACTACCAGCATTACCAGTAGCCACACAACTAACAGAGTGTAGTACAGTGAGCACAGACTACTACTTTTCTGTTCAATACTATCTGAAATGATATCTTGGGAAGTATCTAAAGTCACGGGATATCAATAGTGTACACAGAAATATTAGCCTTTCCACTTTGGCTTCTAAGGGCACAAGGCACAATTATTATTATTTTACGGATGGGAAAGTATAAAAGTGCGGGTGAGAGAGGATCATATTATCTATATAGTAAAGATGTGTATTATAGAATGATACTATAGTTTATGTACACCAATTTCTGGATCATTTAGGTTACGAGACGGTTTGAAATATGGGGGAAGAAAGTAAGAGAGATTTTTAATTAAATTTGGATGTCTTCTGAAGACTCGGAGAGTTATATGAGAGACTAACAAAAAGGCTTTGCGATACGTTACAATTCCAGCTCCCAACTTTCTACTGCTACTTTTACGTGTGATTATTCATTGAGAATTGTCTTTTTCTCGACTTCTGCTTGTAAATAATTGGCACGAACGAACATTTCCACTAGCTTTTTGTTTGCCAAAAGGGATTTTTTCAATTGTACCTCAGAGACTGAGAGTATAAGTTGGAAATGCTGGAACTGAGTTAGAAGTAGCAACCAACAAATGTACCGATTATTATAGGATTTTAATTTTAAGGTACATTTTATCCAGTCTTGGCAAAGTACCTTGATTTTCGGAGGAATATCTTCTACGAAGGACATAAAAAATACAATGGATTATCACATGATAACGTCTCCCCTTGCGCGATGTGTGATAGGCACAGAGGAAAAATATGGCAACTTAAGTTTATCTTGGATTACATTTAACAGCCGTGGACGTACGTACGTGCATACGCGTCGTATATTCCATGATAGTAGTAGAATCAGAAAACCTTTCCCTATAAAAGTTTTAAGAACTATATAATATCCAGCTATAGTAGAAAAGACTATTAAGCTTCATGTGTAGTATATATGCATACAAGAGCTATTATGATTTTTATGGCAGTGGTTTAGTATAGGGAGATCGAGCACAAAGTTCTAGAGAGGAAATTAGACTTAAATAGGATGTGGATTTTCTATCCAGTATTGCCAACGATAGTACAAAATAATAATGACACCGACTCTATGAAGACGACAAGTGATAATGTTTCACTGAATACTTATTAACTCACCGTTAAACTGTTCTGTTTTCTGTTAATACTACATTACACGCTTACTATGGTAAGACCAGCTTATGTGTGAGCTTAGCCAGGGAAATTATGTAATGTGCTTACGATGGATATTTTACAATAATTTTGTATTTCATTAAGTTCTTTCTATTACATCATATATTATGATAGCATGTGAGCAAGTTAAAAATGTTGAAAAATATTTGTTATGACTTATAATGAGTTCTTAGCTGAGCATTCAACACGTCAACTGCATAGTTAGAGAATACAATGCTAAGGAGCATAATAAGAAAAAGGCACACGAGTGTCAAGAGCATTTTTAATGAATGATTATAATATTAATTACTATTACATATGCAAACACTGAGAAATAATGCTTTAAAAGTACAATTGTATATCTGTCTCCACCCAAAAGTAAGTTTTTTAACCAAAGGAACTTATCATCATATTTTTATCATTTTGTGTCTGGACAGAGAAGGAAAAAAAATATCTCTGGAAGTATTCGTGCTTTTCCAGTACATAAAAAAGCGCAAGGAAATTCAATTGTGAACTTACAACAACTTCTTAAAATACGCTTAATGTTTAATGAGATTTGTGTGTGTGTTGCGGAAAACAATTCCGAGAGTGTGTGGTGTCTGGTGTGATGGTGGTGGTGTGGGTTAAAGTGAATGTCAATGAAATATTAAAAAGAACGGAGTTTTTTAGATGGGAAAAAGCAAATCAATATAAGAAAATTGAGTTTGAATCGAATTATGTCAGAGCGTGAGTGCAAGACTCACAGGCCTAACATTAAAGTTCCATACATGCATGTCTGATAATACGATGGGATTATAAATATCTCTCGAAGTGGAATTAAGTAATGGTTCTGAGTTTCTGAGTAAAAGATTTGGCTTTTTAGTTTTCAGTGCATTAAAATCATAAAATCTCTGTCAATAAATGTATGGGAAGAGTTTCGAAAGGGCTTTTTACTTTTTAATTGCTTTAATGTACATTCATATGTGTGTACTTGACTGCTGTTCCGTTACGCAAGTTAACATATTTCTTTCATGAGTGAATAATTATTGATTTCCGGGATGAGCTTTATATTGTAAGATGAAAAGAAGTCACAGAAGGAAACTTAATTAATTGTTATACTTACTTTAATGTTCACACACCGCTTTTCTTGCGTTAACGGATGTTCCCCTGCAGTTTAAAACTGCAATTATCAGTGATAAAAAAGTGGAGATGATTCCAAGAAAGAAAATTCCAATTCAGTTATTAAAGGCTATAATTTTGAAATATAACTGTATATACGTGCACTTGTGTAATTCTTTGCACAGAACAGTTCACTTTTATCAGATACAAGCACAAAGCACTTTTAATTCCAAAGAGTTATTGTGGATGGAAAGTTGAACTGGATACACCTGCAATTTAATATAATACAACAAAATTAGAAGAGAAGAAAAAATTAGGAAACCCCGAACACAAGACACATTTCAAATTTTTGCAGTTTACGAGAGAGTAAAATTATTTCTATATCTTGTGCTTCTAATTTGCGTTACGTTGCGAATTCTAAAAATGAATATGTATAAAAAATTGAAAGTTATTAGATTTAAACTTGCCAAATGAATAAATTATTTATTATCACGAGAAATACACGAGAAATTATTTTTGAGCGGAAATTGATTTAAACTAAAACCAGGATATTAAGATAATTTCACAATTCAATTTTGAACACGAATTTTTACCTGAAGAGAAGTTTGTAAAAAAGTGGAAGATCAAATTTTTTAAAACCTACGAGGGGTTTTATTAAATCTTATTTAAATGGAAGATGATAGTAAAAGATCGAGAAGTGGTGGTGGGTTGAGTTGTTATTTCGAGTGTAAATGTTAAGTAATATATTTCATTCGGAAGAATTGGTGAATGAATGAGTCAAAAAAATTTGGACGAAATGAATAATAGGCGAAGAAGACCACTTCTGGTGACTGCTGGTGGTTGTTCAACTTCAGATTGTGTGCACTGTCTGCCTGCTCTCTCTTATTCCTCCGATATAGTTTCACTCGGTATAAAAT
>Ga0194135_10000495_pt1 | contig 23354 bp, 22 predicted proteins | sample LitLau_LLRF_2013_FD_134024 | JGI IMG/M metagenome (GOLD analysis project Ga0194135, IMG submission 134024) | Freshwater sediment microbial communities in response to fracking from North America - Little Laurel Run_MetaG_LLRF_2013 (version 2) | ecosystem: Environmental > Aquatic > Freshwater >...
CCGTCGAGCCGCGGCAGGCCCAGGTCCAGCAGCAACAGGTCGAAGCTTTCGGTGCGCAGGGCGTGCAGGGCGCTGGCGCCGTCCTGCAGCCAGTCCAGGGTGTAGCCTTCGGCGCTCAGCGCCACGCGGATGCCCTGGCCGAGGGCACGATCATCTTCGACAAGCAGCAGGCGCATGGGTGGTTCTCGGTCGGGCGGGGGGCAGGGAAGGGGCGCATGATGACGCCGGCCAAGCTTGGCCGGCAGGGGTTTTTCGCGGGGAAAATGTTACCGCGCGTTGCCCACTAAGCTTTCACTAAGCTTGGTTTTGCACAGTGGAATCTCCCCCATCACCGGAGCGTTTTCCATGCGCAAGATCCTCCTGCTGTCCCTGATCATCGCCAGCCCCCTGGCCGTCGCCGGCCCGCAATGCACCACCGCCGAACGCTCGCAATGGCAGGATCAGAAGGCCTTTCAGGAACAGCTCAAGGCCCAGGGCTACCAGATCAGCAAGTTCAAGGTCACCGACGGCAACTGCTACGAGATCTACGGCTTTGACAAGGACCAGCGCAAGGTCGAGATCTACCACGACCCGGTCACCGGCAAGGCGGTGAAGACCGAGATCAAAGGCTGATGCCGCACGCTTCCCTGCGGCTGTGGGACCCGCTGGTGCGACTGTTTCACCTGTCCATCGCCGGGGTCTTTATCGGCAACTACTTCTTCAATGAAGCCGGTGACGACTGGCACGTCTGGCTCGGCTACTACGCCATGGCCTGGCTGCTGTTGCGCACAGTCTGGGGATTTGTCGGGCCGCGCAGTGCGCGCTGGTCCGACTTCTGGCCGACCCGGGCCCGGCTGGCGGGGCACCTGCGCTCGCTGCTGGCCGGGCGCCCCGAGCATCGCCTGGGGCATTCGCCCCTCGGGGCTTTAGTGATGTTGCTGATGTTGTTGGCGCTGTTGCTGATCGGCATCAGCGGTTTCCTGATGGAAGAGGTCGATGCCCTGTGGGGCGCCGACTGGCCGCTGCAGGTGCACGAAACCAGCGCCGATGTGCTGCTGGGCCTGGTGCTGCTGCATGTGTGCGCGGCGATTTTTGAAAGCCTGCAGGTGCGCGACAACCTGCCGTTGTCGATGCTCACCGGCCGCCGCCGACCCTTGCCGGACAGTGATCGGCACTAATGGTCTTTCCCTTGTTCCCACCCTGTATTTGCCACGGGCTCCTGTATGCGTGCGCTGTCCTTTCGCCTGATCTTCCTCTGCGGCAGCCTGCTGTTGGCCGTCGTCTTTATTGTCGCCTGGCGCAGCCATCCGCCTCACCAACTGGCGCCGTTCGCCCAGGCTGCCGTTAGCGGCGATGCGGCTAAAGCCAACAGCACACCGCACTACAGCAGCCGCTTCGTCTCCTCGGACCTGGATGACTTCGTGCATTCGTCCTCGGTGACCGGCTTGCCCGGCGGCGACCTGATGGCCGTGTGGTTCGCCGGCTCCCGGGAAGGCGCCGCCGACGTCCAGGTGCGCAGCGCACGCTTTGACGCCAAGAGCGGCGAGTGGGGCGCCGAGCAGGTGCTGGCCACCCGCGAATCGACCCGTGACGGCACCGGGCGCTACATCCGCAAGCTCGGCAACCCGGTGATCGCCCTGGGCCCGGACCAGCGCCTGTGGCTGTTCTACGTCTCGGTATCGGTGGGCGGCTGGGCCACCAGCGCCATCAACCTGATGGTTTCCGATGACCTGGGGCGCAGCTGGTCGGCGCCGCGCCAACTGGTGACCTCGCCGTTCTTCAACATCAGCACCCTGGTGCGCGCCGCGCCGGTGTTCCATGCCGACGGCTCAATCGGCCTGCCGGTGTACCACGAGTTCATGGGCAAGTTCGCCGAGTACCTGTACCTGAGCGCCGACGGCGCAGTGATCGACAAATTCCGCATCAGCCGTGGCAAGCACTCCCTGCAACCGACCATCGTGCCCCTGGACGAACGCCGCGCCGTGGCCATGCTGCGCTACGCCGGCGACACCCACCACAAGGTCCTGGCCAGCCGCACCGAAGACGCCGGGCAGACCTGGAGCGAGCCCTATCCGCTGCAACCGTCCAACCCCAACTCGTCCCTGGCGGCGGTGGGCACCGACGACCAGGGCCTGCTGGTGGCCCTCAATGACCTGCAGGACGGGCGCTTCAAACTCAGCCTGTACGGCACCGACGCCGGCCTCAGCCAATGGCGCCCGCTGGTGGAACTGGACCAGTCCCCCGATCCCCTGGGCCAGCCGTTTTCCCACGAGGCCTACAAGGACATCATCGGTGAAGGCTTTCGCGCCTCCAGTGGCGCCCGGCGCCTGCCCCTGGAACAGCGCTTCTTGAGCAACCTCGACTACCGGGTGTGCAAGCCCCAGGGCTGTGACTTCGAGTACGAATACCCCTACTTCAGCCGTGGGACGGACGGCCTGTACCACCTGGTCTATTCCTGGAACAACACCTTTATCAAGCACGTCAGCTTCAACGCGGCGTGGCTGGCGGAGCGCTTGTGATGATGTCGCTATGGCAAGCCCATCTGAGTTTTATCCTCCTGGGCTTTGTGCTGCTTGGCAGCCTGCGCCTGACCGCGCCCTGGCGGCCCTGGCTGCTGCCCGTGCTGGCGCTGGTCAGCTTTATTCCGCTGAACCAGTTGCCGCTGGCGGCCTATGTGCGCAGCTTCACCGATGATCTGGCCATCAGCACCCTGGTGCTGCTGGGATGGGTCAGCCTGCGGCACTTGGGGGTGATGGCGCCCTTGCCAGCCAAACACCGAGTGCAGGTCCTGCTGCTGTTTATCGGCCTGACCCTGAGCCTGTACCCCGCGACCCTGGGCCTGACCTACCTCGACCCCTACCGCTGGGGCTACAACCCACGGCCGATGATCGTGCTGATGGGCCTGGCGGCGCTGGTGCTGCTGTGGCAGCGCAACCTGCTGGGGGTACTGATGCTGGCAGCCGGGACCCTGGCCTTTGCCCTGCGCCTCAAGCCTTCGGAAAACTACTGGGACTACCTGCTGGACCCGCTGCTGGCGGGCTACTGCCTGATCGCCGGCAGCGGCGGGCTGCTGCTGTGGCTGTGGCGCCGCGTCACCCAGCGCCGCCGCGGGCAGCCCCTTGCCGGCTAAACCAACAGGCCGCGCCGCGGCCTTCGACAACACCATACAGAGGTCAATGATGGGCGGGTTGCAATCACGCCGCCTGCGCTACGGCGTGGGCGCAATCGGGCTGGTATTCGGCTTGCTGGCACTGCTGCGGCTGCTGTTCGCCGTGGGTTTTTCCGGGGTGGACCTGAGCGCCGCCGACCAGCGCGAGGCCATTCTGCAGACCCTCGGCATCGGCCTGCGCTTCGACCTGCGCCTGACCCTGCTGCTACTGCTGCCCCTGGCCCTGCTGGCCTGGCTGCCGCGCTGGAACCTGCTGCGCCTGCCAACTTTGCGCTGGCTGGCCCGGGCCTACCTGCTGCTGGTGCTGGGCGGGGTAGGGCTGCTGTACATCATCGACTTCGGCCACTACGCCTACCTGGGCGTGCGCATCAACGCCACCGTGCTGCGCTACCTGGACGACGCACAGATCTCCCAGCAAATGCTCTGGGAAAGCTACCCGGTGCTGTGGATCGTCCTCGCCTGGGGCAGCGCCCTGGCCCTGTGCTGCTACGCCTTGCTGCGCCTGGAACGCCTGACCCTCGACCGCCCGGCGCAACCCCTGGGCCGCTGGTCCCTGGCCAGCGTCAGCGCCCTGGGCATTGCCGCCGTGTTCCTCGGCCTGCTGGGCCGGGTAGAAAACCTCAACCTGGAAAACCCCGTGCCCTTGCGCTGGAGCGACGCCTACTTCTCCGGCAACAGCCAGATCGCCGCCCTGGGCCTGAACCCCGTGCTGTTCTTCTACGACACCCTCAAGGCCGGCCAAGCCCAGTACGACGAAGCCCAAGTGCGCCAACACTACCCGGCCCTGGCCCGCTACCTTGGCGTCGACCACCCGGACCCGCAGCGCCTGAACTTCACCCGCCAACAAGGTATTCAGCCGTACCGCATCGACCGCCCACGGCCGCCCAACGTCATCTTCGTCATGCTCGAATCCCTCGGCACCAGCGCCGTGGGCGCCTACGGCAACCCGCTCAACCCCACCCCCAACCTCGACCGCCTGGCCAGCCAGAGCTGGTTCTTCAAACACTTCTACGTCCCGGTCACCGGCACCGCCAAGACCGTGTGGGCCAGCATCACCGGCGTACCCGACGTCACCCGCCAAGAGACCGCCACCCGCCAGCCCCTGATCACCCGCCAACACAGCCTGATCAACGCCTTCAGCGACTACCACAAGCTCTACCTGATCGGCGGCAACGCCGGCTGGGCCAACATCAACGGCCTGATCCGCCAGAGCATCGACAACGTGCGCTTGTACGACGAAAGCCACTGGCAATCGCCCCAGGTGGACGTCTGGGGCATCTCCGACCTTGACCTGTTCAAGGAAAGCGACCGCCTGCTACGCGCCATCCCCCAGGACCAACCGTTCTTCGCCTACCTGCAAACCTCCGGCAACCACCGCCCCTTCACCATCCCCAAGGACAACGACGGCTTCCAAGCTCAGGACCTGCCCCTGGAACAGGTCCAGGCCGCCGGTTCCCGCAGCCTGGAGCAATACAATGCCGTGCGCCTGCTGGACTTCAACATCGGCCGCCTGATGGACATCGCCAAAGCGGGCGGTTACTACGACAACACGATTTTCGTGTTCTTCGGCGACCACAACACCCGCATCAGCCAGATCCCCCACATGGCCCCCGCGTTTGAACAGCTAGGGCTGGAAAGCAACAACGTACCGCTGCTGATTCATGCGCCAGGGATGTTGCAGCCCAGAGTGATCGAAGAAGCTGTCGGCCTCGCCGACCTGCTGCCCACCGTAGCCGGCATGGCCGGGATGCCCTTCACCAATGGCGCCATGGGGCGGGATATTCAACAGCCAGCGCCGGAGGGGGAGCGGGTGGTGCCGCTGGTATTGAGGGAAGGGACCTTTCCGGTGATTGGCGGCGTGACCAAGGATTTTCTGCTGCAGATGCAGCACGACGGCAGTGGCGCGACGTTGCATGATTTGGCATCGAGCACCCCGCGTGAGGATGTGGCGCAGGAGCATCCGCAGGAGTTTGAGAGGTTGCTGGAGTTGACGCGGGGGATGCATGAGGGGGCGCGGTTGATGCTTTATCGGAATGTTCGCTGACACCGCACAGTCATCGGTTGACGCCGGCCCGTGTAGGAGCTGGCTTGCCAGCGAAGGCGGCCGCAAGACCGCCACCAAATCATCCAACCAGCCACTCTGACTCCCTAAACCAGGAAGTCACCCCATCACATTTGTATCTGCTTCAGATTGGCCTGATACCGCTCTTTCACTTCAGCCACGCTCAGCCACTTGCGTTGCGAATGCACCACCCGATGGCAATTGGCACACAACAACGCCAAATCAGAGAGCTTAGTTTTGTCACCCGGCTGGAGCGTGTGCAGAGGTTTAGTGTGGTGGACGTCAATCACCCCCTCCACATCTGCACCATAGGTTTGGCTGAAGTTAAAACCACACGCCTCACACTGCAGCGCCCCATGTTGCTTCAGCGCCTCTTCCTTTTTGCGCTTAACGATTTTCTTGTCTCTTTCCCGCACCCGATGCACCCGGGTGAGCACTTTGCCTTCCTCTGCTTCGAAGAAGCCAGGGTCATCCGCTGCACTTAAATCGATAGGGCTAGCTGGAATCGTCTGAACGTTGGCATTGATCGCCGCCACAACCTCAGCAAGACGCTCCGGGTCATTGGCAAACTCCAGCCACACCAACTGCTCATCCTTATTGCCTTTCGCAAGCCCCGTACGCCCGTTGTTGGTGTAGCTCGGGTCCCAACGCCGGAAGTTGTTGAGCTTCATACACACACCGTTGGCATTGCGAAAGCTCTGATTCTTGCTCACCCCGGTGGCATTGCCGATGAGATTGAGAGCCTGCGATAACGCCAAAACATCCGGATGATTCACACCGGGTAAACCGTTGCGGTGAAGGAGATACAGATTCAGGGCAAGAACGAGCTCGTCGCGGCTCCAAGCAGGGTTGGATTGATTGCTGATAGGTGCAGAGGTCATGCGGGGGGCTATCCGTAGGTTTCCCGATTCGCTGTACGAAACAGCGTAAGAGGCCGTAAGGATATTCTTTTCCCAACTGGTTTGGGAGTTCACCAGTGAGTAGGAAACGGGACGTAGCAAGGGAGGGACGCGTTGCCTCTCACCACGTGTCTATGGTCGTGGCTGGGCAGTGAGAGAGCTTAAGCAATATCGAAGGGCTACAGCATCTGTAGGAGCTGGCTTGCCAGCGAAAGCTGGCCTAACAGAAACGGGGCAAATCAGCCTTCACCCCGCTTCCATATTTTTCGGACTTCTGAGTATCTAGTCGATTACCGAGGCTGCGCTGGTTTATTGGCATCTAGCAACGAATCCACCACTGCTCTAGCCATCTCCACCGAATGGATCATCGACCAAATCAAACCACGTTCCACACCGCTGGCGCGCTCGGTGATTTCATCGCTGACCTGTACCGCACAGTCCAGCAGCAACGACACATGCACCAACGCTTCTTCGGCATTGATGCCGGGGCGGACACTGAACATGGATTGATGACCTACGGACATAGGTACGGTGTCTTTCAGGCTATTGAGGATCGATGTTTCAGCGCTATGCGCGGCCAAGGCCAAGCGAATGCGCTGGGTGTCGATATCGTGTTCGGGGGTTCTGAATTGTCCAGGTAAGGACAGGGGTGGATCGGGAACGAGCTTTTTCATGGTGCATCTCCAATGTGAATGGAGCTGCCAGCTATCGCTGCTAAACGAAGGAGTGGCAGCTGTACGCAGGTTAGCAGACCGGTCACATTGGAAACCGGCGCACCCGAAGGTGCCCTGCGCACAGCCACCATAAAAAGCAGAAGAAAAACTCTGCCAATAGGTGACGTCGATGCGCCCAATGTGATGTTTCGAGCTGCTAAACCCGATCACTGATATGCAGTGATGAACCGAGCCTAGCCAGCCGAAGTATCAGGCGCAAGCGGGTTGGATTCTCTAGGAAAAGTCGCTCAATAGAAAGGGACTAGCCTTACAAGGAGTTGTGAGTTAAGCGATGAACGGGGAGCGATGAAGTCTTGAGGAATAGCTGCTTTCTCTAAGGAGTCCATATTCGTTACACAAGAGGCGGTCTGTGTTAGCAGCACCAACGACTCCCCGCCAAACTTGCTATCCTGCGCCCCCTTTTCCCCACCGCAAGGAGCGCAGGCATGACCCAGCCCATTGGCAGCAGTCCGCAAACAAGGGCTGGCCAACAGCGTCACCTGCCACACCTCCTTTTCCGCCTGATCCCAGCACTCTTGCTCGGCCTCTGGCTCATCACCCCAACCGCCCAAGCCAACCCCACCACCACCTACCGCGGCACCCTCGGCGACACCCCGGTTGAACTGGCGCTCACCTACGACTCCCAATACGGCGGCGGTATGTCCGGCTATTGGTTTTCCGAATCCGAGCGCTTGCCCATGGTGTTGGAATCCACGCCTTTCCATCCCGGCTCCGCGCTCTTGATCAACATCATGGACAACCCGACCCTGCCGGCGACGGCGGTGTCGTTGCAGCCGTTCGCCGAGGGGGCAGAGGCGTTGCAGGGCAGTCTGGTGGATTTGCGCACGGGCAAGCAGCAGCCGTTGCAGTTGCAGCGGGTGACGCGCTTTGGCGACAGTCAGCGGGAGGCGTTTGAGGGGGAGCTGTTGCAGCCGGTGTTCGATCGGGATTTCTATTTCAGTGTGCATGCCGCGCGCAAGGCCGGGGAGGAGGTGGCGCAGGTGGACAGTATCCGGGTGATCAGCCGGGCCACCGGTAAGCGGGTGCAGGAGATTAGCGGGCAGTGGTGTCTGTCGTCCGTGGGCACCAGGACGCTGACCTTCGGGCATTTTCATGCCGAGGCGCGGATGGACTTTCAGGTCCAGGGCTATCGCGTGGGGGAGTCGGATGGTCGGGTGTGGTGCTCGCCCACGCAGTACTACCTGTACAGCCGGGATCTGCGGACCTATCGGCGTCATCCGCAGTTGGAGCAGTTCGCGGTGGACGGTGATCTGCGCTTTTCCCCCAGTGGGCAGATGGAGTTCAGCAAGCAGGACTTTATCAATTACGACAAGCGCACTCGGCGTTGGGATTATTACCGTGTGATCACCCCTGAGCGTTTGGAATATCTGTCGTCGGGCGAGGAGCGATTCTGATGCGTGGGTTTGATTTTGCTCGGGGGCTGGTGGTGCTGGTGTTGGCGCTGTGGTTGTTGCCGGCGCAGGCGTCCCACGGGGTGTATGAGGGGACCTTGGGCAAACAGGCGATTGTCTTGACCCTGGGTAGCCAGAATGCGGTCTACCAGGGCACCTATGCCTATCAGCGCTATCGCACGCCGATCCGCCTCAAGCCGACCTTCAGCTACAGCAACAAGACGCTGGCCATGGATGAGCTGGACGAGCAGGGTTTGCCGGTGGCGCGTCTGCAGTTCAATGACTTGATGAACTCCCGCCAGCAGGAGCAGGTGCGCGGCACCTGGACCAGTTATCGCACGGGCAAGTCCTTGCCCATTGCGCTGAAGCTGGTGGGCCTGGTGGATTCGGATCGCTCGTGGCCGCAGCCGGTCACCACGCTGTTGCAGAGTGCTTCCACCAAACGCTGGTATTTCCAGGTGCCGATGTCGGGCAATGATCAGCGAATCACGACGCTGGAGGTGATGGACAAGGCCACCGGCAAGTTGCTGGTGAGCCTGGCGATCGCGGCACCGGGCTGTCCGAATCAGGGAGTGGATACCTTGCAGGTGCAGGGTGAGGGGGAGCAACTGCGGATTGCTTTCAAGGACTGCACGTTTCCGGGGTTTCGGTGGAATGAGGGCGGTGGGAGCTTTGCGCCGTTGCCTTGAGGCAGGGGATGGAAGCGCTGGGTAACGAAACAAGGATCAGGTGTTGAACGTGGAAACTGTGGAGCCTCGTATGGATGACAAGCAATCCCCTGTGCTGATCCAGGTGTACATGGCCGATGACGATGGCGCTGTTCGCGAGGAGTTGCTGGCGCGGCAGATCGATGAGCATACCTACGAGTTGCTGTCCTCGCCGGGGCTGGCACAGAATCTGGCGCGGGGCGATATCGTTTCAATTCGCAATCCCGATGCCCCGGCGCAAGTACTGCGTCGGGGCGGGAATTTCTGCATTCAGATCTATGCCGATTACATTGATCCGACGGTGATCAGCGCGCTTGAAAACGAGGTCGCTGGTGAGTTGGGCGGAACCCTGGATGGGCTGTTCGAGGGGAACCTGTCATTCGCTGTTCCCGCGAGCAATGGCATGGACCGTATCAATGCGGTGTTCGATAGCTTCCGCGAGCAAACCGGGATCGAGTGGTACTACGCCAATGTCTATAAAAACCTCGACGACGATGAGGACGAGACGCTGTTGAACTGGTGGTTGGACTGCTGATTTTCCCCGGGGCCTGGGCATGCCGACAAACAAACCGACCAAGTAGCGACCAAGTCAGCACCCGGTAGTGCTACAGCGTCCGTTCTGTGGTGTGGGCCTGCATGGGCGTAGGGGAGCGCCAATCGTCCAACAGCGTGTTGGACGATTGAGACTTTTACACCGGCATTGGAAAGAGGCGCGCCGACCTTTGGTTTGCTCAATCGTTGGGTGTGCTTTTTACCGGCGAGGGCGTGCTTGAGGACGCCTTCGCTGGCAAGCCGGCTTCTGCGGTGGATGTAGGAAGGGTCTGTCTTTTCTGTAAGGCAGGCTGGAGGCGCTGATTGCGGTGCTGTTCTGTGGGATAACCATCAGCGCAACCCTGGACGTACTGATCGATACCAGGGCGTATCCCACGCAGAGAGGTCGTAGCCATGGGCCAGGAAATGCGGCTGTTTCAGGAGGACTTGCTCAAGGCGGTTGCCGATATGAGCGCCGGTCAGGCTGTGCGTTCAGTGACACTGTTCATGGCGACTCGTCGTCAAGGATGGGCGGGAGCCGCGCAAGGCGTGTTTGTCGAGATTTTGCTGGCTGGCCTGTGCCGGCGCTGCAGTTTTTCCGGCAAGCCACAACGCCCGGGATTTCGTGGGCGTTGTAGCCGCTGCCGCAGGCTGCGATCGACCCCGTAGGGGCCGTCTGCCTTAGAAGTTCACCGAAGCACTCAACCGTGCTGTCAGCGGCGCGCCCTGGAACAGGTAGTCGTCGCCCATGTATTCCCCGGCATCGCGCCAGTAGCGTTTGTCGAACAGGTTGTCCACGGTCAGGCGGAACACGGTGTCGTAGCCATCGATGCGGGTGCTGTAGCGGCTGCCGATGTTGAAGATGGCGTAGGCGCCGGTGGCGACGTTGCCCTGGCGGTCGGCGTATTTGCTGCCGCTGTATTGCATGCCGCCCAGCAGGGCCAGGCCGTCGAGCCAGGGCAGGGCGTAGTCGCCTTGGAGGCTGGCCCGCAGGCGGGGGACGTTGAGGGTTTGGTGGCCTTCGTAGGCCGGGGTGCCGGTGCCCTCGACCCGGGAGCGGATCGCCGCGACGCTGGCGGCAATCTGCAGGCGCTGGGTGGCCCAGCCGTTGGCGGAGAGCTCCAGGCCGGTGTTCTTTTGCTGGCCCTGCTGGACGTAGGTGAAACCGCCGGAGGCATCGGGGCGCGAGTACTGGTAGGCCTGGCGCATCTGGAACAGGGCGGCGGTAAAACTCATGCGCTGCCAGTCGTATTTGATCCCGGATTCGATTTGGCGCGAGACGGTGGGGGCGAGGGTGTCGCCACTGTTGCTGGCGAACCACGGTGCCTGGCCACCCAGGCTCAGGCCCTTGCTGTATTGGGTGTACAGCGAAATGTTGTTGATCGGTTTGTAGACCAGCGCGGCCTGGGGCAGGAATACATAGCGCTGGGTGTGGCGATCGCGCACGCCGTCCTTGTCGAAGCTCTCTTCGTCGAGGCGTACTTCGCGTCCGCCGAGAACGGTCTGCCACTGTTCGTTGAAGCTGATGCGGTCGCTGAGGAACAGGCCGTATTGGCGGCTGTCGAGGCGTTTGTGGGAGTCGTTGAGGGCGCCGTTGTAGCGGTCGAAGTTTTCCGGCTCGCTCTGGATATTGCCCGTGCCAATCCATTGATTGATGGACTCGCGCCGGTCCACCACGCGGCGAAATGCACTGGTCCCCACGCTCAACTCATGGCCCAGGCCTGCGGTGTCGAAACGACCATTGAGCACCGCCTGCACTTCATCGTTGCGCCGGGTGTCGTCGGGGCTGCGGAAGTCGTAGATGTCGTAGTTGCCTTCGGGGCTGAAGTAGTTGCCGTTGGCATTGATGCAGCCGGTGGTGCAGCCGCCCCAGGCAAACGAGCTGTAGTCATCGATCACCACCTTGCTGCGCGACGCGCTGAGGTTGCCCTTCCAGTCGTCGTTGAAGCGGTATTCGAAACTGCCGCCGATGTTCAGCGATTCATTGGTCACCGGCTTTGACCCGCTCTGGCGCCCCAGGAGTCTTTTCGGCGAGGCGTGATGGGGCAGGCTGGAACCGCCCAGCAGTTGATAGCCCGGGGCCGAGCGCTGTTGCTTGTTCTGGTATTCGATGTCCAGTTGCAGCAGGGCGTCGGGGCTGATGTTCCAGTCCAGGGCCAGGGAGGCGAAGTCGCGCTGGCCGTTGGTGTGCTCGACGTAGGAGTGCAGGTCTTCATGGGCCAGGTTGGCGCGCAGGCCGAACTGCTGTTCGCTGCCGAACCAGCCGCCGACATCGGTGGCCAGGTAGCCGCTGCCGCGATCGTCGGTGGCGACGGTCACCGAGCGGATATCCGTGGGCCGCTTGGTCACGTAGTTGACCAGACCACCCGGTTCGCTGACCCCGCTTTGCAGGCCGGAAAGGCCCTTGAGCAGTTCCACCCGCTGCTTGTTTTCCAGGGCGACGTTCTGCTCGCCGGTGATGGTGCGGTTGTTGATCTTGTAGCTGCTGGCCGCGTTCAGCGAGAAGCCGCGCACCTCGAAGTTTTCGTAGTAGCCCACCGGCGCGTAGCTCTGGCCCACCGAGGCGTCGTTCTTCAGCACGTCGCTGAGCAACCGGGCCTGCTGATCGAGGATCAGCTCTTCGTTGATCACGCTGATGGCGGCCGGGGTGTCCAGCAGCGGCGTTTCGCTGAAGCCGCCCACCGAGGCGCTGTCGGCTTGGTAGCCGGACGGCGCTTGTGTGCTGATGGTCTGGGTCGGCAGTTCGGTGGCGGCGTTGGTCACGGCGTGGCTGCCGGCCAGCAGCAGGCCCAGGGTTAGGCGATGGCGCGGCAAGCCGGCGCTGAGGGCGGGGGAGCGGGACGTCGAGTGATCGGGGGGCATGAACATTCCTTGAGGGCGACGCGGTCTGAAGCGCAGGCCTGGGCCGGCCTTTGCAGCAGCGGCTGACTGGCGTGGGGCGTATCGAGGCCGTGCGGCGGGCATCCGGCTTTCACGGGGTGGTTGCAGCTGTGTGCTGTCGGGCGGGCGCCATCATACAAGCTGCGGCGAGGGGGTAAAGGCACACAGGCACAGGGCCGGTGGGCGCTTGCCGGCCCTGTCGGAGGGAAGGCAGGGGTTATGGGTTGGGCTCAGGAGGAGTCACTTGCAGGGATTCGATCTGCTGTTCCAGGGTTGCAATCTTGCCCAGCAGGATAGTGATGAGTTTCTTGTCGTGGCTTCGGGCTTCGGAGGCGACCAGGGACTTTTCCAGGCGGTCGACGATTTCATTGTTCATGCTGCGGTTTTCCTGCTTGGCGATGCGCTTGACTTGGGTGTGAAGCTCACCAGGCAGGCGAACGATGAACTTTTGAGCGGGGGCGCACATGCCGGACCTCGGGTGATATCAAAAAGAAACATCATAGAAAGGTCGGGCCAGGCAGGGCTTCAAGAAAATTCTGAAAAAACAGCAGGATCGGGCTTGGTTTCGCTGAGCGGCATGGGCGACTCGCTGAGCCGAATCCGGGCATTGCGCCGCATAAATCCAGGCCGCTCAATCAAGGGCAGGAGGCGAGGGCGCCAGCCCCCTCGCCAGCGCTGGATGTGCGATTGCATCAGGGCCCGGCCGATGGCTCAAGCCCCGTGCCCGACCTCAACGGCGATCCAGCCACACCGTCTGCGCGTTGCAGAACTCGCGCACGCCGAAGTGCGACAGCTCGCGGCCGAAGCCGCTTTTCTTCACCCCGCCGAAGGTCACCCGGGGGTCGCTGGCGCTGTAGCCGTTGATGAACACGCCGCCGGTTTCCAGTTCGTCGGTCATCTGCCGGGCCCGTTCCAGGTCCTGGGTGAAGATCGTCGCGGTAAGGCCAAACTCGCTGTCGTTGGCCAGCTCCAGGGCGTGCTCGGCATCGCGGGCGCTGATGATGGCGGCCACAGGGCCGAACAGTTCCTGTCTGAAGGCGGTCATCTGCTCGGTGACGTCGGCCAGCACCGTGGGCTGATAGTAGTTGCCGGCGCCTTCGACCTTGTCGCCTCCCAACAGCAGGGTGGCGCCTTCGGCCAGGGTCGCCTGGACTTGCTGGTGCAGCTCGTCACACAGGTCGAAGCGGGCCATGGGGCCGAGGTAGGTGTCGCTGGCCAGCGGGTCGCCCATCACCAGGGCGCGGGTGGCCTCGACGAATTTGCGGGTGAATTCCGCGACTACCCCTTGCTCGATGATCAGGCGCTTGGCGGCGGCGCAGACCTGGCCGGTGTTCTGGTAGCGGCCGATCACCGCAGCCTTGACCGCTTCGTCGAGGTCGGCGTCGTTGAGCACGATAAAGGGATCGGAGCCGCCCAGTTCCAGCACGCATTTCTTCAACGCAGCGCCGGCCTGGGCGCCGATGGCGATGCCGGCGCGCACGCTGCCGGTCAGGGTCACGGCGGCAATGCGGCGGTCGGCGATGGCGCGGGATACGCCGTCCGGGGTGACGTTGAGCAGCTCGAAGACGCCTTCAGGGAAACCGGCGCGCTGCATGACGTCCAGCAGCAGGTGGGCGCTGCCCATGACGTTCGGCGCGTGCTTGAGCACGTAGGTGTTGCCCGCCAGCAGTGCTGGCACCGCGCCGCGCAGCACCTGCCAGATCGGGAAGTTCCACGGCATCACCGCCAGCAGCGGGCCCAGTGGCCGGTACTCGATGCGTGCCTTGTTGTTTTCCACCAGGGTCGCTTCCGGGGCCAGCATGGCCGGACCGTGCTCGGCGTACCACAGGCACAGCTGGGCGCACTTCTCGATTTCGCCCCGGGCCTGGGGCAGGGGCTTGCCCATTTCCAGGCTGATCATGCGCGCCATGGCCTCGCTGTTGTCCCGCAGGGCCTGGGCCAGGGCCGTCAGGCGAGTGGCGCGTGCGGCGACGCTCTGGCGTTTCCACTGGGCGAAACCCGCGGCGGCGCGCTCCAGGGTGGCGTCGGTTTCAGCCTCGGACTGGTAGGGGTAGGCGCCAATCTGCTCGCCCGTGGCGGGGTTGATCGACAAGGCGTGGGTGTGGCTGGAAACAAGGCTCATGGCACCGTCCTGCTCGGGTGGGAATGGCAGCAGGTTACGGCGCTGGTTGTTTGCTGAAAACTGAATAATATTAAGCGAGTCGTTCACGTTTGGAGAATGCTGTGGATCTGGTCCAGCTGGAAATTTTCAAGGCCGTTGCCGAGCAGGGCAGCATCAGCGCCGCCGCGCAACTGATCCACCGGGTGCCGTCGAACCTGACCACGCGGATCAAGCAACTGGAGCAGGACCTGGGGGTGGAGCTGTTTATCCGCGAGAAGAGCCGCCTGCGCCTGTCGCCCGCCGGGTGGAACTTCCTCGACTACGCCCGGCGCATTCTTGACCTGGTGGCCGAAGCGCGCCTGACCGTGGCCGGCGAAGAGCCCCAGGGTCCGTTCGCCCTGGGTTCCCTGGAAAGCACGGCGGCGGTGCGCATCCCGGCTTTGCTCGCGGCCTACAACCAGCAATACGCCAAGGTCGAGCTGGACCTGTCCACCGGCCCCTCGGGGACCATGATCGAAGGCGTGTTGTCCGGGCGTCTGGTGGCGGCCTTCGTCGACGGCCCGGTGCGCCACCCGGCCCTGGAAGGGCTGCCGGTGTTCGAGGAAGAGATGGTGCTGATCGCGCCCCTGGGGCACGCGCCGATTACCCGAGCGCGGGAGGTCAGCGGCGAAAGCATCTACGCCTTTCGCGCCAACTGTTCCTACCGTCATCACTTCGAAAGCTGGTTTACCCAGGATGCCGCGGTGCCGGGCAAGATCCATGAAATGGAGTCCTACCACGGCATGCTGGCTTGCGTCAGCGCCGGTTCCGGGCTGGCGCTGATGCCCCGCAGCATGCTGGAAAGCATGCCCGGCTGCGCCACGGTCAGCGTCTGGCCGCTGTCGCCGCGCTTTCGCTTCCTGCGCACCTGGCTGGTCTGGCGGCGCGGCACCGTGTCCCAGAGTTTGAGCAGTTTTGTGAAGCTGCTGGAGGAGAGGGGGGCGGTGTTGACGCAGCAGTGAAATGCTTTGGCTGTGGGCTTGACTGAATCAGCTGCAGCTCAAATATCAACTTTGTCGACGTAGGATTCGAAGAGCCATTCCGGAATCTCTTCTGTCCGGTACTCCAGCTGTGTGCCATCGGTGATCTCCGCCAGTAGGACGGCGCTGTCACCGGAGTTGTCGAAGAGATAGGCCCGGTTGCTGATGGCCACTGCTTCCGGCAGCAAGTTCAGCGATTTTATATAGCGTTCGCGGACTTTCTCGGGTTCGACCGGGTGCCCACCTTCCTGAACTCGAATCGCCACACGGTCGACGTTGATTTCGGGATCTTCTGTTGAGACGAAGTAGAGGTAGGTCCGGTATCCGCGAGCGCGGGCCTCCCTCATGAACTCAACCTTGCTGGGGTGGGACATCACCGTTTCAAAGGTAAAACTGACGCCCTTGTCCAGCAGATGTTGGCGGATGAAGTCGGAGAGCACGGAAGTGAGATAAGAGTCGACCCGAACATTTCGGTAGTCGACCTTCGTCTGCAACAGGCCAAGCTTTTCGGCTTGTTCAGTCAGCCCTTTTCTGATGATCAGATAGTGCTGGGCATGAAAGGCGTGAAGTTCTGGCAATGCGATGTCAATGCCGAAGATCGCCAGGTCAATGAAACCGGTGGCTTTTGCTTCTTTTTCGAGTTCATCAGCGTTCACGTAAGCCTTGATCAGGGCGGGGTTCAAATCGCTCTTGATGGTGCTTTTGCCTGACCCGTTGGGGCCCGCGAAAACACGCAGCCTAGGCACGGCCACGGACGGTTTACCCGTCGATCCGACGCACAGTGATCACCTCGCCCACCTTGACCTTATGGCGCGGTTTGGCCTTGGCCACCACGGTTTTATTACCGTCGGGCGACATGCGCACCAGATTTCCAGCGTCGATGCGCAAGACCCCGTTCAGGCTCACCGACAGCGCTCGAAAGTAGGCCGCCTGGGTGGCGTTTTTGGCCTGGTCGGGAACGAGGCGCTCCAAGGCATCCAACTCTCGATCCGAAACATTTTTTGCTTTCATGGATATTCTCCGGGCAAGCATCCGCTAGTGCATCTGATGACGATGCAGGATAGCTCCAACAAGAGCGCTACGACAGAAGTCTGCAACGCCTCTTTGCCACAGATCATGTAGGGCTAGGGCTAACGTTGCTTGCCTTCCACAGTGGCGGTGCGCAGCACCAGGGCGGTGTCCAGGCCCGGGGTCAGGGTCAGCAGGGTGGCGGCCAGGGTGAAGGCCAGGAGGTTGTCGGTGATGGACATGGGCAGGGTTTCAGGTTGCGAGGTTGGCGAACGTTAGCACAGCCGCGCAGCGCTGATGCGCTGCACGGCGGTGTGGGCAAGGTACAGCGGTTTGGGCGCTGCAGGCCCGCCTCAGGCCTTGCACCGCACCAGCGCCAGATACACCCCCGAGCCTTTCCCGGGTTCGATGTAATGCGCGTCGTCCAGATCGGCTATCCGGGTCGGTTTCATCACCAGTTCCAGCTCCGGTGCGCCGGCGTACCATTCGTTTTTGTCGTTCAGGCCATTCTCGAAAGCGGCGAGAAACGCCGGGCAATCGTCGAACTTGCCATAGCTGTAGTTGCCTTGCTGGTCGCTGTAAAAGCGTGAGTAGCTCAGCAGCACGATGCCCCAGCGCTCGATGCGCTCACCGGGACTGGTGCGGGGGATCTGCTTGACCAGGTCCTTGCGGATTTCCCAGGTCTTGTAATAGGCATTCTTGTTGTTGTGCACCACCTTGAATTCGATGGCGGTCGAGGGCTGTTCGCCGTAGCTGTCCTCGACCCAGATATCCACCTTGCGTCGTTCTGCGGCGATCAGCCAGCGCGGCACGTTGCTGCGCGCAACGCTGATGTTGCTGGGACGAAAGTCGTCGCGTTTATCCAGCTGGCCACCGAGATCGAATTGTTCGCGGTGGATGTCCAGCAATGCCGCCGATTCCAGGCTCAGCCACAGCTCGGGAGCAGTGGTGACCATGATGGATTTGAGGATGCGCTGGCGTTCGTCTTTTTTCAGGTGATTGAGCAGCAGCTCGGTAAAGCCGGGAACAAAGGACATGGGATCTCCTTATCAGGTCCGAATAGGTGGAACGGTCAGATCAATGCCCATCTGTAGGAGCGAGCTTGCTCGCGATGCTTTCCAAAGCGCCGCCTATCCCCTGCCAGTGCGCGTTATCGTTGAGGTTCTTCGCTAGCAAGCTCGCTCCTACGAGAGGGCGGCGGTCAATATGGGCCGCGGGGTTCAGGGATGCCCCGTTGCTGTTGCCGGGCTTCGAGCTGTTTGTCCACGGCGCGTTTGCCACTGAGTAGCTTGAGGTGCTGCACGCTGGGCGGTAGCTGGCTGTCGATCAGTGTCAGCAGATCCATCTGTGGGACCTTGATGATGCGCAGGTCAGCAATGTTCGAGGTTTTCAGGCCGCTGAGTTCCTTCAAGGCCTTGAGATTGGCCAGGCGCAGCCTGCGCAGATGGGGAGTGTCGCCCAGCGCCAGCCGGCTCAATTGCGCCTGATCCTCGATCTGCAGCACTTGCAGCTGTGGAAACCCGTCCAGGTCCAGGCGGTTGAGGCCACGGACCCGCAGGATATCCAGTTCCTTAACGTACGGGTTGCGCAGTTCCGGCATGCCCTCGCGGCTGCCGAAGCTCACTGACAGGCTGTGCAGGCCGGACATACGGGCCACCATGCCCAGGGGCGTCTTGGCCGGCATGCGGTGCAAGTTCAGGGTGGCGATGTTCGGGCACTGTCCCAGGACGTCCAGGTTGTGGCTTTGCACACTGATGGATAGCTGGTGCAGGTCGGGCATCTTGTCGATCGGCGCGAGGTCGATGGCGGGGCCCTTGTCCAGGGAGAGCCGCAGTTGTTGCAGGTGCTTGAGGTTGGGCAGGCTGAGCAGTTCAGGCAGGTCGGCGCTGATCACCTGCAGGGCAAACTCCCGAAGCAGGGGCAGGCGGCCGATAGCCTCGTAATGCTCCAGGGCATCGAGGCAGTCCAGGCTCAGGGACTGCACATGGGGCAGGGCCAGCAACACCCGGGCATCGAACGCGCTGCCCGGATAGTGGCTATAGAAACGCACCTTGAGGCGTTCACCGAAACGGGCGCAGAGCGTGTCGAGCTGACTCAGCAGTTCGCCGTCGTACTGTTCGGCCTTGGCGAACTGGACGATGACCTGGGCCTGGTCATCGGCCTCCAGGCGGGCGCTAACCTGCAGTTCCAGGTCGGCCTGGCTGGGGGCTTGAATTCGATGGGGAAACATCAGCGGTCCTTGATGATTTTCGCCGCGGCATCATGCCATTGCGCACGCTTCATCGCCATTTGCGCGCAGGCCCGCCCAACTGCCGGGCCGCCTTGCAGAAAAGGTCACGGATCGACCTGACCCATCAGCTCGGCCACCGATTCCGGGCGCTTGGCGTAGCGCTGGGCCAGCACCGCGCAGACCATCAGCTGGATCTGGTGGAACAGCATCAAGGGCAGAATCAGCACGCCCAGGGTGCTGCCGGCAAACAGCACCTGGGCCATGGGCACGCCGGTGGCCAGGCTCTTTTTCGAGCCGCAGAAGAGGATGGTGATGCGGTCTTCCTGGTCGAAGCCGAACAGCTTGCCGAGAAAGCTCGAGGCCAGCAGCACCAGGGCCAGGAGGATGCAGCAGGCCACCACCAGCCCGCCCAGTTCCCACAGCGGGATCTGGTGCCAGATGCCTTCGTTCACCGCTTCGCTGAAGGCGCCGTAGACCACCAGCAAGATCGAGCCCTGGTCGACGAAGCGCAGCCAATTCTTGTTGCGCCCGACCCAGGCGCCGATCCAGCGCCGGGCGATCTGCCCGGCGATGAACGGCAGCAGCAGCTGCACGCTGATCTTGACGATGGCATCCAGGGTCGAGCCGCTGTCGCCGTGCACGTTCAGCAGCAGGGTCACCAAAAGCGGGGTGAGGAAGATGCCGAACAGACTCGACGCCGCGGCGCTGCAGATGGCGGCCGGGATATTGCCACGGGCCAGGGAGGTGAAGGCGATGGCCGATTGCACCGTGGCCGGCAGGGCGCACAGGTAGAGCATGCCCAGGTACAGGTCGTTGCCCACCAGCGGCGACAGCAGCGGCTTGAGCGCCAGCCCCAGCAGTGGGAAGAGCACAAAGGTCAGGCTGAACACCAGCAGGTGCAGGCGCCAGTGGCCGGCCCCGGCGATGATCGCCTCGCGCGACAGCTTGGCGCCGTGGAGGAAGAACAGCAGGCCGATGGCGAGGTTGGTCAGCCAGCCGAAGCCGACCGCCACCTGGCCGCTGGCGGGCAGGAAGCTGGCCAGCAGCACCACGCCGATCAGGGTCAGGGTGAAGTTGTCGGGCAAAAGACGCGAGCGTGTCATAGCAGGATCATCCGGGGGTTGCCAAGTGCGGTGGGGCGACTCTAACGTGGCTGGAATTTACCGACTAACGCCAAGGAGCCCATTAATGCCGCCTAAAGGACATGAGAAAATCGTCCGCCGCAGTATTCCCGGGCTGCCCAGTCTGCCGCGACCGGTGTACGGGCGCACCGAATCCTTGCCCAATCGCGCCTTGACCCGGCGCCACAGCCACCCCTGGGTGCAGTTGTCCTACGCGATTGCCGGGGTGCTGGAGATCCAGACCAGCGCCGGGCGTTTTATCGCCCCGCCGCAGCGCGCGGTGTGGATTCCCGCCGGGGTGCCGCACCGGGTGTTCAGCTCGCCGCGCACCGAGATGCGCAGCCTGTACCTCGATTGCAGCGTTACCACCTGGGCGGCGACAGACAGCTGCCAGGTGCTGGCGGTCAGCAGCCTGCTGCGCGAGCTGATCCGCGCCTTCAGCGAATTGCCGGTGGAGTATGTCGAGGACAGCGCCGACGGCCGCCTGGCCCAGGTGCTGCTGGACCAGCTGGCCGCCGCGCCGCAACTGGACCTGATGCTGCCGCTGCCCCTGGATCCGCGCTTGCGGGCGATCTACCGCAGCCTGCAGGCGCACCCGGAACAGCCGACCACCCTGGGGCAATGGAGCTACAAGCTGGGTGTGACCGAGAAGACCCTCAGCCGCCTGTTTCTCAAGGACACCGGGCTGACCTTTCGCGCCTGGCGCCAGCGTCTGCGCCTGCTTGGCGCGCTGACCCCGCTGGAGCAAGGCGAGCGGGTCACCGATGTGGCCCTGGCTTGTGGTTATGACTCGACCTCGGCGTTTATCGCTGCGTTTCGCCAGCAGTTCGACGCCACCCCGGGGGAGTTTTTCCGCGATCTATGAAGGCTTGGCCGCTCCTTGTAGCCGCTGCCGCAGGCTGCGAACGGTCGCGAAGCGGCCGCAGCGTTATATCAGGAAGCCGGTGTGGGTCTGCTGCGCAGCCCATCGCAGCCTGCGGCAGCGGCAGCGGCAGCGGCTACAGGGTGCGACGGTGCAGCGGTATGGGAGGTGCGGCAGTGCGAAAACTACCGCATGGTGCGACAAGGCGCGGCAGGTCAGGCCCTTGACGGGCGCAGCAGTGCGATCTGCTCCGGCGGCACCAGGGTGCGCAGGGTCTTGTACAGGGCCCGGGTTTCCAGCAGGTTCCAGATCCGCAGCAGGGTTTCCAGGGCGTCCAGCGGTTTGCTGATGAAGTCCCGGGCGCCCAGGGCCAGGGCCCGCAGGCGGGTGTCGCGGGTGGCGTCGGCGGTGAGCACGAGGATCGGCAGGTAGTCGTGGGCCGGGATCCGCCGGTTGAGCTGTTCGAGCACGGCAAAGCCGTCGAACTCGGGCATGTGCAGATCGAGGATCACCAGGTCCGGTTCGAAGCTGTTGAACAGCTCCAGGGTGCGCAGCGGCTGGGTGCTGCTCAGGACGTTGTGCAGGCCTTCGCGGGCCAGCAGCTGTTCCATCAGGTCCAGGTTGGGGCGCTGATCATCGACGATGAGGATGCGCATATCGGCAGTCATAGGGGCTCCGCTAAACAGGCGTCCAGGTGGGCGAAGAACGCCGGGATTTGAATGGGTTTGGTGAGGATCGCCGTGGCGCCGGCTTCCAGCAGGCGGCGCTGGGTCAGTTCGCTGGCGTCGGCGGTGATCATCAGGATCGGTGTGGTGGCGGTGTTGCTGGAGGCCCGCAGCCGTTGCAGCACTTGCAGGCCTTGCAGGTCCGGCAGGTTGACGTCCAGCAGGATCATCTGCGGTGTGTGCTGGCGGGCCAGGTCCAGGCCCAGTTGGCCCTGCATGCTCGACAGCAACTGAATCCCCGGGCGGCGCTGCAGCAGGGTTTCGATCAGCGCCAGGCTTTGCAGGTTGTCTTCGATGCAGAGGATCTTGCCCTGATAGGGGCTGGGCGTGGGCAGCGCCGGCGGTTGCAGCAGTACAGTGGCCGGCGTCGCGGCCGGGGCATCGGGCAGGCGCACGCAGGGCAGTTCGAGGATGAAGCGGCTGCCGCTGCCCGGTGTGCTGTGTACCTCCAGGCTGCCGTCCATCATCTCCAGCAGGCTCTTGCTCAGGGCCAGGCCCAGGCCGGTGCCTTCGACCTTGGGGTCGGCGTCCAGGCGTTCGAAAGGCTTGAACAGGCGTTGCAGGTGATCGGCGGCAATCCCGGCCCCGGTGTCGATCACGGCAATGCGCAGGCGCGGCTCCTCAAGGGTCACCTCGATGCTGACCCGGCCCTGGGCGCGGTTGTACTTGATGGCGTTGGACAGCAGGTTGAGCAGCACCTGGATCAGCCGCTGGCGGTCGGCAATCACCCCGCTGTCGGCGGGCAGTTCCGGCAAGGCACTGAGCTGGATGCCGGCGTCGGTGGCCATCGGCGACACCAGGGTCAGGGCTTCATGCAGCACCGCCGCCAGGGGCATGGGCTCGACGTTCAGCGGCAGGCGCCCGGCTTCGATGCGGGCAATGTCCAGCACCTCGTTGATCAGCCCCAGCAGGTGCTGGCCGGCCCGCAGGATATGCCCGACCTGGGGCCGCTGGCCGGCGCTGGAGTCCATGTCCAGCAATTGCGCGAAACCGAGGATGGCATTGAGCGGGGTGCGCAGTTCGTGGCTCATGCGCGAGAGGAATTCGCTCTTGGCGCGGCTGGCGCTCTCGGCTTCTTCGCGGGCGGTGCCCAGGGCGATTTCCGCGGCGCGGCGGTCGGTGATGTCCCGGGTGATTTTGGAAAACCCCCGCAGGGCGCCGCTGGCGTCGTATTGCGCGGTGATCACCACGCTGGCCCAGAAGCGGCTGCCGTCCTTGCGGCAGCGCCAGCCCTCTTCCATGTAGTGGCCGTGGGCGGTGGCTTCGCGCAGGGCCATCTCCGGGTGCTGCGGGCATTCCTCCGGCAGGTAGAACAGGGAGAAATGGCGGCCGATGATTTCCTGGTCGCGGTAGCCCTTGATCCGTTCGGCGCCGAAGTTCCAGGTGGTGACCATGCCGGCGGTATCCAGGGCGAAGATCCCGTAGTCCTTGACCCCGTCGATGATCAGGCGCAGGCGTTCCTCGTTGTCGCGCAGGGCGCGCTCGCGCTCGGCCAGCAGTTGCCCGGCCTCCACCAGGCGCGTGCCCAGCTGGCCGATTTCATCCAGCTCCGGGGCTTGCGGCAGCAGCGGCTGGCCCAGGGCCAGGCGCTGGGCGTTGCCCTGGACCTGTTGCACCCGGGTGACGATGCCGCGGGACAACAGCAGCACCGCGACAATGGCGCCGAACAGCCCGCAACCGGCGGCCAGCAGGGTGGCGAACAGCAGGCGCATGCGGGTCGCCGCCGCGGCCGCGGTGCGTTCGGCCAGCAGCGCGTCCTCGTGGATGCGCATGGCGCTGATCTGCTCGCGCAGCACATCCAGCACCTGCTTGTTGTCGATGAGGATCGCGGTCACCGTGGCGCTGTCGTCGCGGCTGCCGTTGCGCAGGGCCACCAGGCCTTCGAGCTTGGTCTGGATCAGCGGGGTGATGCTGTGCAGGTACTCGCGCATGCGCG
>Ga0194135_10000496_pt1 | contig 23316 bp, 12 predicted proteins | sample LitLau_LLRF_2013_FD_134024 | JGI IMG/M metagenome (GOLD analysis project Ga0194135, IMG submission 134024) | Freshwater sediment microbial communities in response to fracking from North America - Little Laurel Run_MetaG_LLRF_2013 (version 2) | ecosystem: Environmental > Aquatic > Freshwater >...
GTATCGTCTGAGATTTGCAGCCAACGTGCTTACAGCAGGCGTGTTGTACTTTACTTAAGAGTTAATGCTGTACTGATGATGAGCATGAAAACCGTCTTTTGAGCATTTATTTTTTCGAGCTAAACTCTCGAATTCTCGGCTAATGTCTAATGTCTCAGTGAACTTATTTTTACTTCAAATGCATATGAAGTGAGCTAGATCTTTTAACCTGATCCCAGTTCTAATACATTCAACATTCAGATTTTGAGACATAGATGAGGCGTTCTAATTCAGAGACTCAGAAGTCAGAACAACTATACGAAGAACGGCAAACTTGTTTGAGACTGCCATGAGACTGCGAATAGTAGTGAGATGAGATATCTGTATGTTCAATCCATAAGTTTGCCTACAAAACTGCACATAGTAGCTTGAGGAATTAAGTTGTGTGTCTGCACTCCATCTTTTCAAGTGAGCTCAACTACAGAATGAAATCGGTGAACTGATTCGCATGTCTTATGTAGAGAGCTCTCTGCACATTTTAGTTTTATACTTTTGCATGGTTTTGAAAAACCGTTGTTTGAATTCAAGAGGATGCATAGAAGACACAGAACGCAAGTTGTCGCTGAATGAATGAAGCAGTCAAAATAATGTATAGTCTTTGTAAAATGAAATAAGAAAAAATAAGAAGCTGTGTGTACGTTTACTTTGTTTAACTGCATCGAGAATAAAACTAAAACCAAGGAATAGTAATTAGCTCTTCTTGCATGGCATTTTTTCAGGGGAATATAGTTACATAAAATCTAGACATCAAATACCATTTACAGCAGAACAATTTGTAGGAAACGGTTATTAATTGCTTTTCATTGATAATGCAGCCTCAAAATGTTCAACACTTACTGCCGATTCTCTGATTATGAAAAGTCATGAATCATGAAACATCCGCCGTCATAATTGAATCACAAATGGATCCAAATAGCAATTAGATTTGTGATGCACTTGAGATGCACTGTCTGGGGAATAAACGATTGAAAATGTTATATAGTAACCGTACGGATTGGGAAATGTTGTGTTTGCTCGTCATTTCCGGTGTAAGGATAAAGACGACCGTATACCTGATCTGGGATCGGGATGAGAGAATATGGCTGAGTGAATATGAGTAGTGGAGGTATGTAATAATTAGTTGATTGCAGCTTCCTCTTCTACAGCACATTATAGCTGAGGGCTAAAGGCGAAATACATAATTTTCTAATGATCTGCAAGCAAAACTTAAGTACAACGCGAAACCTTTTGGGCGAATGTTTCCTCTGCAGATAGGACTCTAAGATTAGATATTTAATCTCTCACTCTCAGAAGTAGCTCTGCTTATGTATTATATGGTGTAATATCTGCACGTGGATTGCATGCTCACCCAATGATAAGTGGAGTCTGTACTTCTCCGAAGTAAAAAGGCAAGTTGCAATACGGTGTCGGGTCGGGACGAAGATCGCCATTTGTTCCGCAGAAATGAAGACATTCATTTATGATATCATAATCCCATCCCAGCCATATAGAAATGAAAAAATGAAATAGCCATGAATCTAACTGCCACAGACAGACTGAGTCCATATACTCTTTCCTATCTTTTTCTGATTGTTTTCGCGATACTTCAAGATCAAGTTCTCTAAACATATATCACTTTACAAACATGAAAAATTTGCTAAATCGCTGTTCCCACGCAATAAAACAGTATTGTCATAAGCTATAAATGACATTTCTACACAATTCAAAGATGCGTTAGTGTAACGTCCTACGGTCACACTTGTTGGCTCTAGCAATTAATGATTTAATAGTTTGAGTCTGCACTTCTTATGCTCATAATAGTCATTGAAGGAACTCACTAAATTCCATGACATGAACGTAGTCCTAAAACTATTTTGATTCAATTAAACATTGGAATTCCGAAAATTGAAATCTAGCTTGACAGTTTCACCCATCATTTTAATGTGGTCCGCCCTACAGTGCACAACTGATATCACGATCAATGATAAGTGATACTCTTTAAGGTGTAGTTAAACTTCAGTATCTGATCTGATTGATTGACATTGATTTTGACACATTGAAATTTTCAGTAAGATTTGAGTTATATGTAATACATACTAACAGCTCAGATTTCAGCAAATTGAATATTTTAAATCTTGAACACTCCTGTCATGCTATAAAATTCTGTTGCTTTTTAAACCCAAGTTTTGTATTCAATAAAAACCATGCAAGAACCGAACCCGGAATATTTTAGCTTTGTACTTGATTTAATTTTTGGAAACCGAATATACGAACACGATTCTAAGAATCTTAACTTTTAAAAATTGAATAAATGTAATTGACTTCTTACTATAGGTACTTCTTACAAAACGCAGACAAAATGCATACAGTACATTTGTAATCTTATAATCCAAACTAGACCATTTCAGAATACTTGCAAAGTTGCACACTATATCCATATATGTGACATTATACTTTCTTAAGCAGCTCCATATTGGTCTTATAGTACACATATATCAAAAACACTCTCCTTAAAGTTTCTATTCCAACTTATCTCACTCTACACACAACTTCAAGACATACATTCATACATTTCATACTCTACTTTACTTCATCTTCCTTTTATTCCCCAAGTTTTAGAAAACATCTGCAACTTTAGACACGAATATTTCTAGACACTTCAAGACTGGAAGGGCCTAACCCTAATTGTAAGACAAGACTGAAAGAGAACAAGCCTCTCATGACAGCCAGCGATAAGTTAACTCCATTTGAAACTCGTATTTATACATATATATACATTTATATTTAGAAACATTTTGGATCTCAATTTTACAAACTCCGGTTTCTAACACATCCCCAACATCCACCAGTTTATTATACATGTTAAATAGATTTACTACACAGTACTACCACTACTATTACACACTACTACAATATATTATGACAGAAGAAGAGAGGGTAGAAAGTATATTACACGCAGGTTTAGACAATATTAGACGGTTTCAGACTCATCTCATCTCTCTCTCTCTCTCTGTCTGTGTAGTCTATGATTCCATCTCTATGAATTTCATCCCCTGTTCTCGTTGTTGGTTCCTTGTGCAAGTGCAACAGCAGAAGAACGACGACGACTACGACGGTCTAATAAGGGCAACAAACACCACCATCATAAGAGGCAACTGAGATCGTCGGCAGGAGGGTAGTTAGGAATATTATATAGAAAAGTAGTAGGGAATAAAAAAATCCTCACAACGCTTGTACTCTCATCTCTATCCACCATTCTTGCAGTTGCAACCCTCTCTCGGTCCGATACAATTGACGCCTCTTCTTCAGCCAAACTCTCTCTCTCGTCTTCTTCTTCTTGTTCCCTTCTGCCATTCAGTCAGAGTTGGTCGAGTCCCTGAACAATTCGCACGACATTCGTTCGCTCAGCGTTCAGTGAAAATTTTCGGTTACTACTTCTTGTACATCCTCGTCGTCTTATTATTCGTCATCGTCCACAGGTGTGCAATTTCCATCCACCTCCACCAAATTTAATTTTAATCTCTTCATTTTTGGAGTCATCCTCAAGGTAAGAAGATCTCGTTTGTTGCCCTCGCACTTACTTAAGTTTTTACTCACGAACGAGGTTGTAGGTTTTTCATACATCAGGAATTGTAATGTCATCTCAGCAGCATTTTTCTCCACACAAGACTAAGGGATCGTAACTAATTCCAAAGTGGTGCATTTTAACTAAACTCGTAAAGGTGACATACCGTGACATATAAACTAACAATAATAAGATGGGCTGCATAAAGTTAGTTAGTTCTAATGTAATTATTTGTTAAACTCATACATTTTGCACCCACGAATTATATTACTCAGGTTAACTACAGTCATGAGTTCATTCATTTCAATGAGGTGTGTGTGTGTGTGTGTTGTGCATAATGATAATTTGACACCACTCTCATATATAATGATTCATCGCTGCTATGTTATTATTATCAAAACTAAAAAAACTCACAGAGTCAGTTTGCATGAAAATCTCTAATTATATCGTCGTTAACTGTTTGTGTGCACAATTGAACTGACAGTCAACAACAAGACGCATTCATATCAAATGGCGTTCTTGTGTATTTTGTGATGATGCTACTCCTTCCATGATGATGATGATGATGAGTTTGTTTTGTTCAACTGCGAAATCTGCGCATTTCAATAGATCGAAAAGTACAAGAATAATAATAATAATGCTTGTACACACGGATATTTGTTTACATGTCAAGCTAGTCAGGCTTTATATGTAGAGGGAATTCAGATTTGTTGAGCATACTAATAACTGACGAAAGTGTAATGCTAAGTGGATGTTCAAGTGTTGGACAAAAATTAATGTATCATCATCATTCATCATTGACTGCAAATGAAACATGACTAATGATCAGTTAAGTGTAAACAGAAATTTGGTGGTGGATGCAAATAGTGATAGCATGCTGTGTGCTGGAGTTCTTTGCAGAATATATACGTTTTTTACAACAGTTTTCCTCGATAATTCCCTTGAACTGCGAACCTTAGATCTGTAAATGTGGCTAGGACAATGGAAACTACTTTTTGAATGGATATGTATGGATTATATTGGTGTATATTGGGCGTACTATGTACTAGTAGTGCTGCATTGTTAATGAGCAAACGAATGAATTTGACGATGATCTCATTTGTAAATGGATACCGGAGAGAGAACGGGAGAGTTTGCTAAGGAATGAATATTCTGCAAGAATTCTTTTAGAATTTTATTCGCCAGCTATTTCAATTAGAAATTAACATATTTCTTGCATGAGTAAATAAGTTACAAGCTAAAAAAATATATAGCATATTGTTCTCGCATTACAATTCTTCATTTAAGTATGAATTATACTTAGCTTTTCAATACTTGCACGAAGAAAACTGTCAACATTTAAGTTAATAAAATAGTTGGGAGGCAGTTCTATACAACTATGAATGTGGCATAGTAATAGTTTCGGTGATAAATGAGACGGATCAGCGTTAATTGTATTAAAATTAAGCTGGCCTCAGCAGCTGTATATAGCGCGTTATATACCTTTTTCCAGCGTTAATCAAAAAAATATATACGCAGTAGAGATTCAAGTATTTAATGGTTAGTATGCAGCTTGTCATCTGTATATAGTCTCATGTCATTAGTTGTTACTGTGCATAACGCTTCTAAGAATTTTTTACACAGGCAGCAGCAGCGTATTAAGAAGAGAGTTCGTTCGTTCGTATGCAGCATCAATTCTCATTTGAACAATCCACCACCATGTGTGTATCATGACCTGATCGCTGCTGTGTTACCATATTTGTCAATTTATATTTGGTTAGGGCTTCCCCTCTTCATAAATGTTTCCTATGCATCCTACTGCGTATACAACTGTGCTGTCTAACCAAAGAACCCTGTCGCATAAAGTTATCTGTCTGTTTCCATATTATGTATTCTTATGTACATTATCATTCCTATTGTACTACATAAGCATTCGTCATCCTGACTAGAATGTCTTCGCAATAAAAGCACCCTCAGACTCTCATTTCATACTCAGAGAGTATATTTTACAGTTTTCATACTACACAATTGATATACATAACACATAAGTAATTGTTTTCACATCATCATTTCACCAGAGCACACACAGTACACAGTGAGTTGTCGTTTAAGTCAGAACATAGTTCGTCGATCTGTCGCTTATTCTTCTCCATCGCCAAATTACGGGTTCCTAAAGTTCTTCAAGGTAATTCCTAATTTTTAAAACCACAGTTAACTAGCATCATCATCATTTCATAATGAAGTCCTAAGTTAATTCATCGATCGAACTAGAGAGCCAAGCTTAGTTTGTGATACAATAGCTTAATAAATATAAGTGGCAAAGATTAAAGTCTTTCAATAGTTACTAATCGGATTTATATACATGTTCATCCAGTCGTATTTACAATTTGGAGAACACCCTTCTTATTCCCACTGACTGATTCACTCGTAAGTACCACTACGAACGCTTCAATTTTTAGGAAGGAAATTCGTGATACAGAAAGCAGGATGAGAGAACAGTTACTTTTCTTTGCTCAATTTTCATTCACTATCAGGTCTTCCTGTATTCCCATGAGTCATACATGTGTGTAGTTCACTACGGTATAGGGATGATTTCTACGAGCTTCGTTTTATAACAACACTATACAAGACTTAGGCGATTTTATTTCTCCCTTTTCTACGAAACTCAAGAATGCAGTTTGTTTTGGTGACTAATCAGAAAGTACCAGAGTTTCAAATCAATAAGCAAGAAAGTCGTATGACTTTGAGTCATCCGTTTCATAGACATGAGACTGAGTGAGACTCCTGCCTGAGTTTTGATCTTCTGCATATAAGTAACTACCAATTGAGCTTTTACTGCTATGAACTGTTGTTTGTCTAAATATATGTCTTGCGAAATGTCTTTAGGACAATAGTAGTCCTTCCTGGCGAAATAGCATGTCAAACACATTCCAAAATAATTAATGACTAGTCTAGATTCAGAGAGGGACCTCAGTAATGACTACTATGAATTGCAAATGTCTCTTTATTTACGTGTTTTCATTAAGCAGTAAAGTGATGATAATGTATGTATTAGAATTCACTCCTTAAAAGAAGCTCATGATTTTGTAGAATTCTATCTCATTTTTCTACACACTCGTAACTCTCAAAATGTTACATTATTAAGCGACCTAAAATCGTTACAGTCCAGTTAGTTCAAGATATAAGAAACTGATTTCGGGTTAGAGGATCACGAAGCAAAAACTCTTAGACTGTATAAGTACTGTAAACCATCTATCTATCAGTTTTATGAGTTTTGAGCTCATGACATCAAGTCGGATTTGTATCACAAGAGAAATCTGATGAATCATCGAACTCAATATGCTTTAATTGACAATGTAACATGAGTGAAGTAAAAGTTAGGGCTGAAATAAAACTGTTAGGGGTTTCGTTTCGTTTGAGGGCACGAGATGATTCAGTTGAATAAAAGCAGTGAACTCGCAGTTCGCATAACCATGACTCACCGCTAATGTTGGTACTTATACTAAAGACCTAACCTTAAACCAGGGAGAGGAGGACAACAATTAATATCTCTCTCTCTCTGAATCAAGCCATATATTATGCTCCTTTGTATTCCATTATTTGCTCTGACTCTTGTGCTTGCAGTTTTTTCGACTATCCTACATATAGGCTCAGCTTAAGACAACTAACAATCGTTTATGTTGATGGTTATAGTGTTGAGCAGTTCTTTCATCGTCAGTTTTGCTCATAAAACTGGCTGGCAATTTTCGAAGTGATTCAATGGAGAGAAATGTGCAATATAATTAATTAGTGTGTTGAAAGCAGGTCCCTACATAAGTGAGTATTGTTTTAATCGTAATAATTAGTCACCATAATTTTTATGGTATGGTAGACACATTAGGCTATGCTAGATACAGATCTGACATTGCACCCATATATATAGTCACTTTTTTAAGACTTTTTTAAGGTATTTGTGTTCAACCATTAAATAGCTGTTTTGAATTATTTGACAAGAGAACGCTGAAAATTTATTGATTCGTGCAAATCACAAGACTAATCATAGACAACAGATCAACAGATGTGTATAGAATATAGAAGTCTATAATGCCTGTGTAGCATTTATTTGAATTTCATGAAAGAACATTTCGTACAATTGGCTTGCCTCATTATCCTTAGACGGGGAGCGTGGCTTTTTAAGGATTGGAAAGTGTCACTAAGTATTGTGTCAGTCTGTGAGATTGAGACGTGGCTTTCGTTTTATTGTGACCTTAAAAGTAGAAAGGCAATAGTTGTATTTCTGCTCATATATGGATTTCTATCTCATTGCATCGGTTCATTTAAGAGGGTCTCAATTGCTTGTACACACTGCATCTGTCCATTTGTGCAAAAGGTAATCTTCAAAGTATTCAGCTTGACCATATGAACTGTTTCAGTAGAGAGGAATAAGACTGCGACTATAATTCAGGAGATGTCATGAGCCACCTGTGCCAAATGCAGATAGGGATCGGGTGACTTCATATATTGGCAATCTTCATAGACAGCTGTAAAGCTTTTATTATTTTTAATGCTGATATTTATCGATGAAAAGCATCAAGCAACCCTGAGTGTACAAAGTAATTCTATTATTATTTGTTGCAAAACTCGAGGTTGCAGAAAGGAAAGACAAGAGAGATAGGCATAAGGGCAAATGACCAGATGGACTGAGGTCCGCATCCTCTCCGCAAAAGAATTTGATACAATCTATGATGATCCATAAGAAATAAGAATCTTGGTGGTTGTATATATATAGTAGTAGTGCCGGTGCCCTTCACGCTTTGCTGATGAAATTGAACAGCCGAATAAGCCGGACAGGCGATAAAACTTCATCAAATGGAGAATAGCGAGTAGTTTTAACACTATAAGTGACCACAGAGAAGAAAACTGGCTGGTTGCTTACTAGATGAGCACTTATTATTACTTCAACTTCTTCGTATGATGTCCAAATCGGATCTCATCCATTTTCCATTTCCTGTTCTTGCTCTTTTTGATGAAATCAAATCAGATGCAAGTAATGTATTTCTCTAACTACCTCCGTACGGAGTTTGTGTTCTTCTGATCCTCAACTTTTGACGTGGTTCGTCGGGCAGTAAGCTTTTGGCAGTGAAGTAATTCATTAACACAGGTGCCACAGGTGGAAGGTCAGGGAAAAATGTGAATGAAATCATTTGTACGGGTGGAAGATTTGAAGTCTTTAAAAATTGCTGTGTACAGGAAGTTTGTGGTGGAAAAGTAGGCGATTTTGTCTAGGTAGTTTTATTTGTACAATAATATTTAACCTCACAAGCAAAAATCGGTGAACAAAAACTTGATTGCAATTTGAAATCTGATTTTGATTCATACCAAAAATGCCACAGGAGGTACAGTTGATCCAAAAACCACTCATCGTATTTCGTCTCTATAAAGGCTATATAAACCTCACAAAATCTCAACAGACAACACCACCACCTCAAGTCACGCTGATGCTGATTCATTCAAAGTTATTCCGTTCTGATTTAAGTCAAAGCTTAAGGCATGTTTGTGTCAAATAATCAGAATAGTTAAAATTTTCAAAAACGAAGGATCAATATGATTTACTGAGCTATACGTTAAGAATGATGATAATTTAGTTAAGCAATTGCAGACAGAAAATCAAGGTAAAATGTAGGCTGCATCTTATTTGCTAAAGGAGAATTCCTGATTTGCCACCAACGCACTTTAACTATCTAATCGGACGTATACCTTTTAGAAACTTGATTTTTACTTTGTGCTACTGCAAAAAATTAGGTGTAAATACATTAACTGACTTCTTAATAGGTCTCTACGCTTAATAACCTGCTGTGTAGGAGATGAACAGTTAAAGAAACAGTATATTATTAGTGCATTCGAATGTTTTACACGATAAGAATATCATAATCATTATAGTAATATTCATGACTGTACACTTTCAGACGCAAGAGCGCTTCTGATTATATTCCCATTATTTCTTTAAGTTAACCCACAAACTATGTAGCAAGTAAAGTTCAATGCTCGTGTAAATTTTAAAATTCTTGACTCAGCAGCAGTCGATGACGATTGTGTCTGGATTCTGGATAATATTTTGTTGTTAGCTTTGCTTGGTAGGAAGTGACAACGAGAAGTTGGCTGATTACAGAAGTGCATTGGCATGAGCATTTTATTACTAATATCGTTGTGTATTCAGTATAAAATTGACAGCCTGTCAAACAAAGTTTGTATGTAATGGTCAAACTTTGGTTAACATTCATGGATGAATAATTGTTTGTATATTACTGATGAAGACTTGTTTAAAAAGGAAGTTGTGGTAGGATTGACAAATTGAAGTGTTTTCCTCCTATTTACAGAAACTCTTTCCCTTTTTAGACAGACTATATAGAACTCATAGTTCGCCAGTTGTACTTGTTACCTTGCACTTGACTTTTGGAAGTTAGAAGGCTTCATCTGCTGTGCCTTAAAGTGTTCGCCTTTTAGTTCTACATTGGGTTTCATTCAGTATACACTCACACTTCTCGTCAAGTTGAATTTATTGCAGTTAGGTGTGCAGATATTTTGAAAAATTGAATTATAACTATACTAATATAAGTGAATTTTGGATTCTTCTAGAAAAAAATGGCAGACAACGGTACCACAATTGAAAACCTCCCAAAGGTCGATGCTGATTTGAAATCTCAGCTCGAAGGATTCAAGCCCGAATTGATGAAGAAGGCATCCACCCAGGAAAAAATTGTCCTTCCAACTGCTGAAGGTATGGTTTCTAAAAGTCTGGAATGATTTGCATTTAATTGTAAAACTTCGAATTACTAGAATTAAGTGGTGGGATTGAAACTGCACTCGCATAAAGTTGCACGCACTTACATGTATAAAATAGTATAAATTACCACTTGCCTCTTTAATCGTGGCATTTCTTTAATTTGAAGGTTTTTGTTTCATACGGGTGTAGTGTGACTACTCGAATGCCTTGTAGGAATTAAGAACTGCCTTTTGGTATACAATATCCTTAGTTCAATACGAATAATTTTATTTTAAATGTTTCTTCTGATACAATTTTGTTTAAATATTCTTAATTTTAATGCATGCTCTGTGTATTTTAATTTATTTGTTTTGATTTATTTAATTTTTTAAAATACTTTTGGTTAATGTGGTGCTAAAATTTGTATATTTTGAAATCTCTGTATTGCCATTTGCATTGCACCTGCACCTGCACGCGAACAGATGTGAAGCAAGAACGTCGGCACTCGGAACTTATCCAGGGCTTAGAACAATTTAACAAAGAGCAAGGTTTGAAGCACGCTGAAACCAGTGAGAAAGTGATCCTGCCAAACGCAGAAGGTCTTTATTTTTGCTTTTTTTGCACCTCTTTGTTTGTGTCTGTGTTTTTCTGTTTGACTCAACACTCTCCAGTAATTCTTCGGGAGCAAATGGAACTTATCTTTTCACTTGTGTTTAGACGTTGCGGCTGAGAAAACTCAACAAGCAATTTTGAAGGGTGTGGAAGGATTCAACCAAAATAACTTGAAGCACACGGAAACCCAAGAGAAAATTGTTCTTCCTGATAAAGAAGGTAAACATCGAAAATAAATTAAATTAAATCAGGTTTCCTTCTTAAGCAGGCATGATTTAATTTATGCGTACACTCATTAATATGTATTTATGTATTATATTTGCATCACATCACAAAATTATTTTTTACAGCAATCGAGACCGAGAAGGTTCAGCAGAACTTAATGGAAGGGATTGAATCTTTCGACCCTAAGAAGCTTAAGCATACCGAAACCCAAGAAAAGAACCCACTTCCAACCAAAGAAGGTAAATTACATAGCTTTAAATGGTTTAAATATTTTGTTGAAAAATTTAAATAATATTTTGTATTTTTTACAATTGCAGTGATCGACCAAGAGAAAGGAGTTTAAGACAACTTCCTCTCCAACTTACTCTTTAGATATTGCCACTGCAAGATTCGTCCAACGAACTATTTGTTACTGCAGAACCAATAATGAAAAATAGATAATTCATTGGGCTTGCTTATTATAAATGGTACTTAGGCTTCGTACTAAGCTTCTTATTCCATAAGTGATAGTTTTAGCGTTATTATTATGAGTACAGGAGAGCACTGATTTTATTACTTGCTGTGCTGTTTCTTCAGTTACCTCGCCTCCTAGGGTCATCTTTCCATGACCGTATAAAGTCTCACACTGCATTCAAATATTCATAACATTTTATCTCTATCCTATCAAAGAGAATCAGATCATCATTCATTCAATCAAGATGATGCATCACAGGATTTTAGAATCACAGGCTCATACGGTTATGATTAGAATTGTTTCAAGTATACGAGTCACAAAATTGTTTACTACCTTAAATTTACACTGTATTTCGACTTAATTTGTTATTAGTTTCTATTATTCATCTACAGCATAGGTGCTAGTCTACAGTCAGCTTAAAAATGTGGTCAAAACTCAAAATTATGAATATTCTGAAATTAGCTTTTTAGCGAAAGTATGACAGTTTAGTCCCGTATGGAGGTGCACTTTGCGAGATTATGCCAGCAACAATAATAACATTTTCTACTACACACAATTAATCTAAACTGTAAGGAAATGATTTGGGTTTAAATAAAATCAACACCAACTATTTGTCGCTAAATTTATAAGTTGCATAATTTATTTATTTCATGTCGTAAATTCTTTATGTACAAGACGCTTTCAGTTCAATAAGGCATTCGTGCTTCTTAATTATTTAAGAAAAGATCAAATGATTCGTTTCTCTATAAAATAGTTCCCACTGAAATCTTCATATAACCGTATTACTCGCATTACCTAAAATACTTCAGTTGTACTCGTTCGCAGACCTGCTCATTCATTTTGTCTTCTCATTTAAACAACACAAATTATATATCTTATTCTTTAGAAAATCTCACATGTTCCTAAAATATTTCTTCTCTACAGTAGCGACATAGACATACTAAAACTAAAAATTTAGCCTAGCGATAACACTAACACAATGTGAAAGTAAAATATACAGACAGAATCTCAGATAGAAACACAAAATCGTGTCGTACAGAACTCGACTTGTATAATTTCGTGTGGTACATTTAATCTAGTCTTAAGATTACATGCATTATCACAGTGTATGTGCTAAAACTAATTTTCATACCGCGTTCAAATCTGGAATTTCCAAAGCGCTTCTAGTTTAATACCGTTGGACAGGAAATCATTCTCTAGCACGACTTAAGTTTTAAATCACAGGCAATAGCAATGTGATCTGAAGCGTAGGATAAATTAGGAAGTCTAGTGGGGCCGACTTGTTCCTCAGTTGGGAGCAGAAGAAGTGATTCTACATTGAAGTGCCTAAATGCGAAGACATGATATATTAATATTTAAGTATTACTTAAACTAAAATATTGTAATTTGCGACAAATCTTTACTCACTTATTGTAGAAAATGTAATCAAGGGTATGACAATATTCTCCATCCCCTCTTACTTTCCACGTTGTGTATGGAGCCTCATCTCCATCATACAATTTTGAATAAGCACTCTTAACTGCAAGTCTGTTGTGAGAGAAATCAGTTGAGATTACATTTTTCTCCAGGATATATCTTCTTCTAACCTGTACACTTTACCTGGATTTGATAGTTGAAACTACTGGTTCTGTTGGAACAGCATTAAAATCTCCACATAACACGAGTGGCTTGGATAGTCCCCCACATGCAGCCAAATAATTTGAAACATCTTTCCCTTGTTCATTTCTCATCGTGGCTAAAAGAGCTCCTTGCCTGGCTTTCAGATGTGTCGTTGCCACACAGACTTGTTGACCTGTAGCTTTAAGTCGTAAGTGAGCGAATATACACACCTGAATCAATAATAATAAACACTTGAGTTTTTGTTTGAGCAGAAAAGATACCCAAATGTATTGTGAACGTCATACTTGATTGGATTGCACTCGCCAAATTTCTAGTATGCGACTTGAAGCTGAGATCAGATCAAACTTATCCTTTCGATAAAATAAAGCACATCCGTCTGGTCCATTATTATTCCGAAGGTATATACACGGGGAATCAGGTTTGGAACAGAATACTCCTCGATAACCCAGAGGGATCAAGCACTTGTTTAAAAAGTTAAAGTGATCCACTTCCTGGCAGGTGGACCAGAAAATTGACATTTGAAGTTGAAAAGCAATAACTAGGCATTTAGTGATTGTGTATAATCATAGCTTACTTGAAGGCAGATCACGTCAGGATCATACGCAAGAACTTCATGCAGAATACGAAATCGTCTGGCTGTCCAGTCAAGAGTCCCATTCGGAAGTCCAACAAAGTTATCGTGCTCAACCGCGAGAGCTGCATAAACCATGAAACCGATAATTCACTGAATCTTTCGTATTCCCAAGGAGCACATTCTTAGTGTGCATGTGTGAATCATTTTAAATTCAAACCTTGTGCAAGAATGTTCCACGTTAAAATTCTAAATTGTGCATCGTTTTCACATCCAGAAATACTTTTAGTCTCACTGCCTCCTGCATTTAAAGTTCAATAAATGGAAAATGAATGATACGGCTTGTATATTTACGTAGAACTCTACAAACTCTTTGAAACTTTCTTCGCATCGATTATAGTCTAATTTGTACCTGAAGTGAGGTTGTTGTTCAGTTTCCTGCTTGGTGATTCCTCAACAGAGCCATTTAAACTCTCCTCCTTTTTGTTAAATAAGACAAAACTTCTATTGATAAGGTTTGGCGTGGCAGGAAGTTCATTCAGGCAACGGGTCATCAAAGCTTCTCGAGAAGTGTTCAAGCCCACATCAAAGTCTGCATCTTGAATGTCTTCCCGGACCGCAGGAACGGAAGTAAAACTACCCATCCTATTATTTACACAAAAGTTCAACTTACTTTCACTAATCAGATCAACTTGATGAACCATATAGCAGAAGAGCTATCATGCAGGACCATGCAGAGTCCCCTTCGATCTTTGTTAGGCACACAGTTTACTTAAAACCAGCAGAATTTTCATCTTTACTGAACTTAAGCATAATTCTCCCAGCAAATTGTTGAAAGTACGCATGGAATACATTTATACACGTCTAGCTTCAAGTAGTTTCCTCACAACTAAAACTGCAGACTCAGCAGGTTGTGAAGAAAGATTATTATTTCCTTTCAGCATACCCTTCAACTTAACTTTTAACCAATTCTAAAAGCACGCCGTATAATAGAGTTTGTGGCAAATTTTATACGGATCCCACTTTAATGATTAGTATTGATTTCAAGCACAACTATATTCGAATTTTACTAGCGATGGTATTGGCAAAATTTATATATTTTTCATAGGGTGAATCTTGAGAACTGATGAGTGTTTACGTTTTGTTTTCTGTTCTTCACATATGAACTTTTTGTTGGGTCTCCGTAACTCACGTATTTGTGACCTTGCTGCCTGTGAGTCTAACTAAGTCACATATATTTTCTTAGTGTAATATGAGGTAATTAAAGTATAATGAAGTTGGCTGAGCATAAAAGAATATTCATGCACCTATACAATTGCCCAAGCCTTCAACAGATACATCAAGATATAACAACTCACTGCAGACTTACAGTCTACTTCAACTTCATACTACACGGCTTTGCAAAAATATCCTTACCAGACATCGAGGCAACACGTACAGATATTCAGTTCGGACAATCAATTAGATAAAGCAATGAATAGTTGTTAGTCTAGTTTAAATTGTACTTGCTCCTTGAACAAGTTATTTGATTTATGGAAGTTTTCAAGTTTACCTTTGACTAATCAGACGTGCTGTCTTGCATGCACATATTATATCTTTAGATCCTCACGAATAAAAACAATTAATGCATATTCAATTCACTGCAAAAACTGCAAATTATGTTATAGGTGTATAGTAGAGTAAGAGTCTCAAGGAATACTTTTTAGGCATGCAATGTAACTCCATGCATATGTTATAAACAGTACAGTAGATTATCTTTAAACTTATATAAGAACCTATAATTTACAGCAGGTTTCGTAGCTAATATGCAACATTAAGCAAATGCGGTGAACAATACAAAAAGGCAGTTTAATTTCCCATAATATATAACACTATAATAACACATGTTGATTAAAGTACCTGGTAGACTTCAAAACATTCTTCACCGGCTCCGATATCTTTTTCACGGAACCCCGAACCGCAAGAATCATGATTCCAGCTACTGATATTAACAATGACATTTGCTCTTATCTTTATACGCCTAATAATATGAACGCGAAAGGTTTTTGCAAACAATGGATAGCGATAAATTTTCAGAAAATGCACTCGCCTGTTTCTTGTTATAAATAAAATAAATATATTCGCACGCCTCAAAAATTACGAATAAATAATTTACTCTTATACAACATATATAAATATACTATAACTGTTATATAACTTGTAACAGTTAAAGTACCTTATAGTCACGTGTAGTAAGCTTTGCTTTCAACCAGTTGTCAATAATCATTACTGAAAATTGAACTAATGAGAACATGGAAATTCAATTTTATGCAACTGACTGTAGATGATTTGACATCTGAGTCATGTACGATATAAATTATATAAGTTAGTTTTGGTAACATGAGATTTGGTCGTCTTTTGTTCTGCTGAGCAAAATAATAATACTAACAATGATTAGAGTACTTGCGTCAAAATTCTATAGCTATTCATTACTTATTGCGAACAGTGACGCTGCTGACGAATGATTGTCATAATTAGATTTTATCTATACAGTGTAAAACATGACCATTAGAGTTGTTATATAATTCCAAGTATTCAAACGCTAAAAAATATAACATACAGCACACAGACATATGTGTCATGTGCAGAAAACGAAGACGAATTAGCTTTTATTATATAACACTTAACATTTACAAAATATTATAACGCATGTCAACGTGTAATTTTGCGAGTTAGTCGAACCATGAGAAGAGGAATCTTAATTTAGTATAAGGGAATGAGAATGATAAACTTACACATGCATCGGATATTAGAGCAGACTAAGAATATGAATCCCGGATTAAACTGGCATGCGAATTAAGTCAGGCAAGGAATCGGCTGTGCTTGAACACATTTATGGTCCTGCTTAACAATCGCTTGCGTCATTGTACCCGGATTTATTCGATTAATTAATTCCAAGCGAATCAGAATTAACACTACACATACATTGAAAGTCAATTTTTATTTTTAGCACAAACAATCAACTATTCTACAGAAGTTTTAACTGTACTCCTATTCTATATTTTTTAACTTGAGGAAAGCAATATTTCCATAAGAGATTTTGTACGGATGTTGAATAATGTAAATCCTACTTGTAATTTGATTATCGCATGCAAAGTCAATAAGAATTTGTCTCGCTTACATGATTGACATTGCTCCTGCCACTACTGCTGCTGATTGTGTATGTATATAGTATATAGTAGTAGCTTGTGAGTTGGGAATTCGTATATTTTGATAAATATTATTCCACGGTGCACAAAAATCAGTACACGGTCAAGAGTACCACACTACTGAATAATATGTCACGCGGAATCGGTGATCCGAGACTGGTAGTACTACCTGGATCATGGATCATGTATATTTTATGCGAACAGATGACTGTTCCAGTCACAAACTATCACCAAACTCATCCTATTCAGACTCGGTTGCATGTTACATATTACATGCTTGACTCAACTTCAGTAAACTGCAGTTTGATTCTGAACTTGTGTTTACAGGAGCTGATTTACCCGGGTAGTTGTAGCAAGATCGAGGTGAACACATATATACTTATTCAGTCCTTGGACTGAAACCGGAGATTGCGAGAGTTGAAACACGAGCAGTGAAAGAGGAACTGAAAATTACATTTGTGCACCCTATGAAATTTAATGCATGTTATGTCTACTAGCTGTCAATTAAAAGACAAGAAATGAGCAACCTTTACTTGTACTTTTGTGCAGTTACCCGTAATGGTCGTAAATTACAAGCTTTTTAGAGTCTATCGTAACCTAGAATTGGTTTTTGCATAGATCAGTTATGTAACTTTTTTAAGACTTCTTCCGGGAACGATTTCCTTAACTCATAGGTACATTTGACTAGCTAGAACTTTTTCTATTTGAGAAAGCCAGCCTGACTTTTAATGAGAAAATATAAAATGTCAAGAGCTTTGAGAGTTGAGACATGTGGAAAGTTAGAAGGCAAGAAAAAATAGACCACCTGCAGGCAGTTCAGGAATAGAATTATTGCACTTACCAGAAGAAGTTTAACAACCTACCCTAATTAAATAAATGGGATTTCCGAGTGCTGTAAGGTTTATGGAGAGACTGAAAACCTGATCAGCTATAATACTAATACTAAAATAGACAGCTTTACAATAAGGAAAAAGATTGAGGTACAAATAAGAGGCTGGGACTGCTGTTGAAAGTAGGGTCAAGTAGACAATTTACCTACCTGATATATGCTCAAGTAGTAGTCTATTTGTAAAGTGAGAAAGGCTGGTTTCAACAGCTAACAAAACTGTCTCTAATGAATTGTGATATCAAATATTATTGACTTCCTGTATAAATTAATTATCTAAACATTCACAACATGAAAGCAACTTGTGAATAAACATAATAATACGCATGTGATGATAATTCTATACAGCACCAATGACTTGAGAACATAAAACCATCAACTAGTTAATGACAAGGAACTCTATAATTTAAATCTCAACAGAATTTGAAGTCTTTATGGTTGTTGTTTTGTCCAGTTTTTTCTCATTCTTAATGTAAGGTATGCATGCATGTCTAGAGATGAGGTACACAGAGAAGTGTATAGCCTTGCTACTCTGTTATTGTAAATTGCTACAGGAAATGCGTAAGGAATTTTACATATTTTTTATTCCGATTTACCTGACGAGATATTGCAATATCTTCTTTGGTGGAGTGTGCGGAGCCTTCCCTTCTTTTGCCATTGACTCTGCTTCGGCAAACGTTTCCATCAGATCTTTTTTCATTTTCCATGTTGGAGGACTAAGAACGGTAGTTTCCATATTTTTTAAATTCAAAACTCGGGTAAAAGCAAACGAACTTTTGCAAGTAATCAAATTCTCAATAATCTTCTACTTGTGTTGAACGTAAATGTAGTATAATACACAATACAAATAGAATAATTTGTGTGGTACAAAATTAATCAGTCACTCTCTTATTAATATTTCCACGTAATGTCCGGTCAAGTCTTTTATATGTAGCGTTGCATGCATTAATTCTGGTAGTTAATATTCGCAGTCAAAGTGCAAATGTACTTTTAATTTGAGAGGTGACAGTATGGAATTCACAAGAAGCTTCGGAAGGGAATATACTTAATGTACATGGACTCAAGTCATTCACAGAACTACCATGGGCACAATGGAGACAGAGCAGAGAGAGTGATTTGCTAATTGTCTTGTTATGATTAGATGCTGTAAGATGGATTACGAGATGCGAACTGATTGGTAATAACTGATCTTCTTGCCTTTTAAAAGTGAAGGTCCTCGCTGGTGTGCTTCACTGCTTAAATATACACCACCATACAGGTTCGTCTGTGACTATGGCAAGTTTTCTTGTGAACATTCAGACTTATTGCTTCTCTGAGAGTTGTGTGAGGTGCTTTCGATACCCTAATAACCTTTATCGCTTAAAGAAACAAATGAAGAGACCCAAGAAACACTGCTTACTATTGGAACGTCGATAACTAAACTTATACTCACTACCAAATACACAAATGGTTGGTCGTCTCTGGTCCTTTATTACTATTCTAGTACTACCATAATGCAGGTTCAATTTTAATCTCCTGTATTCTAGCATATAGTGTCTGCTGATGTATAGTACCATCATCAATGCAAATACACTAATACTTAAAAGCAACTTGTTATGATCGACTATCTTTATCACCTCTCGTATATATTGCTAAGAAGCAAACAACCAAATCTCGCTTTCTCATAACGCCCTATAGTAGATGTTTATGAATTTTTTGTTGATTCACACCAGTTTTCATTTATATACACCAGCAGCAGCTGAGGTTTGATTGATTGATGACGATGATAACAAGATAATCAAACGTATCATGCAATTTATCTGTCTTGTCCAGTGGCTAGAGTTGCGTCCGGCATTAGGATTAAATTATGAGATCTTCACACCAGAAAGGGTTGAAGCCAAAAGACGTCAAAGTGTTTTCCAGTCACAATAAATAGATCGCAACAAAAATCCATTTTATTTCCGTACACAATGCTATCAATTAACCGTTAAGAGTTCAGGAATTGAGTGTTTTAGGTGTGTGTGTAGTCACTTCAACATTTTTTAACTAAACAATTATCATCACGCTCATTTCAAGATAAACACGTTAGAAGAAATAATTCGCAGAAAGGCATTTCACTATTAGAGTCTGCAGCGAATATTAAAATTTACAACATTATTTTTCTAGTTTGTTGTTCAAATTAGAGCGTTCAACACTCTTATTAACCTTGTGCTGTACTTTGATCCTCTATTATGAGTCACAGTCATAACATGTAATAAATATATTACTAAACTTAAATCTGTCCCCATACCGAGGTTCATGTTTTAAAATAAAATGTTATGAATGCAGCATCACGGAGAAGTCCTTTTAAATTATACATACCAACAGGCATGTTCTTTAAAGATATTCTTGTGTGACATTGTAAATGTCAGTGATCTTGAATTCTTAGCCGTAAAATGTCCTTGCTGTGCTGATTACTATGCCTAGAGTAAATATTTTGAAGTTTAAAAATAGTCAAAACCTTGTTTTAAAAATAGCTGTAAACGGTGAGGTTACAATAACGAATTTCGAATAATTGCTTCCTCGATATTTTAACGTGTGATTGATTTTGTAAATAAGTCACGTGACTGGCGAAAAGGAGTAGACTAATTCTCATTATATTTGTTGTTAGAGTCAGTCTAAAATAATTGTACAAATAAACCATTGTACCCATATAGCTCTTACTAATGACCTGACCTGCAAAAGAAGCTAATAGTGCTAACCTTTACTTGGCCAATTTATTATAATGAAACTACACAGAGCAGTGTATAAAAAGATTGACACAATTAGTGTGTAAAATGTCATTCCTTTGAACTTGATTCCTACAACATATACAGAGTTGGCTTGTGAGATTGTGTTTATTGTTTGTATAGTTTGTTTAGTAGAGATATATACAGTTTCAGTCTAAAAATGATGAAACGGACTACCAGCAAACATACAAAGAGTATATATAAGCTTCACTTTCTCTCGTGTCGCATGATCCAACAGAAATCCAAAGTGGTGGAACTGACGCACACAAAGCTTTTACGTAAAAGTTTTGTTCTCCTGAACTCATCCTTTTCTTTTTTAAGGCAAGACTACCTTATTACTCCTCCTATATTATAAGGAAAAGTTGGCACCGTTCGGATTTATCTGTGAAATTAGGTCTCTAGTTCAAGGCTCTTGTTGAAATTTCGTCATTCCCTTATCCTACAAATGTATGTAACTGTTCCTTTTCTGATTGGGCATCTGTGATAATATTATAATTATAAAAGGAAAAAGAAGACCTCTTTGCTTTGTTTAAGTACTTCAAGTACACATTCTTCACAAAAAGCCACAAATGAAAAGTTCTAAGCTCTGCGAAAGCCGTAGGAGCGAGTAATATGAATTTATCCGTACTGATTTCCCGATGGGCTTACGAAATATTAATCTCAATTTCAGTTTCAAAGCAAGTATGCCATAGCCTTATAGGTTACATCATAGAGAGCTAAAACATGTAGTGCACAAATATGACGGAGAAAAAATGAGACACTCTCAAGTACCCCGTCTTATTTGCATTTGTGACAATCAGTTACAGCCATTAACTACTAAAGAATAGACTCTCGAGAAGATGCTGGAACACAAAAAGTAGAAAGAGGAAGAGAGCTTCAATATTATTGGCGAGCCTTCATATGCCACTTAATACGTGAAGCGATTGAGGCCAGGGCCACCTAACCGTTTTGGAGAGATATGACCATCAATAAGATCAATCACACCGGAAATCACTAGAATATGATTTACACACATGAATTACAACTTCCTACACAAAAGTTCTTAAGGCCAAGTAGCACTTGAGTCAATCCTGATAATGCACAGGTATGTCTATATGTGTGTGTCAATGTGCTTTCAATTAGCCTCTACCTCTGTTTTCCGTTGTTGTAAATGTGGAACACACATCGTGATCAAGTCGTTGCCAAAACTAACATCATCACTCTCTGCACCTCTCACCTTAACAGTTGAAAAATGGCAAGACACGAAATCCAAATTGATCGACTCTAATTGCCAAGTAATGAAACTCTAGAAGAGCACACCAATAAATTTTGTGTTTACTCTGATCTCATTTAACACTATTGCTAGGATGAATAATATTGTGGTTATCTCTGTGTCGACTATACATAGTATGTACATCCTTTTGACAATCCAAATATGTCTAACTTCAACCGGTTACTGATTTGAACTCTGAACAAGCAGATTGTCAAGCGGCGTAGTCTGGTTTTGCTTGAAAATAGTTTTTTGTCATGTTATAGATTGGCTTTAAACACGAAAATATTCATAGACGCTAAGTTTTCAGTTAAGATTTTTACTTAAAAAGATGTGAGCACGAAGTGTTTATTAATGGTTTCATTCAGCATGGAGCATAATATGAAAATCAGAAACTTGTTCTTCAAAGCTTTCTTGTAAACATTTCCGAAGTCCTTTTTAAGAGATCAACTAACTATTATCATATCATTATAGGATAAGTAAATATTATTATAGGAGCCCCAAAAAGGGGTGGGGACATCCGTATGGGCAACCGATGTGTGACTATGAGCATGTTTCTCAGCTTTATTTCGTGCGACGACAGGATGAACGCGAGTGCATTTTCTTTTCAAGCAAACAAATATTATTATGTAATAACTAATAACAATGAGAAAGACTCACTTAAGAATTTCGGCATGTGCCAGTAGTAAATCCGAAAACCTGTAATTCACAAACACCGGAGAAAAACCGTATGAGAACAACTGCTGTGGACGAGTGACCGTGATGATGATGATGATGAAGGTAGATTGAAATGAAGTGAGAGTTGACTACTTGTTAATTGTCTGTGTATTAAACTGGGTTGTTGGAAGTGATAGGGGGGACACGTGTGGTTATCCAGGTAAAAGTGACAGAGTAGTAAGAAGAGACACAGAAGAATCGAGCTCAGAGTTTTTACCAGAGCGTCTTGAGGAGTAACAAAGAGGATTAATTTCATCTCAGATTCCACTAAAACTGGGAGGACGGTAGGCTTTTTAGAGCTCATATAGACGATCATCAGTCTGCCAGTCGACTCTTTTATAGTTTTTACGCGATTGCCATGCTCTCTCCGCGTGAATTAATCATTATCCTCCTCTACACTACATTTTGTCAATGTGGCTTATCGTTATTCAGTCCCAATGTTTTTGATCGTAAGCTTTTTATGAACTCGCGAGCATTCATTCATTAGCAGTGTAGCAGTGCTCACACGTAATGAAGTGCACAGGGCTATTTTTGGCTCGCAGTCACATACCCCAAGTGTGACATGGGCATGGACGTATGGGATCTCCAATAAGCGCCTGCATTAGTTAATAATCAGTTTGTAACTTAATACGCTGAGAGAAATGCTCTGCAAGTTAACAGCAGATTATACTAGAAATGACCCTCGTTTTAGGGTAAAGTTCGATGTCTAGATTGATTAGGGAGTCGGGTAGCGTCTATCACAA
>Ga0194135_10000497_pt1 | contig 23274 bp, 11 predicted proteins | sample LitLau_LLRF_2013_FD_134024 | JGI IMG/M metagenome (GOLD analysis project Ga0194135, IMG submission 134024) | Freshwater sediment microbial communities in response to fracking from North America - Little Laurel Run_MetaG_LLRF_2013 (version 2) | ecosystem: Environmental > Aquatic > Freshwater >...
AAGTCCTTGTCTAGAATAATTGTAATTTCCATGTTCCAGAAGATTGACAGGCAGGCGATGATACGCTTATCATCATTATCGAGTAGGAATATTGTTTTAAATGAACGAGGAGAAACTTACGAGCAGAGCTCTCCGTGTATGCTTTTATATAAACTTTCTTCATTGCTGTAAGGACTTGCATGAAACTCTGTGAAAGTTTGTTTGTTACTTAATTACATAGTGGGTGGGTTTGTTATTTGCTAGCTAAATAGCAGAATGCAGAACAATATTTTCCTTCAAGTGAAAAATACTTCCTACAATTTCCTTGACCGTTTAAACAAGGTTGTTAATAGCGTGTAACTTAATTTTCTAATATGCTTATGAGGAATCAAAAATGGAATGCTCTTCCAAGTATGAATTCTACGAAGTCATTGGGTTGATTGGCCCATTTTAAATATAGAAATAACAACTAGACTTAACCAAAAAGGGTACCAAAAAGGGTTAAATTGTACTTTACAACATATAAGGAAGACAAATATTTCGTAATGCGCGTCTAGTCAGCATCTATTTCCCAAAGATTTGATTCCAATACGTGTATTCATGTACAATCAATGTGAAATATGTAACTCATGATTGTTTTAGTAGACAGACTCAGACATAAAAGAAATCGAAATCTTAATCAGGAAATTCCTGATTAAACATCCACATCCTTTTGATTAAACCCTCTGCTGTGAATTTCAATTCAAATCTCGTGTGTGTGTGTCTTTCCATTCATTGGACTGATTGAACTCTTTTTGTGCATTAGAGCAATTTAATTTTAATATGAAATTGTTGAATTCTAAAATTCAACTGACGTGTACAAAATTAATTGTCCCATATTGTACGACGTAAAATTCAACCAAAAATCTCGGAATCTGTCTCTTTTACGTAGTATCAAAATCTGCTTATATCAATCCCTTTCAAGATAACTCCTTTGCGAATCCCATTTCTATCACAGGGAGTCTGAAAGACACCAAAGTGCCCTCTGGACTATCACAAGAGAAATCTGTCACAACTTTCACTCCAACTTTTCCAGAGTATGTGAACTTTCTCCCAGAGTGAGCAACTTGTGTGGTCTCCAATCTTCGGGAAAGCATTTTCCAACGTATGGACAGAAACTATTAAAACCTTCATTCATTTTTTTACATTTCCACTGCTTGATAATTTCAGCTTTGAGCTACTGAATTTGATGCCGAGTTACTTGTTGCCTCTTTAGTCTGAACACACGAACAGCCTAGCTTAAGCAGAGATTTATTTATTGTCGTTTTGCCCTTTACACTTGTGTCTCGTGCACACTTCCGTTTCTGTTTCCTTCCAATTACTCGCTTTAATATATTTCTCACATTGCCTCACCTGCCCTTTTGCACTCACTGTACACAGTGTACACAGATATTTTAAGAAACACTAAGTGTTGAGTACACAACCTATAATAGCATCATTAGCACAAATGTCCGGTCATTAGGCGAAATACCTCTCCCCTTTTATCCTGCTCATGCCCCTCCATTAAAAAGAAGTTGATAATTTGCTCTTTTTAGGTATATTTATCAACCCTTTAATTGTCTTAGTTAGCGTAGTCTCAAGTTCTAGCCATGCATGTGTATGTGTGTAAAGTAAACCAAAAAAGAAATAATTGGCATGTCAAAATCATTCTCTAGTCATAAACTTTGATGATTGGGTTTCGTAACAATTATGTTCTTCCTTAAAACTTCCCTACCTAAAATACATCACCGTCCACTAACAACTAACGAGCACAACCATATATATGTATGTACATGTACTCATTGGTAATTGCACATCCCAACAAGCCATTCATCGTCCATTCTATAATCTAAATCGATTTCAGTGTTCTAAACTAATTTTCTACAACAGCCGAACACAAAATTGCGCCCGCAGTCTTTACAGTACTTTACACACATGGACAATTAAACAATTCGCAATGTCTGAACAAAGAGAACATACTACGTGCTTAGAAAGTAATCTACAAGCTTTAAGCTTCACTTACACACATACACTACATACACCATTCATGACTGGTAATTGAATATGATGAGAGAAATGAAATGGACAGCTCAACTTCATCACAGCCGAAGCAGTAGCAGACTATCATCGTCGTTCATTTAAGCCTTCTCGTCTCGAAACTTCAGAGCCTTTGTTTGCTTAGTTTAATGTAATGTTGGAACACGACGGAGGCTCTATAAACGATATGTTCTTCCGTAGGTGTAAATAGGTATATTTCTAACAGATCGTGTGTCCCTATATGATATCCACTCAAAAGTTGAGGTGTGTAGAGGTGAATCGTGAGAACTTTAATGGGATTCTATACGCCTTGCCTTTACATTAGTGGTTGGATTCCATGTTTGATCTTCTCTTTTTTGTATTCCTTCCAGACGTATTATTTACCACACATACATCGTTATTAATTGAACATAATCCTTTTGTTTTTGTCGTCTCTTCTTCATTCTACTCATTTCAAACTAAAGACCAGAAACAAATATTTACTGGCTTTGCTTTACTTACCGTTTGTGTTTTTCATGTAACCTCAATTTCCCATTTGCTTAAACTTTTTTTGAGCAAGTAAGAACGATAAATAAGTACAGGCAAACACTAAATGAAGCTCAGAAAAGTATTTAACTTGAAGCAAAACTAAATACACACATATGCATGACAATAACATCTTAAGAAAGGGCAAAAATTGTACTCTATGTAATTAAATATCACGCCATGCATACTGCCAATTAATAAATCTAGGTATATACGTTCATATACATTCAAGTCCACCTCATTGCCTTCATATAACTCACCTGTGTTGGATAAGTATACAAAGGAGGACAAGACTTAGTAGAGCATCTACTTCCCCGACTATTCCATCTCTTGATATGTCCTGTGGCAATATCAGATCCACTTCCAATCGAAGATTTCGACCAATTCGACTTGGTACTGGGACATCTTGAGCTAAAATGACTTCCAGGTGGAGAAGGAACCGATCCCCCAGCTTGTGGTACTCCAGAAGACGTTGTTGTTGGTACTTTTCCAAATCCTCCTTCTGCTGCCTGAAGGGAAGCTCTACTCACTTTCGATAATGAAGCTGAAGAAGAATACTTGGATGGCCTTGGGTTCTCAAATCGCTCCAAGTCTCCCCAGTCCTTGTTCTTTCGTCTTACAACATAATAATGATATATCACTATTGTCATTGCCACAACCAAAGCTAATCCTGTCCCCACTGCTGCTCCCAGAACGGCTGAAGTTACCATCTTTGACGAAAACAATACACGTGCCTACTAAGTAAGGTACACCAGCTTCCTTCTTCCCAACTCTACACAGGACCTGTAATAAATTAAAAGACAAATTAAAATTATGAGTGTACGTCAGCAGAACAGATTCAACATATAAATTACACCATCCGGAATGATATATTTCTACAAAACGCAATTGCATCGTAGTGTCTATTATTTTCATTTACTTATCTTTAGACAATAGAATTCTTTTTGAAAACCCACTCTCCCATGGATAAATATATACTTTCTTGTTTTTCTCATTCTTTATAATTATACAGCCAACACAACTTGTTTGTTTGATATACTCAAGAGCACTTCAGAGCATTTATTATCTGTCCTCATCCAAATATAACTCACATACTATGTACGTACAAGATTCCATTTACAGTATATAGGCTTGGTTTCCTCAAGTCTAAAATATTTGTCATCATTTTTAGGGCTTTTCGAAGGTGAAAACCTCACCGAGGTTGTTCATGAAAAATGACAAAAACCATCCTTGAAGAAAGGATTATTTTAGGCACATACACAAGCAGCATTGGACTTGATCGGAGCAGATATTTATAGGTGAAGGATACCTCGAAGGGAGCTTTAAAGTAAACAGGAGATCCTTGAAGTGAAGTCAATAGCAAGGTAGAGCTTTAAATAAGCTCATGATGAATTTTATAAGTAATATGACGCATATCGTAAAACTTAAAAGTAAAGTCCCTTCTTGGATTCCAACTTTACTGGCTTAACACAGAACAAATCATCTCTCTCTACCCTGAGAACCCATAGACTGCTCCTTGTTCAAGCTAGAGTGAACAAAGTGTGTTAACTTGTTCATCATGTATGCATGTGTGTTTCTAAACTCTTTTTAACGTGATAATTTCTATTTTACAGGCTAATCCCCACACTTACTATACACTTTACAAGTCTACTATATAAGTACACAGCAGGTGAGTGTGAAAGAAGAAGTGCTTGGCCCAAAAACTCATAAGCATGCGATTTTGAATTCCCAATTACAATACAATTTAGAATCTTATATAGAACACACAATATAGAGATTAAAAAATACTCTAAAAGAGCATGCAATTCACAGCCTTCATATACATTCTAGTTAGTCATAATTTATACTATACATTAAGAGAGTAGTTATAATCCCTACCTTCCGTTGTTTACCTACTATCTTTGCGAAATAATCAAGTTTCAAATATTCAAGAAATGTGCTCATATTGTCAGTTTAAGTTAACAGTTAAGCTATACAAGTCTAAGAAGTGAAGTCATCAACTCTTCACAAGCAGGGAAGCCCCAATAACAAGACTTAAAACTCAGAATGCATAGAACAGGATCCCCAATTTCAATTCACAGTTTCACTTCTCATCTTAAAAAAGTTACTACCTAAAATCTACTGCTATTGGGGAATTCTGTTGCAGATCTGCTTATTCTGAGTCATCTGTGTTGTTCATCTCTTGCCTCTCTGTGTGTGTGTCCTGATATTCCTGAATTGTAATTCTTAATTTACTAGGAAGACTCAATATTCAATATAAACTCCTCCTATTCCAAGAAGACACCTTAAAAGACACGTTCAGATCTCGCCCAAGGTCAAGTCACCTCATCATCATATACCTGTGTGGTGTAAAAGATTTAACTCCTCCATCAATGGTCATGGTTCGTTTTATACAAAACCTGAATTCGCATCTCTCCCAATCCTAACCAGATCTTCTAGGTTTCTTTGTTGTCCACAAGACCAGCCACACAACGATAACCATATTTACTGCTTAGTCCGTTCCCATTCTTGTAATTGTTTAACAACTCTAACTCTTCCCATCTCACACGTCACACTACATATCTTCTTTATATATTTACATGCAACTTCAACCATGTCCACCATAGACTGATTGTGCTTCTCCTGGAGATCACCTCAAACAAAGACAAGAACTAGTGCAGTGCATATGTATACTGCATATCCTTTGTAATCAAATGCTCTCAAGTGATTACAAACACAGTTTCCAGTATTATTTCTGTCGTGTTCCAGAAATCACATTGTTCTCTCGATTCCCCAAAGACTATATCACAAGCTAATGAACAAAGACATATTCACACACACACACTGACATAATATTTGTCCTGCAGAATTGACGAGTATACAGTGCATGAAGTTTGATAGAGATATCTTTGAAGAGGAAATTCTCTAAAGATAACAAACACAGTACAAACTGTGTATGTGTGTACCATCAGACTGAATTAGAATTTTAGCTACTACTATACATTAAATAAGCCATGCCTGCAATTGAGACTGAAATTCCCAGATACTTGCAAAACACAAAAGAAGTACTTCACCCAGAAGAGTCTCGTTTTTCCGGTAAGATAATTCATATTTCAATTGAATTTCCTCCCCAATCTCACTCTCAAGTGACTTTTATTTCTCTCCAATTTCTCCAGGTACAATTCCACAATGGCTTAAGGGCACTTTGTACACATCATCTCCAGGATTGTTTGACTTGAAACATGGTTCAGTCAACAATTGGTTTGATGGATATGCAATCCTTTCTAAATTTACCGTGGACGGATCTAGGGTCACATTTACATCGAGATATGTACAATCGAATGCCTACAGGAAAGCTGTTAGTGCGGGCAAACCCGTAATGCCTGAATTCGGGACACCACCTTCCAACGACATCACCAGTGGCAAGAAATTCCTTGCTAAATTTATTCCCTTTGTAAGCCACATCAAATGATATCACAATTCACACGCTTCTAAATTCAAAAATTCATATGCAAAGTATGACACGAAAGGTCAACTTTATTACTCTACCTCGTGGCAAACACCTTCCAAGAATTGCCTCATGCAAATTGCCTCTTTGTCCTTTGTTCTTACTTCCCAGTTGTGTATTAGCAATATTGACCAGCATCACATTTGACTTTCACCTTTCACTCGGAGTGATTTTATACGTTGTTTATTAGCATAACTGTCACCACCACACTTTTGTATATTGTTTCATGTTTGACTTTCATTTTTATTTCCACACATAGGGTCCTTACGATTGCACCGATAACACAATGGGAACTATTTATAAAATTGGATCCAGTCTTTTTACATCCGGGGATACTTGTTACTTCCACGAATTCGATTCCCAATCATTAGAAACTCTCCAAACCTACCATACAATAAAAGCCTATGGAATGAACTCCACAAGCACACTACCTCTTGAAGATGATAACGGAGATGTTTATCAGATTGGAGGCGTGATCCACCCTACTTTCCGCTATCACGTTCTCAGAATGGACGCTTCTAATAAAGATAAGCCTCTGGAAAAAAGATTCGAGCCTTTTGGAGCTTTCCCCTCTCGGTGGATGTTTGGAGCTTGTCCATGTCGGAATTTCGGGCTGACGCAAAACTTTCTCGTTATGATAGAAATGCCTCTGGTCCTTAATATAATGAAATTAGCTGCCACCTACATTAAAGGATACTGCTCAACCGATTGGCTTGACTGGAGACCCGAGGATGGTGTTCGCTTTTACTTCATTCATAAAAAGACTGGAGAAGTTCTCAAAGGAGAATTCTACGCGGAATCTCCTTTTATAACTCCTATGATCGTTAACACGTACGAAACTTCGGAGAATGAAGTAAGTCTTAATTAATCTTTTATGCGCATCATTCTCCCCCGTGAGAATCGATGTATATAAGATACTTATTCCGCCTACACTACTTTATCAGAATAGATTTGACATTGTATTATGTAAGTATGCCATCCATTAAAGTAATTCTTAATTTCCCAGGTTGTAATTGATCTCGTCACAGTCCCTAACATGGATTGTAACCAAGCCACAATGCTTAAATCCCTCCGTTCCGCTCCTCATTTGATCAAAGGAAAGAGTGGACTGAATTCCGAATCATTTCCTGAAGTTGATTTCTCACAAAACTTGGAAACAAGTAGGATACACCGTTACATCGTGCCATTAATAGAAGACATTAAAAAGGTTCCTGAAGGAAAGTGTCTTCTAAAATCCTCCAACAATTGTTACACTCAAGCTAAAGCAATTCGAAAAGGGTCAAGAATCATTGTCACCCCCGAGTCCCTTTCAGGAATGAATGAAGAAGATGTAGGTTTTGATTTCACTGTGATTAATCCCAAATTCCGTGGCAAGAAATACAAATATATGTACAGTGTGTCAGGATACATTAGTACTAATATCTCTCCACTTGGTTATGGAATTGGCAAGATAGATTCTGAGACTAAACTAATTGTATCAATGTGGCCTGGAAAGCGTGGTCAAGTTCCTTCAGAACCTGTCTTTGTACCGAATCCAACATCAACAACACTTTCTCCGCAAGACAAAACAGAAGAAGATGATGGAATCCTATTAACAATAGTTAGACATGAAAGCTCTTATGAAGAAGACAACTTTCTTTTAGCTGTGGATGCTCGCACAATGACTGAAGTTGGAAGGGCGTACATTAAAAGTGATGTTGCTGGCTGGTGTCACGCGATGTTTGTAGAAGATTAACCAAATGGACTACACACTGTCATAGTGTGAGTCTTTTCTTTATTTAATGGTTTATAAAGTGGTAGGTGGATGTTTCATTTGTTACAAGGAATCATTGCCCAGGATTTATACTAACAAATCTTGGTATGTCTACAAGCTGACTAAAAGAAAGCGAATACATTTTGATTACTCCTCTATCGTGTAGGTTTGTTAAAATGAGTTTTTTACTATTTAGCAATGGCTGTTTTTATGTAAGCTTAATTATATAAAGTAGATTGTTAGGGAAAGTTCCCGAGGTAAAATAAAACAGCTGCATAACGCAAAATACAAATGCATAAACATGCATCAACCAGGATTTGTAAACTTTTGTCAAACATCGAATTAAAGAAAGCAGGAATTCTTGGAATTCAACACAAGTAACTTTTTTGATACCTATCCGCATGCAGCAATATAATTTGTAATTTCACAATGTTTCTGTTTCTGCAATGTCCAAAGAGAGATTTCCCCGTGGCGCAGAGAAGTTATATAACTTGACAGATGTAACATGTAACTTGAATCCTTGACTGTGTCAAGTATCGCCCACCACAACAAATTAACTCAGACCACATCCCAAGCGTTTCCCCAGGCTTTCATAGCATTATTTAGCTCAAGAGAGACAGAGCAGTATCTCCGATTCTCCAGTATTAGTGTGAAGGACAAATGCCACCGAATTACCGGCAAATAATATAATATTCCCAGTAGCCAGAAGGAAGCTAAGGAAAGATATGAAACGTTGAGAGATCAGAGAAGAGTTTAGATCACGACCACACCAAGGATCAAGGATCAAATAATAATTCACACAAGACAATAAAGAGTTCTCATAGATCTCCCAACACCACTTGCAATTAGTGAAAGGTTATATATCTACTAACTAATGGATCAAATTACTCTCACTGTCTCTCTCTCAGAGTGAAAGCTACAAATAGGCACATGAAATCACACGTATATAATCTCTGTACTTTCTCTATGCATGATCTTATTTCAACCCTCCATCAACCATCAACTTCCCAACATTATTTGTCATATCCTACAATCCTACCACGCTCCAATCTTTGCCCAAATGCTACTCAACGTGACCTAATAAACTTTCTATTAAGGCTACACCATTTCATAAACTATATATTGATTTGTTAAACTAACTCTTTGAATACCAATATTAAAAATAGATTCTAACTCTAACAACTCAGAAATCCGACAGTTTTTTAGCTTCATTAGCCAAATATCTATCCTCACAAGTTAATATCATTATCAAAAAGAATCTATGTGGAAAACCAGACTACCAGACACGACAATTTGGATAATACTATTTCACCTATACAATTGATAGATACATTATAATTATATTCTATACATAGTCGCTTTCACCATGCAATCACTCTCTTTTTCAGCCTTTCACTTTCAGCTGAGGAATAAGATGAAGAAGAGATGAAGTCTTTCAAGTTCTCTCCACAGATTCAGAAAAGTCTCTCATGAATTTCACATATAGAAATCTTTCATTTTCTTTTATTCAACCCACACGACCAAGTGTTTTATCCTTTTCAAAACATTTCAACCAACATGTAAAAGCAATACACCACCTTCTTTTCACGAGGAGAAGCCACCAGCCATCATAACAAGAATTCTTCTCCACAATGTCCTCATGTGTTTTCACATGTAAATGCTTAGACAGCTAGAAAATGTGGAGAAAACCAGATTTCACGAGAAAGTTGGAAGGTAGGAAAGAATATGTGACTTAGCGGAAAGAGTTTTATATAAAGGAAATAGGAAATTGCTGTGTAAGTTGATGAGAAAAGTTTGAGACCGTCTTGCCATCATCATGTACAATGTGTGTGTATGTCCTTGGAAGGTTGCACTACTACAGAATACCAAATTAAAGAACAAGAATCTCATCCGTTCTATCGCCAGTTGTATTCCTCCTTACATGATAACTACCGAAATCTCTCATTGAGAATCCACAAGAAAGAGTCGTAGATGTTGTATTTTGCATTCACATGTCGTATTCTCATTTGTGTATACTAACTTTACGGCTTGCTTAAATAAATGACTTTTACGTTCTACTTTCTCCGTGGCTGGGGACAAACTATATTAATTCGGAAAAATGTCTTCAAAATATTAAAAGCACAAGGAATTATTGATCTATGACTTCTTCAAGACCAGTTGGAACTAATTATGACTATTCTTTCTGTCGACAGTCAATCCCAATATCTTTTTCCTTTATAAAAACAGCTCCTAATGATTTATTATCGTTAGTATGACATTTGTACACGTAAACGTGCACAACGCCCAGAGTCAAAATATTGAAAAGAGAAGGTACTCAAGAGAAAGTTATCAGATATAGCTTGACATGTATTGACTTGACCTTTAAACTTCCACTTTATAAGTTTACGATGAAGGTGACTCTTCTTCATTTGTAAGAGTACGTAAGACAAGGCGAATTTATATAACTTCACTTTCGAGCTAGAACTCAACTTTCTCTTTAGTCCTTGACAGCAGTAGCAGAGTTTCTTATCGATGGACCTATGAAAATAAGGTACCTTTATGCATTGTGTAGAAATTGAGGGAAATCTTCCTTTCGTTCATAAAACTCTTACGTACTATTTTCTCATATCTTTCCCCGTAAACATAATTTGATCAAGCCTACACAAGAAGGTGTAACAAAATTGAATGAAATTTTGAAAGGATATATAATGCAAAAGGAAAATGAGAAGGCACAGTAAGTGTCAAGAAGAAGTTTCAATTCACCGCAGGGAAAAGCTCGAGAGTGTAATTTGATCTCATCTAATATTATTACGCGCTCTTTGTTCATGATCCCTTGACACTTGATTGATTACTTGGTAAATCTTATTCTTCGAACGTTATATACTAAAAAGAAGGACACACTCTACCTCACATAATATTTATTACCTCAGTTATCCCTTGTTATTCATTTCCAACACGCATCGCAAGTGAAAGTAACTTTCTCCCACACATTTCCCGAGGATTCACGCTGTCACTTATGAATAACATATTGCGACTGATTTTTGACTAAATATCAACTGTCATCCATAATCGAATAATGCGTAGAGGTCAAATATGGGTCAAATTAAGCATTGACAATTTTTAACATAGGCAAGTTGAGTTTTATAGATTGAAATTCCGCCCCAGGAAAAGACGATCTGCATATGCATGGAATATTTGTATTGGCTTCATGGCCGAAAGGACGACAAAAAATTCAACAGTTTTTTGCCGTATACTGATCTTAATTCTTTAAATACTATGCCTCCTTTGAACAGGTTTCCATCAATGTCCTGTATCCTTTTGTAAAACACAAGCCCTATAATTTAACGTGAAAAAAAACAAGTGTAGGTGTAGCTTTGTAGATTACATAAGCCTTTACCAAAAACATCTCTGGTGAAATGAAAACACGAGATTTTTGTAGCTAAACACGATGGGTGATCAGATCAAAGTCGATCTTTTCCTTTTCTACAAAGTTCCAACACAAACAACAAAATACTGCTTCAGAATATAAATCAAAACTACATGAAAAAAACATTTTCCAATCTCCTTATTAGAACTCATATTAGTTTCCTTTAGTTGTAAGGAGAAGTTTTAGTCTTTCTTATCCAATTTATACAGAGAACCGCATTATTAACTAGACTTTCATTAATTTTTTAAAAGAAAAAACTGAAAATTACCTGCGAATGGGAATTGGCAGCTCCCAGAAGCATCACCGACAACTCAAAATGTATAATAACTTTCCAGTATTCTTGTCACCAGTTCGACGAACCTTCTCTCTCCTTCTTTACTTATATACATTCAATCACATTAATTCTGATCACTGTTTGAACTAAAGTCTTATTACAAATAATTCAGATGTGAAAACTCTTAAACCTTATATAATTCTACAAGCCTCTATTTATTCCAGATTGTGAATCCAATTTATCCTAGTCTACCAATTGCATACTAGGAATTCCCGTTATAATTCGTAATGCAAATGGGAAATACCTATAAAGTCGTTCATACACAAAAACAAGATTACTAATTGATTTGTTCAGAGGTCAGATACTTAACACCAACAACAAAAACCGTCGAAAAAGCTCCTACCTCGCTGTTTCTACTAAATTGACAGTCCCCTCAATAAACTAATATGTCTTTCGAACAGAGTGGTCAGTGGCATTTATACAGTTCCCATTCATCATTGACTTTCACTCTCCTCGTGTTTCGTGTAAGGAGCAATAAATTATCACACATCACAAGCTTCTGACATTTTGACCATGAAAGGATTAACATATAATACGTAACATCTACATAAAATGAAATTGACAGAACCATCCATCCATCCATCCATGCATCCATGTGTCCACTTAGGAGTAAATGCAACTATGAATAAATGTGTCATATGCTCCTATATGTCTACTTTATCTACTTTATATCTTTGACTCTTGTCCTGAATATTCAAAGTCTCTTTCCTGATAAAGAAGAGCAAGTAGTTTATTCACAGTGTGTCCTTAATGTTTAATGCATACACTTTCCCAACAGAAACAACAGAAGCCAATTTCCCACTCACATATGTTTTAATACATGTACACATGTTTATATGTATATTTTTATTGTCGCACAATTATTCAGAGAAAGTCGCACACAGCAGAGTCGTATGTTGCTTTACGTCTCAAATTCTTGTTTAGTATGGAAATGGTCGCGCTACTGACACTTCGAATATTTTCATATACATATGTAAAATGACTGTAAATGTAAGTTGACAGTATACTGACAACCTGTTGCAACAACCTAGTTCGTCAGCCTACAAGTATATTATGTTTACAAAAAGGAAAGGCTATAAGTAAAACACTCTAGAAAATCTACTCCCATTTGAATAAACAGGAACGAGAAAGAAAGTCTATTTTCATTTGACATATGAGCAAAATGTTTTTTTCTTGTCAATATATATTCAACCTTATCTAGAGTAAATATTTGTGTGCAAATGACATCCTGACACATTTTACGAATATTTTCAGTCGTCGTTTTCAATAAATCTCATTCCACATGAATGATGTGAATGAAAATGTTTTTGTACCCACACACAAACATACTATATAACAATTTCATAAAGAAACTGATGATTGGTATTGACAAAAATGATTAAACGTCGTTTCCTGAATTAACATTTGTAAACTTCTGTAACAGTTTTCCCCATTGAATTTGGACTATTCAGAATGGTCGGATTAAATCAATTTCTCGATTTCTGTATAAAAAGCTTGTTCAGAACTTTTCCCGATAAATTCAGTACAGAGCTTTGCCTAAGCAAAGCTACATCACACAACAGATCACTTTATAGAAAATAGAAACATACACATCATGCTATTGGTGTTCCGATTTCCGTCTAACATGAAGAATCCCTTATGGGATTTTATTTATTGTTCCACGTTGCTTCAGAAAGAAGCTGTCGAAAGTCTTATACGTGCCTTTTTATCTGACACTATATAGTTTTCTTTGCACAAACCACCAGGGTTTTCACACCAGAATAGACGAACCATTAGAAATTGGAGCATTACACTTTCTTTCGTGGAAAATTTACTTCAAGTTCCAAGGAATTTAAGCGACATTATCCCACAAAAATCGTCCTGACCCCAATTGTCAAAATACCTGGCTACAATTCCACGAAGTTCTTAGCACATCGTTTTATCCTACTTTTGAACACTTTACGGTTCTGGAAACCGCTTTACCAATCTCTCTCGAAACCACATGTATGCAGGCATCTATACAATTCTCATGAAACCGATAATCGATACAAGATGCAAAGAAATATTTTAAATTCCCAGAAAACTACCAAACTAATTCTAACGCTGGGCCATCAATTTTTCACCGCATTTGTCTTTCTTTCATTTGCCATTCTTGTTTTTAACGAAGAATTACAGAATTAGATTTCAGCCATCAGTGGGAGTTGTACAAAACAACAGTGAAAAATCTCGTAACACAGTCTACATTGTAACCTAACCCTCATGCTGAAGAAAGCGAGCTATCTAACCTTCGTACTTCCTACGCAAAAAGTAACTCTCTCGATGAAGATGAAATCGAATCTATAAATGCACTTTAGTCTGTGCAAAAACATCAACAAAATAAAATGTAGTAGTTGCTCATTGATATCTATTTTTGTAATATTCTCTTCTATCGTAACAATAGTGTAAAATTCAATGATTCTCTATCACTGTGTTCTAATAAGGCTTCAATATAATATATTCCCTGGAATTGGAAAAGACACGACAAAAGACCAACTTTCGCTGTAGTCTAATTCTATGAATATTTATTCCTTTTCATCCACATTGTATGATCAGAGGAGCATCAGAAGCAGACTACACGGGATTTAAGCAATAACGATATTATTCTTCCAGAATTTGATGATGATGACGCTCGAAGCTAATCCCATAAAATGTATATTGAACATTATATTTTATCCTTTATCCTATCCTATAGATTTCCATTCACGATATATTCTTCTTCTTCCATCTTCTTCGTCGTTGTGATTTCATGAATTACCATAATACCAATGTGATTTGCATAGATGTTCACCGTTCACTCACCCTAGCTTTCCTTTCTTTCACTTCGTGTCTACTATTGTTAAACTTGCAATATACACACACGTAACTTTCACCACATCGACATGATTGTGTATATAATAATACAACTCAAATGACAGAATAGGTTATGAAAATCCTTTTATTGAAGGCAAATCCAAGTCACACAACGACATAATAATATAATAACTAATCATAATGAAACTTGAGGAACAAAGGACCACAATGAAAATTCTAGGAAGCGGCTCATTGATCGTTGCGGTTGGTATGTGCAATTATTCTCCAAATATTACACACACTAAACAAGTGTATATAATAATGCTTGATTGCAAATTACAAAACACTATCTATCTACAAACTTGTGTACGTGACACCCTGAAATCAATCTTTACTCTATGAGAAGCAAATCCTACACCCAATTTACATATTTAATTTGTGTAATTAGATTTCGAGGTTTCCACTTCCAACTCATTTCTCTCAAAACAATCTCAAAAAGTTATTTACCCTTGGCATACACACGTGGACTCAGTAATGAATTAAATCCTTGAAATTATACACGATGAATTGATGACATAAGATGAATCAATATTGATAAGCCATTCATAATTCACAATCATATCGATATCGAAATCTCACACTTTCTAAACTTTAAGAATAGTTAAAAAGTAATCGAAATAATAAAGATACTAACCTTTCCTTATCGAAATTTGCAGTTGATTGTAATTGAAGCTCAGCAATCCCAGAAAGTCTCCTTCTGCCCCAGAGAAAGTAAATTCCACCCACTCCGACTTTCTTCCCTTTCTCCTGCACTTCCTTCACTTAATTTGATTGCAGAGCCTTCTTATATTAGAATCTTCCAAACTCTCAATTACCAAGTTGACTCAAGAAAATCCCCTTGCAAGAATGTGTTTAGTGATTTAACGACAGGAGATTCAGTGCAATTCCAAGCGTACCTTCAGCTTCTCCTTCATTTGATATGAACGAGAGAAAGTGAGAAGTGAGAATAACTCTGGTCGGCCGGAGTTCTCTCAACAGATCATCCGAACTGAAGCAGCAGCAGCAGCAGCAGCTGGAACTTCAGGAAGAAGAAGAAGTCTCTGAGCGTTTGAGTACATAAAATCATACAAGTACATCGTGCAAGCAACAAAACTACTGAACTTTCCTTCTTGGTGTAGTTGCTGCGAGAGAGCACACACAGGAAAGTGTTCCACGGGTTCCACTTGTACGCGTACATATATTTATATTATATATCTTCCTCCCACTTGCTTAAGTTGAAGTGGTGTAATGGAGAAAGTACTATTAGAGACAATACTAAATTGACAGAGCTACTAGTAGACTTAGTATCAACAAATTCACAGCGAAACATACAATAATGGTTTTTGCTACAACACATGTCTAATAATATATTATGTGTCTTCCACTACTAGAAGCAGGAACAGCTCAAAATGACACTACGATGAGAAATACATATATATGTAGTCAGGCATAAAGGAAGGAAGGATGTCTTCCTATATATCCAGCCAACCATCCGGTACGAATTGGTTTGAGAAGCATTTTTGTTTGGCTTTCCTAGTTTATCTTCGTTCCATATGCAGCGAGGGTGCTATAGGTATATGCGAATGTGATGGATGCTTTCTCTACAAAGCAGTAGACGTAGAAGTAGTGACGACGACTTAATTTGTTCAATGAAAGGTTCAGAATCTGTCTTTCACTCTTGCTCCATATACAAACTAACACAATATTGGCTTTGATGAGCAAGCACTTTCACTTCTTGTAATTTTGTTCACTCGCCCTGTAATAAGAAATCTTTTAAGTGGGACTAATTTCATGTTATACTGAACATAATTACCTTTGAATGAGATACATAATTATAAAATGTTATGAAGCATGATAAAAAGATCGATGAAATGGACGTAGTAGGAAGTATGAATATTTCAATATGTTAGAGTGAAAATAATAATTATAAGCGAACAGGATAGAAAGCCCACTGAAAATGAGAAAGATATTTGATGGCCTTGGCTTAATAATCTAGTTATGAGTGGTAATGAGTACAAATCTGATTGCAATCTTGAATTATGCTCATTTTAATTCTAATTATTTTTTGAAAAGTAAAGAGGCGAGAATAGAACAGTAGGTAGTATTATAGCTAACAATTTGTAGTTACTGTAGAGTATACAAATAACAGACCTGAAGTAAATATTCAATTTACTAAAGTGAATTTAAATACTATCGTACACAACAATGGTAGTATTACAATTGGATCAATAAAAGTCAAGTTTCTTTTATTATATAAATATGAAGTACTGGAATAGTAATATTTGCTGCTCCTCAATGACTATTGAACAATGAGTGACATAAGTTTCACTAAAACTACTTGAAAAATGTTTTAGCAGAAGAAATACGCAGAACATCATGTGAAACATAAACTACAGTTGAAAGTCAGTTACTTAAGGGGAACTGCACAAATTATAATACCTCAAAGCTTGAAATAGTATCTTGTTTGTTGCCAGCAGGCCAAATGATTCCTTCTGCGAGTTTCTTAACATTTTTATCACTGACAGATGCCACGAGTTGTTTTTTCACCTCTGCGGGAGACAACTTTTCTTCTCCGAACACACCCAAGGAATTTGCCGATTCTACCATGTCTTTGAAGCCGAAGACTCCATAGCCCAAACTGGTATTGTCCATCAAACCATCCATCATCGACTCCAGAAACTTGTTAGCATTATTTTTCATTTTTTTTCGCTCTTCTTCACTAAGCTCCAGTCCCATTTTCTCACATTCCTCCTTCATAAGGTCATCTGACACAAGTTTGCTGTTTAACCAGTCGGCACAGTCGCCTTTCCAACGGGGACATGTGGAGGAGCAAGGCGGCGGGCCACAGGAGTCCCCTTTGCATTTCTTTCGGGAACCTGTCGCTTTTGGTAGGGCTCTACTTACAGGAGTCTTCTTTACAACTTTCGACTTATTTTGACCTGAACCTGAAAGTCTTGTTCTCTTCTTCGGAATCAAAGGTGCTGGAAGGGATTTTCTTTTCTGGAAGGGAGAATTTCTGGTCGATTGCACTTCCAATACCTCAGAAAGGGCTGGAGAATTTCTAATGGATTCCAACTCTTCTGATACTTCAGAACGGGCTGGAGAATTTCCAACGGATTCCACTTCTTCTGATACTTTAGAGCGGGCTGGAGAATTTCGGGAACCTGTCGCTTTTGGTTTGGCTTTAGTTGTAGAGGTCTTTACTGCTTTCGACTTATTTCGACCTGAACCTGAAAGTCTTGTTCTCTTCTTTGGGATCAAAGGTGCTGGAAGGGATTTTCTTTTCTGGAAGGGAGAATTTCTGGTCGATTGCACTTCCAATACCTCAGAACGGGGTGGAGAATTTCCGACGAATTCCAACTCTTCAGATACTTCAGAACGGGCTGGAGAATTTCCGACCGATTCCAATTCTTCTGCTACCTCAGAACCAGTTGCAGAATTTCCGACGAATTCCAACTCTTCAGATACTTCAGAACGGGCTGGAGAATTTCCGACCGATTCCAATTCTTCTGCTACCTCAGAACCAGTTGCAGAATTTCCGACCGATTCCAATTCTTCTGCTACCTCAGAACCAGTTGCAGAATTTCCGACCGATTCCAATTCTTCTGCTACCTCAGAACCAGTTGCAGAATTTCCGACCGATTCTTCTGCTACATCGGAACGAACTGAAGAATTTCTGATCGATTCCACTTCTTCTGCGACCTCAGAACAAGCTAGAGATTTTGCGACCGATACCAATTTTTCTGCCGGAGTAAGACAAACAGAAGTTGTTAGTTAAGTTTAACTTTTCTAATAAACTCTGCGATTTTTCTTTCGCTAAAGGCTCTCTCTTGAGCTCCTCCTCAATATACCGGATGAACCACTTACGACAACCCTACCTCAAAAGTCTGAATTAGTGCTCTTAAAACTTTTCGTATTACGATCTTTACTATTTCATGAAACATTACTAAAGAAATCAGTATCACATCACACAAACTTAGAACACCCATAAATAGAATGAAACCCTCGATGCAATTTATAATTAAAATTAAAAACTGCATAAGGACATAAAGCGACAAGGAGAAAGTCACTAACGATCCCATGCCGTTAATACGATACTAAATAAGAGTTTATAGGCAGCAGGAGCTAAACGCTGACTATAACTCCTGATACTTAAAATTTAAAATATAGAATGTATTACTACTGCAGTCAAAATGCTAGCTCAAAATTTTGGTTTACCTATTGGGTGATTCACCGTGGTAGGACGCTCTGCTGTAATTTCGATCTTCTCCGTAATCTCCATCTTCTCCGTAATTGCCATCTTCCAATTTTCAGGACCTTGATTTTCTACCGTCCCATCTCCGACCACCTCCGTCTCCACAAACGATTCATTTCCCATACCAAGACGAAAAAGTTCAGGAAAGATTTCTCTAAGGTCTCCTTCTACTCCTTCTTCATAAGCTGTAGTCCCTTCTGTGTCTGTGCCTACTACTTCCGTCCCCACAAGTGATTCATCCCCCATATTATTACCAAGAGGAATCATATCGACACTTTCTCCAAGAAGTTCTTCTTGTAGCCCTTTTTCATGAGCTTTACTTCCCTCTTTGTCTACTCCCTCCGTCCCCACAAGTGATTCATCCTCCATATTACCAAGAGGAATCATTTCGACACTTTCTCCAAGGTCTCCTTGTAGTCCTTCTTCATAAGCTGTAGTCCCTTTTGTGTCTGTGTGTACTCCCTCCGTCCCCACAAGTGATTTATCTCCCATATTACCAAGAGGAATCATATCGACACTTTCTCCAAGAAGTTCTTCTTGTAGCCCTTTTTCATGATCTGTACTTCTCTCTTTGTCTACTCCCTCCGTCCCCACAAGTGATTCATCTCCCATATTACCAAGAGGAATCATTTCGACACTTTCTCCAAGGTCTCCTTGCAGTCCTTCTTCATAAGCTGTAGTCCCTTTTGAGTCTGTGTGTACTCTCTCCGTCCCCACAAGTGATTCATCCCCCATATTATTACCAAGAGGAATCATTTCGACACTTTCTCCAAGAAGTTCTTCTTGTAGCCCTTTTTCATGAGCTTTACTTCCATCCTCTTTGTCTACTCCCTCCGTCTCCCCACCACCAAATACATTCTCCATCGTTCAATCGTCTTCCAACCAGGGTCCCCAACTGGTCCCCACGTATTTCTTCGTCTCCCTACCTAATTTCCGAGAAATGGGCACACCCACTTCGAATTTCAGAGTAACTTTGGAATAAGAATGAAAACTGAGGGTGAAAACCGGGAAAGTGTGTGCGAGTGCGCGAGTGGGAGAACTGACGCGAACCGCGGTCCAAAGCTGTCTGAGGAGTAGGACGAGTGAGCGTCATTCCCAATTCCCAAACGGAGACCCTAGGGTCCTTGGCCCACCTCAGTCAACGCTCCATGAAAATCTCATGACGCGCCTCTTCTGATTGGCTATCACAATTTAAATCTGCATAGTTCGCGCCACATACGACGACATAACATTAGGGACAAGTGAGAAATAATATTACTCTATGTTGCACATTCTCAAGTTACTTGCCAGTTTACTCGCTCATGTAAAATTGATTTTAAAGTTTCCAAAATTCATTCTAATTGTTCTGACTTGTGTGTGACATTAGTTACACAGTGTTTATAGGCAGTTTATATAATAGCAGTTTTGAGAAGATTTTTAGTGAAATAGTTTCCCCCTTCCTAGCTAAGAATAGCTTCTGGGTTCTGGTGGTAGTCTTATTTGATCTTCTTTTTCCAATCTGGAGCGAGCTCTGCATCCACAGCGTGTTTAATGTACCTCAAGTACTTCTCTGGCATGTTGGATGCTCTGAAAGATTCATTGCAATGACACAATAATATAACTTAAGCACTTGTTTTCATAAAGATGATAATAACATTTAAAGGCAATTATTTAGAGGTACCTCAACTCATCAAGTTTCTCTTCCATATAACACTTAAGCTCAGTCTCCCGAGCTCCCATTTGCCTCCGAAGTTTAATTCCTTCCACAAAGTAGTCTTTTCTTTCTTTAATTTTGTCCATTTGGAATTGATGGATTTGCTCTCGAAGATCATAACTGTAAATTGCATTTCGTATTTTTCTATCCTCAGCAGCTTGCAACTCTTCTTTAAGCCGCCCATCTTCTTGATTAAGGATCTTGTCATAAACTGCCTTGTCGTATGCAGCTTGGCTAGCAAGCCAAATATGTTTTGATTCGATTTGGTTCAAAAGTGCTTCCTTCAAATCTACAGCATCCGTCTTACGCTTCAGAGCAGCTTCTCTTTCTTTGCGACGCCATTCTCGTTCTTGAGCTTCTTGATGTCGACGAGCTCGAAGTTCATCGCGCAGTGATTTCGCATCTGAAGATCTCTTCTGACCTTCCAGAATCTTCATGATTGATATGTCTTTCAATCGCTTTTGGAATGCTTTTTCTTGTTCGAAAGCTTCTTCTTCTGCTGCTTTCTTCTTTTGCCAATCTATCATCTAATAGAAAACATTGAAACATATATTAGTTCATTAATATAATCTATCTCATGTATCATCATGCCCCATAACAATTAATAAGTGGAAGTAAATGTACCTTCTGATCCAATTCCTTGTCCAACTCCTTCTCCATCCTCATCCTTTGCACAGCCATCATTTGATCTTCAAGAAGTTCCAATCCCAATCGAGATTTCTTTTCTCGTTCCAAATTTCTCTGTTTGATTTCCTCCAAATCGTATTGTTCCCAGAGTCGTCTCATTTCTTCCCATTCATTTTCCTTCAATTCTTGCATGTAAAACTTCATAGCTTCATGTTCATCCAATTGTGCCTTAAGGGATGCCATCAAGTTTCTCTTTTTCTGTTCGATCCTCGCAAGTTCCTCTGCATCATCTCTTATCAACACATGACCCTTATCTTGTTCCATGAGACCATCTAGCCGCCTATTTTCTTCGGCTTCTTCACACCTTTTGATCAAAATACACCGTATAAATCTATCCCTTAAAGATAAGATAGAGGTGTGTTTTCCTCGTCAAGTTTACCTCATAAGTTCTTTTTCCTGCAGCTGAGCTTCGCGGATAGCTGAAACTTTTGCAGCAAGAATGACGCTGTTGATAGCCCGACATTCAGGTTCATCTTCTTTCAATATTTTGTCTGCTCTGCACATAATTTCTTCCATATCCTGGAAATCACATAGTAAATTAATTTACTTTTAAATCTCATTCTTAAGCTATTTTATTATTTGCATACTTCTTGAGCTTCTGGGCTGATGGTAGCATTGAACCGATATTTGTCCATTAACCGCATGTCATCTGCTTTCTCTCGACAAGTCTCAATCCGCATTTGTTTCTCCCTAAGGACTTTTTGAATTTCTTCTTTTTTCTGCTCTTCAGTTGGAACCTTAACAAATTATCGAACCCATTAAAATCTATTTACATACGCGTGTGTATCATATTATTATTCTCTTACTATAGCTGAATTGAGAATCCTGTAGTACTCATCATTTGAAAGGACAAATGGATGTTCATTCTTCACTTCTCCATGAACAAGCAAAGTACGAACGCTGTCTGGATCGTAGACAACTATTTTTTCTTTACATTCTTCCCACGGGGGTGGAATTGGACAGCAACAACGGGCTTTGTGACACAAGTCACAAATTGCTGTGTACAAAAACATACATGGCTTGTTATGAAGTATGATTACTACCTCCGTAATGGCTTATATTACAAAAATATTATATTTCTTACTGCTTCGCAGATACTTCGCATGAGGATTAATGAACTGTCTTGGAGGAGGTTTCCTATCAACTCCTTTAGGTCGACATGGGTCGACACAAGGTCGCCTTGCAGCACAAGGATCTGGAACATACTGTGGACGATACGCTGCTTCATACTCTGTCCATCCAAACGGACGACTGGTAATGTTATTGGTACCAGGAAGGGGATTGGCAAACTAAAAAAATCAAGTACAATCTCATATTCATTAGGCTTGAAATGTCACACTAGCACACAAAGTACAAGTAGAAAACTCACTACAAGTGAACTGCCCATATCTATTCCAGGATTACATTTATCTGGAATGTATCTGAATGGTTTTTTGCATGCATTAGGCTCCATTCTGAAACTAGATTTCAGAAATCTGGACTCCTGAAAAAAAGTTGGACAGTTGGCCCTTTCTCGTACTCATTCACTGACAGATAAGGACTGAGCCAACTTATAAATAGAGTTGCGGACTTGCAGATGCATGAGAGAAAGCTCTGCCTGTCTCTGTGTGTCGTTGATGGTTCAATAAAACTCCCTGGAAAGTACAACCAAAGTAAAAGTTGTGTGCAGAGTAGACATGGTAATTCAGTAATAATGAATTTATTGATTGCCATGCTGTAATGCTGCAGCTTCATCTTTCATGTCTTGCCCAGAAAATACTAATAAGCTACCGATACTGCTGAATAAAAACCACTAAAGAATCAGCCATCCGAATTACATGAATACTTGAATTCGCCCTACTCTTTGTAGTCATTCGTCCGTATACCTATCGGACATATAATTAAACTTTAAACATGTCGTACACGTCAATGTCCTCATGAGAATTAATTACCCTTTTCAAATAATTTTAAGCATGACTGATTCAGAGTTTTGGCAAGTATCCATAATTTCTATTGCTGAAAGGTCTCCCAAGAAAGAACTGTTCGTCAACGGTTTAACAGTTCAACGGAAAAACAAAAGACTACTTTCATTTCTACTTTCTACACAGACATTAGAAAGATTTATCATTTTATTTCCTCACGGATGCTTCATATATTCATGAACTCATCCAGTCTCACATCATACTAATACAATAATCCATACACCATACTTTGCTTACAGATAAAGGACACACGCACGCTTTACTCCTTTCATTCAATTAAATAGCATAACTA
>Ga0194135_10000498_pt1 | contig 23270 bp, 8 predicted proteins | sample LitLau_LLRF_2013_FD_134024 | JGI IMG/M metagenome (GOLD analysis project Ga0194135, IMG submission 134024) | Freshwater sediment microbial communities in response to fracking from North America - Little Laurel Run_MetaG_LLRF_2013 (version 2) | ecosystem: Environmental > Aquatic > Freshwater >...
GTCATCTTGTTCCAGAGAGCACGTAGTCCACGCAGTATACTGCCCCACAGTGATCATAATTAATCATCGAAGACATCAACAGCTTAACAATAAGTGTACATCTTCTTGGGGAGTGATTGCCGAAGTTGTGTAAGTACTGCTGCTGACTAGTCCTGATTATTTAATAGTCTGTAAACTGCCCGAAGTGAATATTATTATTATTATATATATATATATATAATATATAGTTTTGGTGAGTTTATTTTTATTGGTAGCATTTTGTGAGGGTGAATTATGAGAACAAGATAAGACAAGTTGTTGTTAGTAAGTAGCTTGTACAAGGAATCATCTTGTTCTTGTAGTGGTGTCCTTGTTTGCCGTTGTAAGTGTAAGTACGTAGTAGTAGTGGAACCAGTGGAAAGGTATTTTATGAAACGCTGGAATGGTGTTAATTAGTATTATTTGTAGTCAAGTGTATGAGTTATATACTAACTGTATATAAACGGGTTGAACCTCATGTTGAAGTTGTTATTGATTTGTTTCTATTTATAGGAGGATATTGTTGAGGGTGGATTCTTGACGTAGGATATTCATGGAATAAAAGAAGGTCTAGTATTGTAGTAGTTCTGCAGCTGGTAAGAAATAGTTTTTGGGTCTTGAGAGAAAATTGATTTATTATAAAAAATCAACACTGTTCCTTACAATAGGAATTGCCAATGACGACACAGTACACATAAAAGTTACAGCGAAATACAAATATTTAAAGTTTAAGTTGAATTAGAGTTAAGTAGGGTTAATCTCAATTTGTGAGAGTTGCTGAAGTTACATTTGGGAAGCTGGACATGAAATATATATGATTTGAGGAAACTTAAATGAAATATGACTGGTTTTTCAATTGTAGAGTTGAAGAAATTGCTGCTAAAATCAGCAAAAATGAGGATGAATAAGCTGATTTGTATTTCCTTTTTGGGGCTGATAGTCCTCGTACTGCCTCAATCAGGCGTTGGTTTGGGAAGTAGCAATGATGCGATGATGAATAATGAAATCACCGACGGGGGCAATGACGATCAAGATATTAGAAAGGATAGCCGTAAATATGATCCGTCAATTTTTGATATTTTGGGAAGTGACTACTTCGATGATAATGGGAAGAACTCGGATAAGGTTGAGTTGAAACAAGATGAAAATGGAGATGCTCCACAAGCTCCGAAAGACGTTCCAGTGGAACCTGTTGTTGAAGAGGAGGAGGTTTCCACCAGTCGACCTTTTTGTCTTGGATGTCCTATTGAAGCTGATCCTGAAAATGACAAAATTCAAAGTATGGCAGTGTTCGCCTTCTCAGCTCATAGAAACGGATTGGACGCCCTTGATCAAGCTGTGAGAATGGTCAGAGTTGTAAACGCAATGACTCAAGTTGTTGCTGGTCAAAAGTATATCCTTGACTTGGAAGTTGGTGTGACTAACTGTACTAAAAATGAAGAAGATGAAGATCCTAACAGATGTGTGTTTGATCCGAATCAAACAACTTATGTGTGCAACTTTGAAGTAGTTGAACAAGCTTGGGTTAATAATAAAGAAGTTGTCAGATCCAAGTGTAGCCGAGAAGACATTGAAAATGATGCTGATGCTGCTCCTGTAGATGACGATGATGACACAGAATATCAAAAAGAAGAAACTGAACCTGTGTTTGAACTTGGTAGTGATGAAGCTGATCGTGCTACTACTTTGTCTCCTGAAGATGAAATAATTGATAGAAGGAAACGAGACACTTCAGGACAGTCAGGACCTGCAAAATTAGGAGGACATCGTGACGCTGATGAAAGTAAGGAAATGCTGATGGACTTGGCTACATTTGCTGTTCAACAACTTGATGCAATTGACCCAGACGATGATGCTAGACTGGTAATGGAAGTTGTTAACGCGAAGAAGCAGGTTAGTCGCTTATGTCATACTTCATACATACATGATAATATTGTGGACATTTAAATAAAAGAGAAATGATTTGCATTAATTTGTTGTAGACCGTTTCGGGTTGGTTGTATGACCTAGACATCAGAGTAGCTTACACTACATGCCCTGAGAATGCCCCGGTCTCACTTGAAAAATGCAAAGACAAAATCGTTACGCCATACCGAATTTGCTCCGTGAAGATCTTATTCCAGCCATGGCAAACTGTTCAAAAGAAAGTCACTGAGTCTCAGTGCTATCCAGAAAAATATAAGAAAGGGAAGAAAATCGCTAAAGAACTGTCTTTGAAGAATGCAAACGAAGTTATTGAAAATAAACCCCAATTGCTAGGAGGCTACCAACCTGTTGATGTTGCTTCAGAGGAGCTGAACGAATTGATCAACTTTGTGGTTCAGTCAATTGATGAAAGATCTAATGCTATCCATGCCCAAAAAATGATTAAAATTTTGGAAGCACAAAAGCAAATCGTTAGTGGAGTGAATACTAGAATTGTCATTGAACTTGGGTACACTTCATGCCGTAAACATACAGGATTGGACAAATCCAAATGTGAAATTGATGAAACGCGGGTAATTATCAGTTGTTTGCACAATATCACGATTAATGTAGTTAACTAATCGCATGGTCTCCTGCTATTTTGTGTAGGAACATCAAGTTTGCCATGTAACCGTCCTAGAGCAACCCTGGCTGAAGAACAAGAAAATTACGGATTCAAGATGTGGCCCACGTAGCACTATGATAACCTCTACCAAGCAGAAGCGAGTAAGTTTGTAAAAGCATAGAATATAAAATTTTAAATGGATAAGAATTAATTTGTATTCAATAATTTAGAGTTTGAGCATGTTTGCTATCCCGGATTTATTCCACCCAAAGCATCAAGAATTTGGAAATTTCGTGTCAAAGTTCAATAAAAAATACGAATCAACGGAAGAATACCAATATCGGTTGGGTGTTTTTCAAGAAAATATGAAGAAAGTGAAGCTTTTACAGGAAAATGAATTGGGCACAGCCACTTATGGGGCAACAGAATTCGCAGATTTGACGGGTAATAACATAGGCTTTCTTCTTTTAAAATTACAAAAACTTTTTCATTAAACTATTTCAATTAATTTCGCTTATTCCATTTCAGAGGAAGAATTCAGCCGACACTACTTAGGACTTCGCCCTGATTTACGTCAAGGCAGGCAAGTAGCTAAGAAAGCAAAAATTCCAGTGTTGAAGTCTCTTCCTGATGAATTCGACTGGCGAAACTATAGTGCTGTGACTCCGGTCAAGAACCAGGGAATGTGTAAGTCACTAAAAATAATGAAAATCGAGGTAGGAAATTTAGAGACACCTCATTTTTTAGGTGGATCTTGTTGGGCCTTTTCTGTAACCGGAAATATCGAAGGACTTTATGCAAATAAACACAACAAACTTGTGTCTTTCTCTGAACAAGGTACTAGTTTTGCATGCGTCAAACTATTCCAAAAGTTTTAAACTGTAGCATCCAAATCGAAATATTTTTATTTTTGATTGTTAGAACTCGTTGACTGTGACACATTGGACGAAGGTTGTAACGGCGGCTTGCCAGAAAATGCGTACAAGTCTATTCAGAAATTGGGTGGCTTAGAACCAGAGTCTGCGTATCCATATGATGGCCACGATGATAAGTGCACTTTTGACACCTCGAAAGCAACTGCTAAAGTTACCGGTTTCGTTGAAATTTCAAAGAATGAAACTGAAATGGCTATGTGGCTTGTAAAGAATGGACCAATTTCAATCGGTTTAAATGCGAATGCTATGCAGGTAATGTATACGAGTAACAAGCCTGCCAGGGACAAAAACTATATGTTGTATTAATGAATCCTATACATTTTAGTTTTACTTTGGGGGTGTGTCACACCCATGGAAGTTCCTGTGCAGCAAGAAGAGCTTAGATCATGGTGTTCTGATTGTCGGATATGGCGTTCACAGTAAGATTCCTGCGTACTTCTTTGTATTTATTATTATTAAATGTTATCTTGGCCTGTTTGTATGCTTTTCAATGTGCGTTTCGACGTATTTGTTAATTGGACGTTTGCTTTTGATAGCTACTTCAATCAGGCATAAAACAATGCCGTATTGGATAATCAAAAATAGTTGGGGAACAAGCTGGGGAGAAAAGGTCAGTTAAGTATCTTTTTTGATCTTACAGATTATCCGTTATTTAATCGAACACTCCCGTATTGGACTGTGAAAAACAGTTGGGGTGAAAATTGGGGTGAACAGGTATATTATTTGTTTAAAAATTGTAAATCCAGCTAGGGATTTCCGGTTGTTTATACTTTACATAATCCTCATTATAATGGTCAAGATTTGTTTTTTACTCTTAATATTATTTATTTCAGGGATATTATCGAGTGTATCGGGGTGATAATACTTGTGGTGTTGCTGAAATGCCCACCTCTGCAGTCGTGGAGTAAATTTGCTGTACTTTTATCCAATCGATGAAGTCACAACGGCTATGTCCACTTAATCTTTTGACTTCCCTTCAATTATATTAAATATGGAAGAGTGCAAGAATAAGATTAACTAAAATTGTCGTATTGATAAATACTCTAATCTTTGATTCTATTCATGAACAAAAAGTGGTCAAGGGTTTATTCGACTTATTGTTATGTTGTTAAAACAGGCAATTTTACACTTCAGCAACTGATAATTAATCTATCTCAAGCTATTGTTTTATAGTACCTGTTGTCGCAAACGCAATTTACATTGATGCATTAGTAGTAACGAGTTAGAGCTTTAGCGCAAAGATCTGTTATACCTATCATGTACTCTTTAGCTTTAATCAATGGTTAAACTATATTTTTACTCGGTTTGTGATTTGATACAAAGATTTGACCCATTTCTGAATGTGATACTGTTAAAACATTATTATATTAGTCATGTAGTTTAATCTTTTAACGTGTTGAATAAAATATTGCTTATAGATTGAAATCCATTTAATGAAATGAAGTTCAACTCGTCACTCATAAAACAATTCGAAACCTAGAAATCATTCACATACAATTTGAATATGATTAAAATATCCACAGTAATATTAATTTACGCGACGGAGAGAAATGACACTGCTGCAATTGTTCTGTCTGCTCGTAGAAAATGTAATTTCACGCAAGTAGAAAGGTGACGAGGGGGATCAGGTTCGCCTCTCATGAAAATTAAACTCATTTCTGAGATGTCTTTGCGTCGCACCGCCGTTTGAAATCAGATCTGTGAATGCAACTACAAAAAATACAGTTTGTTCTATTTTATGCAGCCAAAGGTTCCCCTGTCTCCCCTACTTTTGACTTTCCGCGTCGGGAAATCGGAAACTCTCACCTACCCACGCTGGGTCCACATAATCTCCATCTGCGTTTACATACTTCTTGCATATTACACGTATTCTATGTATACATATATATTCAGAGAAATACTCTACATGAATGTGTGTGATTTTAAAAATGCAATTTTATGGTAAATCATACATCATTTCTAACAAACAGATATATGAAGGCGAATGAAGCTGGTTTTCCAATAAGGAGTTTTTCGGTAGTGATCTTATGATTTGGGAGTTCCTGTGCTCAAGCTATAGGTGAATTCATCTTCGTTCCGATACATTGATTCAGTGAAGAGACTCCAAAGCTAACAGAGAGGAGAGATGAGATCATGAGAGGGAGCAGAGTAGAATGGGAAGAGTGAACCGTGAATGTCGACTTAGGTGTGTTTGAGAGGTGTGGCATATTTATCTTATAACTCAAGCCTCCCTTTTGTTAACGCCTGCTTCTTCCTCATCACACTACGATCAGCCAACCATGCAGTTTACGACTATAAATCATCCTCAACCAATTAAACTCCTTGCTACTATTATTACATCTTCTTCACTACTTTAACTTTCCAAAATCATGCTTCTCTTGTGATCTGCGATGTTTCAAATACAAAATGTCTCATAACCCAGGAATCATAAAAAGTATTCTGTATGAAATATGAGACCAAACTAACATACCTAATACCTAGGAAAAGGTAAAGGAGGAGTCATTTGGTCTCGTGTTTGTTGATAGTAATTTTAACTTCTTGCTAAAAGTAAGGTCAGTGAAGGTCTCAAAATTCGTAAAATATCTTCCAAGAAAATGTATGACATTAAAAGTGCAATAACTAACCGAAAAACTCACTATGAAATAGGAGATGAGACAGTTCCCACTTCTTCCTAGACTTTCTCCTTCTGCTTGGCATCTCTCTACAATATACATTATAGTACCCTCCTTCACCGGTGGTCAAGGTTTAAAGATCTTGTGGTCCAGCATCCAGCTTGTATTTCTTCTCCGAATTGTAACCAAAGAAGGTGGAGTTCTAGCATACCGTGAAAATGCACGGACTGACGGGTTTTAAATTACCAAAAATGATCGTATTGTATAGCATGCTAAGATTTTGAGGAGTTCCAACAAAGTACCTGAAGTAGATTGCTCAGAAAATGTCAAACATTTGATCCGGATGAGTTGTGGTGCTTTGTGATGCTCTTTGGAAATCGCAGGAATGCTTGTTGACTCACCTATACTGATGATGACGATGATTTAATGAATAAGAAATGTCTTTAAATGCATGGAGAAAGTATATTTTTAGAATGAGACACTAAGTCTGGGTGAAGTGATTCTATGTTGTGTATGCGAGACGCACACGCGACTAAAAGAGACATTTATTGAAGAAATCCAAAGTGTTTTGAAATATTGAATAGACTGATAGGAATCTGGGGAATATTTTGACATCAAATACCGCATACCTCGCATGAAAATGCTGAGTATCTTTCACGTTGATATCTTTTATCATTTGATGCTCGGAAGGCAGTGTGAAGGAGTGACAAGCACATGGATTGCATATTCTTGGTGAACCTTTAACGAGAGCAGAAGATGTTGTGAGCACACGAGAGATGTTTGAGGAGATCTATTGAGTCCCGAAATAAAAGGATTGCAAGGCGTAGCAACTTTGTGAGATATTAATGAGCCTTAGGTGAGAATGAAATGTCTTGTTTAATAAGAAACACGTTGTGTGTGTTGTAGTGAAGTTGCTTTGCTAAGTAGTCTCAAAATGCGTTCGTTTACGGAGTGTAAAGTTTCAAACAACATAATACACACGAAAAATCTTCTTTTTAAGCACTTTGTTGGCTTGTGAAGTTTAAGTGTGCGAGTTAATTTAATGACTCGTTCTCTTGTTGTGTGTGAGGTAGTGAACGGTTCAGTTCGAGGTGAAATCGAGTCTACCGGACCAAGGATGCTAACACATGTACATCAGAGTTAACTGAGACCCTCGTTAAAATTTAAACCCTCCATCGGCCTCTCCCTTTAAGACTGCAATACGAAGAATAATCACTTATTCACGGATTGAGACACTCCATGCGAAACAGTTAATACCTGAAAGTAGCTTAAGATCTTAAGCTCGTGAATTTTGAATCTTTGTGCGAGTTTGAAAAACACTCCAGCGTTCTAGCTACTTTCAGCATTTATTTGTACTTCATTAATCATTATTCATATCAGTTATTAATGCACTATTGCTTACTTAAGTTATCAATTATAAAACAATTACCAAAATTAGCTTGCGTAAAGTACGTGTAAATGTAATGGTACTAAAATAGATGGTTTCTCAAATCTTCGTGTTACTTTTCGTCAAATTACCAGTTATTTGCAAATTTTGTGTCATCCTTTGTCACCCAAGATCTATTGAGAAAACATAACCATTGCCCATATATGTATTACGTGCTAAATCCGATTTACGGTGAGGCCAATGGAAACCTTTTCAACTGGTTCAACTGGATCACTATTACTTTGAAGAAGGAAAAGGTACAGACGACGAGGATGCGACATTCATTTTTTCATACGCAGAATTTGTTAAAAAATCAAAAACTTTCTATTTATAAATAAAATGTTGGTTTCTTTCACTGGCCGGAAATCTGTAAAGAATTTGAGATGACGGGGAAAAGAGACAAATCGATTTCAATTAGAAAGAGGACAAGTAGGGTAATAGTGTCGCCGTTTCATAAAGGAAAAGAGTTTCATCTGCGTTCCAATGAAAGAAGGGTAAAGTCAGAGTTGGTAAAAAATAGTGAAGAATGGATAGGGAGGAACAAATGAAGATGAACATAAAGTAAAGATGAGCTTCCGTTTCAGTTAAACTTTGATCCAGCCCGACAAACATCACCATACTGATTTACATCTTTTCTTACACTGGAAATGAATTTCACTTCATCTCTGACTTGGAGAAACTCACTTTTTTCTCTTCATTCGTCTCTACAAAAATACTCCATTGGTACTAAATCTACTGTGCACTTATTTCAATGAAAAATATTTCCTAAAATCTCTCCTACTTCAATTCATTTATGACTCAAAATCATCATAATATGCTTAATATTAATGCATATAATTTCCCAGACAGAAGTCTTAAATCAAACTTAAATATGCAATTTTGCCAAATGCAGCAGCACACAACCCGGAGCCAGTTAATCTGCAAAGATATTCCGTCACGAAATTCGTTAATAATAATTAAATTCAGCAAGTGTAATAAATATAAAAGAAGCATTTGCTCATTTGTTAGTGTACGCAATAATTCAAGCCAAGAACAATTAACGCTGTACAAACAAATCTGCCTTGTGCCATTTATTTACATGTCATTCTACCTCTTATGTGTGATTACAGTTAGATATCTCTCTGCATGTTCATCATTAGAATGATGATGATACTCTTTTTTCTATTAAGGAAACATGTTTACTCTGCGAAGCTTTGTTGTTCCGACACTTTAAGACTTTTTATTTTTGGCTAGTCTTACAAGAATGGATGTGGATCATCAAAATTCTCTGAATAAAAAAATTACCACGCAGACACACTGCCAAAGACTGAATGTGTGTCTGTTATATATAAAGGCTTTCACATATTAAACGTCTTGAAATGCAGTTGTGTAACTTACGAGAAATCAGTGGCATTTGTATTTGTATGAAATGAATATATATACATATACGTGAATCTCCGTGAGTGTACCACATCACCCTAAAATCTTTAAAGACTTTCGGGCATTCAATAGGGGAAGGTTCGTCCTTTCGTTCTTAGCCAAGCCAACTTCATTTCATTTGCAGTGAATTCCTCTGGTGTTTCAGATGAACCCCTAAACAATCATGTAAAGATGAGCGTGCCTCGTAAACCACATTCTTCACGGATTTTTATCGTGAGAAATGGCAAATGCAGGGAATTTTGTGGGGAAAGTGTCTTGTGTGTGTGATAATGAAAGAAGAAGTGTATCAGACGAATGTTGTATAGTGTTGCTTATTGTTCCTATTTAGAGGAAATCACACTATTCTCGAGGGAATGATTAATACCTCATTATTACAAATGTTCTTTCCATCTCTTTCTTTTACCTGACCCATCCTTCTTCATTTTACGTTAGTTGACGCGTCTTCTTCTTATTTTCTCTGTGAAATTGATAGACCTTCCTTCTGAATTTATTGTGGGGAAAGCTCATAAAAGAACGGAAGCTTAGTTTAGTAGTTTGTTCCTTTAAATTTTTATTAATACTAGAAGTTCATCTCGTATACACGTGTAGTTACAATAAAGCCCGTGAGACTTCTAAAATTATTTCGTGTGTATTTATAAGGAACAACTATGTACATTGAGTCTGGACTATTAAAGTGATTTGCATTCCGTGACTAATTTTTGACACGAGAACAGCTTGTTCCCCGGACTTCAAGCAGATCAGATACTTAACTCATGCCAATGAAAATAAGTCGTTACTTCTGAAACGGATACGGAAAACACACACATGCAGAATTGTTCTTTTTATAATTCTTTCACACAGTGGCTATGATAGTGGTTCTGAGTCATGTTTAATTAATCTTACTATTCCAAGGTGAATTTGTCCAAGTGTATTATTTTGATTGTGGTGGCTCCCAACTATAGAGATAATATGCTTAATTTTCAGGATTTCATTGCAAAAATAACAATCACAGATAATCGCTTTTACAACCATGGTTCGGGTAAGACAACATGTACAAATGTCTTAATGTGGATTTCACATGTGCTGGCGAATGGAAAGGACTTCGTTTTGCCAAAGAAAACACCCTGTCAGAACTCCATACACTAAAACGAATCGGATGGGTGGGTAGTGGATATATATTTCAATTTTAAGTGTCTCTACTACAGTCGAGGAACAAATCATTTTAATGCTGATTGTGTACTCTGATTTCTTGTTTCATCTCTTCATCTTGGATATAATTTATTATCTTTGCAGATCCACTTTAAGGGCTAAAATATTTACGAAACCTGAATGGTCAGAGCCAAACTAATTTTTGATGTTCTGATACAAAATCTTTATAGACCATTCACCTAACTGTAACTATTCACAGACGAATCAGCAAAGTGATGACTAAGTGATCAATAAATGATAACGCCGAGCATACAGTCAATAAAAATACGCAAATAAGATCTCCCCAATACTTGTTGTACGTATAGAATTGCATGAGATTGAGCAGATATGTATGAAAATGATTATATGCATCGACATCAATGGAGACATAAATGAAAAAACAACTTGCTTTTCTGCAATATCTTTCGGCAAATATATTTTATAAGAACCACAAGATTCTTTATATCAGATATTTCTATTTCATCGGATGAAGTGAGCTATCACTCCATTTCACGGCAAATGAATCTAATTTAAGCCGAATGGAATGACTTTTGTAAGTTCCCTTTGGTAGTTGCGGATAGACAGATATGTACTTCAGATGCATTTCAACTTCTTTATGATATGAGACACTTTTTCTCCTCAGAGTTAGACAAGACTGCGGTGTTAATTTTTTGTGAATATTCATTCAAACTAGTAGTGTGTTGAGCTGATGCGATTGGTAGCACTTAAGATGACTGCGTATAACTAAACGAAAGACAGAGAATCACATCGTGCCAGCAAATCATCAGAGTCATCATCATTCGTGGCATGTGAACCAGATGTATTCATCATGGAAAGTGTATTACGTATATGCATAAATGTAGTGTGGGTAGTCTACTAAATTTCTTGTTATCGTCGTTTGCCCGGACGAAAGAGCACCCGAAAGAGCCTTTAAAGTCACATTATACTCAAGTTTAGAATGTATTTACCCATTTGGCAAAGATAATTGGACAATTTTATGGGAAAACAATGTGCATCATCACTCTCTCTCTCTCCTTAAAGGGAACACTCTTGATCTAACATGTACCGAGGAAACACGCATCTGCCTTACTGCTTCAAACTTTCAAATAGAAATAGGTGAGCGAATGAAAAAACGGCTGAAATGGAGTTGTCTAACTAAAAGACGGAAGGTTGGCTACTTCATTAAATGCATTCCACATGGATTTTACTTTTCAGAGTCTTGCATTTAGAATTTAGATTAACTTTCTAAGAATCTAAGCATATATAGTGTACAGTGTGTGTTCTGCATAGTTTGAAACGATGCAATGGAAAGACAGGAACCTCAACGAGAATTAGTGAATCCAAAGGTAATTAAAACAAGATATGCATTCTCTGATATAAAAACGACAGGTTGATATGCAAAGACCAAGACGAATTTGATAAAATTCCTTTAGGTGACTTTGACTAGATCATCTGATGTCTGGTTCCCTAATGACATGCTTTACAGTTTCTTCTGAGTACAAAATGAAGTTCCATGTCTCTTTCTGAACAAATCTCATATCCGCCGTCTAAAAAAATCCACCTTAATCAACAGAAACTTGGACTCATTTGATTTATCTTGATATTCTGTTAACTCTCTCATGACTCTTTGAAGGATTTTCTGTGTGGCAGTTTTTGTACTTATAGGCGAGACCTCAAGAGACCTCATCATACCATCTTTATCAAATTTCAAACACACAAACCATCTCTCTTGTGTACGTACTAAACCAACTTAATCTCAACCGTTTGATTTCGACTTCAACTACCAACTGCAACTGTGGGAAGCAAAACAGAGAGAGAGAGAGAGCGAGAGAGAGGAGAGAGAGAGAGATAAAGAAAGACTGAGCTTAATTTAAAAGTTACTTAAGCCAAAAGATTTTATCGAAAGTCTCTAAATGTACATGTGTGACATGGGAATATAAGGTGAGGTCAAATTTTTCGGTTTCTGTCTCATCTGAAAAGAACAGGAGAGAGGTTTGAGTTAAAGCATCTTGGAAGAATGGAGAAGAGGACAACAGATTCATTCTAAAGTGTGTCTCATCTCTCTCTCTCCGTCTTTTCTCGGTTTGTCTTCCGAAAAAACATCTGTTGGAATCACTCAGTCTTGAGTTCATCTCTGAAGAGATGTAATCAGCAGGAGTAACATAAATGATAAAAGGACATTAATAAATACTCCACGGAATATGTGAACTGAGTTAAATCGACCATTTCTGTAAATATTTTACTAGTCTGCATAAAATACACATTAATAAATTCTCGGGTTGCATTCCTCCTTCATATACGCCATACCTGAAAGTAAGAGGGAGTGTGTGCTTAAGACTTTAAGAAGACTATCAAGTTGATCCATGAAAATGAATAATTCTAGTTTAGTTAGGCGTGTAGCTCTCTACATCAAAGAGACAAGGGAAATGTTGTTCTTACTTGGCAGTTTGGCACAACTTGAGATAAGAGACTTTCCTCATACAATAATATTACGCGTTTGAGCAATAATAAAGTTCTCAAAACCGTTTGCGCGTTATTACAGGTTATGCTGTGGTTTAATCTCTGTGTATGAAAGTAGATCACAGAGAGCTTTAACATACATTTTCAAGTTAATTATGAGTCTTTACACATAAACAATACGTTTGAATAAGCTCCAGCTTATTCACTTCAAAAATCACCTTTTCTTAGTTTAACGTGGGGAGTAGTAGTATAATGGATTAGTTTCTAGTTACTTTACGAAGAAAAAAGAAGGCTTGAGTTTCATTTTACAATCTTGCATACGGTGAACACATAGCTAATTGTAAATAGTAACTTTATTCTCGTAAATGAGACGAATGTGTGTGGAGTAAGGAGAGCTTTTGTGTGTGTATGTGTGTCGAGATTAGTCGGTATGTTTGTGAGGTCCTTAGGGTTCATTAAAAAGGAAAATTTCTTGGGAATCTCAGATGGAGACATGGGAGGGACCTTTTTGTCACTCTTAAGCTTATGTATGACTTGTACACACACTCCAGTACTAGGAACGAATGATGCCAGACAAACAAAAAGTCTTTTATAATTGGAATTAGTAAACCAAACCTAACACAATGTTCCCTGTGTTGTGGTGAACTTCAAGACTTGCAACAACGACACACAGCTCCATTAATAGTTTACGACTTTTCAAAGGCTGAGATAAAATTAAATCTCGGGCTTTTTTGAATCAATAGGAATAAGAAAGGTTTGTCTATGAAATCTTGGAATATACGTAGGCTCAGGTTTGGATGCTTTAAAAAGAGTTCACCAGTTGCTTTCTTGTTTATTTAAGAAACTGAGACATTAAAGAAAGGGAAAATGAGGAAGAGTAAAAATTTTAGTTTAATTGATGCATATCGTGGTCATTAATAGTTACGTCGTGTTAGGTGCGTTGCATGATTGCCAAAGATGATACGGACAGTGAAGCGGAGAGAGATAGTAAAGGGAGATTTCACTTGATCTCTGCCTACATATATATATATGAGTTGAATTTTTCTTGTATTTATTAGAACCGAAAGTATAGTTAAAAGTCCCATTGACACCCATGTCAAGTTATCCTATATTGAGGATGTCTTAAACTAGGATATAGACATATATATAGATTTAAACTAATACACGGCATAAGAATCCGGTATAAGGCCTCCTACAGGTTTTGTGCTTGAGACTTCCTTCCAAAAGGTAGAACGCAGTGAAGAAGGTGTCATTCTAAAGTGGAAAAAGGTAGAGTAATACCAACAAACTACAACTGGAAGTGACTACAAGGTAAAACCCTACTGAAGACTAGAAGGGATTTGTGTTTGTAGATTGATTTTGGGGTTAACCCGCAAGGATGAAACTGTATGGAAATATGGATGGGTAGTATTAGTTTGAGAGCAGTCGTACGTGTATAGTCAATAGAAGGAATGATGAAAAGTGTAAAGATATGTTTTTTAAAAGGCGGAGATGGGCTGAGGGTGGATCTCCGATGGAAATTGAATGGGTGAAGGAAGAGAGAGGAGGTGGATACGGAAAGATTGGAGCAGATCGGCTGAACCAACCTCATCTCCATGCGCCATTGCAGCCCAACAACCACTTCAGACTAAATATTACGGCCGATGTAAATGATTCTCAATCACCATTTCCTTCTTCACGAACTCTCTCTCTCTCTCAGATTCCTCAGACACTCTCACATGAAAGCCACTCGGAGAAAGAAAAGAGGACACAGACAGATTCACTTGACGAACTTTTACCAAACGAAGTCCATCCAGCCTTGTCTTCAACTACACTTCATTTAGCACAGTCAACTCGTGAAATTTAATTTTTAGTTTGTTCACGCGTACCAAAATCAACAAGTTTTGTGTAATACAAAAAACTTATCAAAGTGATTTGTGCATAATACACTCAGATTTTTATTCACCAAATAATTTCATGCAATTTCATGCTTTCATGGTATGAAAATACGCATTTTAAGTTATCCGGGTTGTTTAATGTGAGACTCGGCAATATTTTTCGGTTGTGAATAACTTTCCCTTTTCAAGAACTTGTTTGTTGTTGTGTCTGATAGATTTCGGTGAAAGTTCATAAAAAATATTCAAAAACCTCGTTCAAAAGTTACCTAACTGAAAACCTCTTCAGTTGCCTCTATTTCAAATAGTTCTAAAGAATCACAAGGAATTACGTACAATCCGTGGCTAATGGGTATGGGTAAGTGTGACTATGTAATCTATTCTTGTAATCATATGTTAATGCACACAACTTTACAAAACATCTGTGATATTTATACACTTCTGTCTATTTCATTGTATAAAAGAATTCTCTCAACGAGATCAATGTACATATCAAATTCTGTGAATTCTATCTCACAAGATAATATCATGTGGAGAAAAGTCATATTTAATTTCTGTTGGGCACAACACACATTTTTTATTCTTGTACAGTTGTCAGTGTTGTTGGTAAATATCAAATGAGCCGGACTAATTAGAGAACAGTGAAGAATGAAGTTTAAGTTTGGGTGAAGAACGGCATTGGGAGGTTCCAGGTCGGTAATCAAACGCCAAGAATCGTAACGGTTCATCACACTTCGATACCATTTCATTATAAATAAACCATGTTCTTCGAATTAAACATCGTACAACAACTTTATTGCACATCTACGTCTGTCTATACGAGTTTACGATTGGCAATGCTGTTTTGCATGCAATTCTTTCTAATCATGTGGCAGTCATCCGTGAGAAAAACTTTGATATTCCTTTAAACTGTTAACTATGAGTGTGTAAATTCCATTAGGATTGATTATAAGTTGCATTTGTATAGATTCGAATACCTTACTCCTTATCTACTCATACACAAATGCAAAAAGTCTTTTTGAGTCAGAATACACCCTGCTTTTAATATCTGTCTTAATTTTCCAACGGTGAGGCAGAAACATTTCGATGACGGGAATCGTAACACGGCATCATCCGTTTCACTTGAACTTTTACATAATATGCCTAGGCGGCGGAATACTCATCACTAATTCAGTGAATCCGAATCGCTTCACAGTTTAATTTTTTGGCATTCGTTTGTCTACACGTTGGCAAGCCGTCAGTGTGACAAAAACGATGAAATCTAATCTATTTTCAGCGTTTTGAGTGATCTTTTCATAGTTTTAGGGTATTTCGGATTTGAGAGTGGATACATCATTAGACGAACACTATTTTGGTGAAGGTAATAAAAAGATTCGTAGCTTCAATAGAGAGAGAGAGGGGGGGGATTCGTAGTAGGTTCTGTGCATTAGAAAGGATATTGTGGAGCTTTCACCCGTATCAAAATGCCCCAAAGGGTCGTGTTTATGTTGACAAAGGGGCACGAGATGACTTGTGTCTCAATCCATCTTAATCCATTGTTTAGTGTCAACTGAGATTCATTTACAGAGAAAATTTTGGGGAAGGAGGTGGAGAAGCTGGTGGAAATCAAAATAGCCCAACCATAAATAAACCTTAACTTGATATTTTCATGTTCCCCTCGTGGAGAATTCCACTTTGAGTTATGTAACTAGAATATGTTATGTATTACATGACCAAGGAAAAGTCCGGTGAACTAAAACTCTCTTACTATATGTGTAGAGTGGAAGAAGTCAATATTACATATAAGTAACCCTTAAGCTGAAGAAGAAGAAGAAGAAGAAGAGACTCTCTTTCGGATCTCTACTGCTGTTGCTGCTGCTCCATAGCTTCTCGTCTAAATTACAAAGAGCAGGGATAATATTACCTGAAAACTGAGCGTTGCGGCTTAACGAGTTCCATCTGCCCGGAACCGAGGCCATGTGCATCTACTTGGCCAAAAAGTCGTAATTCACCATGTCAAAAGGGCATGTCCCACAGGCGAGGCTAGTAAAGCCGAACCTTACAACTTTGGAGTAATCACGAGAGTCTATGTGATGGCCTTAATTCGAGGAAAACCCACAAACTCATGAGCTGCCGGGTTGTCCTTTTCCTACGATCCGTCTTATGGCCAACGAGAAAGTCTTTAAACAAAGAACTCATTCTTTCCCTGGTTAATTAAGACGGATGCTCCTCGTCTCCCTTGAGACTTCAGAATCTTTAATTGGCTATTTAAGTTTCCTTTAAAATTCGCTTTTCTGTCTGATTGTAGCTTATTAGTTCAGTCAGAATTAGGTAAAATATATCTTTCTCTTTCAACTGGGATGAAATTCCCGTACTACGATAATTTATTCAGCCCCGCTGGAGCCACCTCTTATTAAGTGGTCTCGTGAGAGCGTGTGAGGTGAAGCAATTAAAAATAATCATATTCTAACACAAGAGAGACTTATGACTCAAAGGAAAGTCTAGCCGATTATGGGAATGTAATTATCCCATGTATGTGAGTGAAAGAAGGTTGGAAAGTATGTCTTGGTTGTGATTTTTTCCCAGAAAAGATGACAACTCTTGTGTTGTTTCTTAAGATAGTGATGATAGTTACAGAACCTCCGTTTGACATACGCCTGTCAATCACGTATACATATGGGAGACGCTGCGTTCATACAACCTTCGTATCATCGCATCTTATACTCTGTGGTGTTTATGGATGTTTGTATCATTCAAGGAACTTGTTGGATGTCATGTCATGTTGACTGCGAGGGCTGTTGTGTGCGTGTAGGGGTTGGTTACCACATAAGAAGTAACGCGTATAGCAGTATTTATGCCAAAGGATCTATCTCCAAGTTGAATAATATACTCTCTTTTGACTTGACTGACAATCATTTGCCTCCAGTCTTGTAATCTCCTTGTAAAACAACGAGTCTATATTCCAACACTAAATATTGATCTCTCATCCATCCATCCTTTGAGTTTTGAAGTTTTTTTTCACCCTGTCATTCCCTTGATACTAAATCCATACAACACAATTCCGAGCCTGTTGAGTTACTAAACTTGTTACAATGCTGACGTACATGTATATAGAATGAATACGTACATATTGTATATATGATCCGAGTTCATTATTACTAGACATTTCCAAGAGAGACGTTGTTGGTGGCTTTCCGCGTAAAGTTTGGTTTAGGTTAAGGGATTAGTAGTATTATTAGTACCGCGTGGAACACTAAACATGCATGTATATTATGTATTTATATATATTATTTGAAACTTCCAAAGACTGTCGGCACAGTTCTTTCTGAAGTATTCAACCCCTTCTCAAGTTTTTAATGAATTTTTAACTGTGCGATGAAGATGATGTTTCAACTACAAAAATCCCCTGCTCCCTGTTATATATTAGTGGTGAGGAGTGAACAGAAAAAGTTGTAATAATATGCGGTTTTATGGACTTCTTATACAAGATGAGTTTTAAAATGCACCCTTACACATAAGCTTATATGTATACAAAGATTAGGTAAGAGAATGAGACAGACTTTCGAGCACTTGCGTTGCACACTTGCAGCTTGACTTGAATTTCTGGGGAATATAGGGGTTACACAAAGTCAATCTGCGGCTTGGTTTTCTTCCCTTGCCCATGTCAACTTCTTTCGATTCATCATTTTTGGCTCTCATTACTTCTGAGAAGTCTTGGAAAACTATTTTTCATCGAGTTGTCAGTTATGTCTGCTGAGGTTTAAAAAATACCAAAAATATTTTAATAATAGTCTCATAATTAGACATCAGCGGGATAGAATGCTGAAAGATTTGGGTGAAAAGGCGTATATAGCTGTCATTTAAGGACAATTCAAATATTATTATTATTATTCTTTTAAGCACCTGAGTTTTAAAGAAGTTTTGATGTTTTTATAGACCCTCAAATTCAGCAGTATGGAGAAGTGAATCAACTGGGCGGAGTTTTTGTGAATGGGAGACCTTTGCCTAATCCAGTTCGGCTGAGGATTATTGAGTTAGCTCAATTGGGAATCAGGCCGTGTGACATTTCACGGCAGCTTAGAGTTTCCCACGGATGTGTTTCCAAAATACTAGCCAGGTAATTACCGAACTGTCACACATATTATTAAAATTACTATGAGTTATATAGTTCGTTGTTGCACAGTCTGGTGATTGTTGAGTGAGTTTTAAATTGTCATGTTTCAAATTGAACGAATCATTTTACCAATTTTGTTTCAGGTACCATGAAACTGGGTCTATTCTTCCTGGAGCAATTGGAGGAAGTAAGCCAAGAGTCACGACACCTAAGGTAAGTGTTATTTTTAACCACCGTCTTGCTATTTGGTATTACGAGTCTATAATAGGGAGACTGGCGAACAAAATACAATTCCATGAACTTAAGTTTGGATCATGACATATTTACATATTTAACATTTAACAAACCCGGGTTTGATATTTAAATGAACACAACCACACCTCCTTAACCAGCTTAATTGCTGAGCAATAGAATCGAAATAGCAGTTTGAACACAAAGAAATTTACTTTTGCTTTTCACAATCTCAATTAGAACATTACTTGAAACTGGCTCCTACAGTATATCTCGTGGCTAATGGAGCCTAGTAGTAATTAATAAATCTATTATAAGCCTTTAATCAAGCTATATTATATATAGTTTCACACTGTCCCGGAAAATCCTTCGCATCTTATCACGACGATAATAAGTAGGCTAGTATTTCTCAGTTGATTTTATACTTCCGAAAGTAATAATAATAATAAACAAGCTTCATCACGAGCTTTACGAGTTTCGTTGTCTACTACACAAATAAAGACATTGTAATCGATCGATATATACTAAAAGTAGTAATAATTTACAACTTCAAGTATAGATTACAACTTCATAACAATATAATAATCTCAGCAGAGTCACACATTTCTACACGAGTAAACTACAAACGTACTTACTATTGTAGAGTATATGTAGAGTAACCAAAACTCAATAAAAAATTGAACAAAAAGTGAGTAAAATGCACGTGTGTAAAGAATGCTTCCTCACGTCTCCCGTCGGATTAAACTCGATAAAATGCTAGTAATGGTTGTATAACAACTCGCTCGATTGAATAATTCATAAATTAATTTGTGTTTGAGTAATTTCTTAATTGAATCCGACTACTTACACACATACACACAGGTTGTGGGGTACATAAAAGAACTGAAACAAAAGGACCCAGGGATCTTCGCCTGGGAAATACGTGACCGGCTTCTTGCAGATGGAATTTGTGACAAATACAATGTCCCGTCCGTGTCGTCTATTTCAAGAATCTTAAGGAACAAAATTGGAGGCCTTGGTCACCACCACCTTCCATCTCACCATCATTCTCACAATAACAACCACAATAACTCTTCATCTCCCGGAAGTCATCAGCATTCACCTCCATCTTCGCATAATCCTTATGACCCCAAACACAACCCTCATCACGCTGCTGCTGTTGCTGCTGCAGCAGTTGCAGCCGTTGCTGCCAATCCGCTTTACAACCCAATGTATCCTTCGTATTCTTCTTATGGAGCTCATCACCACAACGCTGTGAGTCAGGTGGGTGTTTGTAAAGTTGCTTACAAAAAGATTGGGTGACTTTCTCCAGCTTTCCCTATGTACCACATTACCCCATCTGTCTAATAATTACAGGCGAATGGAATGATAAGCTCGTCTAGCCCAGCCTCATCTCCGATGGCTTCTATGGTCTCAATGGCATCCAAAATCGGATGTTCTGGTTCTCTGCCTTTGTCCTCGAACTCTTCGTCGTGCCTTCATGTGATGCGTCAAAATGGATGGGTCTCAGGAGCCTCTGAATTGTCTGCTGCTGCGAGTTCTATGAATTTTAGACATGCTCAGGCAATCAGTTCTTCTCATCATCATCCTCACCCTCAGGTAGGGATACAATTCAAAGTTTTGTACTAAAATATTATTGGATGACTTTTACCAAAACTTTCTGGACTGCTCGTTCAAGTTAGTACCAAAAGCAGCTTAAGCGATTGAAGAGGTCACCGAGTTGTTCTTTAGTATAGAGACATGTAAAAGTAGGAAGAGATAAACTGTAGAAAAATAACATTTGGTTACAATTAAGACTAGATGAAGAAGAAGTTTGAATGATTCCGTTGGTTGAATTAGTTAAATGCAGTCACCAGTGCATGGTGATGTTGGGTCAAGGTTCACAGTCATTAACGATAAGAGAGCTGTGACTCCAAACAAGTTCTTAATCCAACTTCTTCTCCCCAAGCTGATGTTTTCTCACTAATTGATGCCATAACAAGACTCTTTCATACACGATAACTCAATTATTTCTCTCCAACTAATGCTATTAAATTAAATATTAAACAGGAGACATTTTCCACTTGTTCCTATCTAACAAGTCTCATTTTCTGTGTGGGATCTTCTTCAGTAATTTTTGGAATGTAATGATCACCAGTCTCTAATCTGTGACTATATTTTATCTATGGTTTTCAGATGTCTTTAGGAGATCCAGCAGCAACGGCAGCTGCTCAGAATTACAATTATTACATGTATCTCCAAAGCTGCAACGCTGCAGCACAGACTTCGCCTGCAATGGCTCCATCGCTTTCACCACCAGTCGTTGGCTCAACTGCCACCGCTGCTGGACTTACCAATGGAATCCATCCACAACAACCGACTGAAACTTCCTCTTAAACGTTGTTCTTATTAAAGTATTCCCCTCATTAAGTCCACACCTATACTTAATCAGCAAATCCGCTTGTATTTATTTGTGAAAATGCTGATGAATCTGTTCAATTTTTTAGGATTTATTTTAGAGAAAGTGGTTAGAAAGAGAAACCTATGTATATCTCATTTGCCAGTCTGTTTCATCTTCATGATTTGTTTTATAATATTTTCAGCGTTCCAGGCTTTATTTAACCCAACTAGCTCCATTTTAAAATCAAAAATTACCTTTTAGAAATGTACAATATAAGGAAAGAATCTGACTGCATAAACTTGCCACATAAAGTTACACACTAAAACATTACACAGATAAATGTAATTCATAATTTGAGTATTACAAGAAAGTCAATAATTGGAATGTCTACAGCAGAAAGAGAAACTTCGTAACTGTCATCAGAAAATGTCTTCTTGATTATGTATAACTTAAAAATGTATTTGTAGCCAACTGTGATACTCACGATGATTTAATGTTTAATCCACCTGCATCATTAACCCCGGTGAATCAAATGTGGTTTTTGTTTGTTTTCTACTTTTAATTGACTTTGGTTATTCAACTTTTTCCTTTTTGGTTTACTTCTCAAGTTTTTAAAAAGATATTTAATAAATAACTGTGCAATTGTAATTATAGATATTTTAAAATACACACAGGGAGGGTTGTGTAGTACAAGCAAACTGACGAGCTATGTATATTTCTCATTATAGCTGGTTGTAAAAATGCTTTCTATTTCCTTGTACTTGTAGTTCCTCGTATTTCACGTGTAAATTCTCAAGTTTATGCCCAACAAGTGCCAATAAAGAAGTAAATTGAATAAAACTAATATTCACATGCTTTTAGTACCCGTCTCTTTAATTTATTCCACAATGACATTCATCCACAGCCTCACAAATCTAAAATTGCCATTCAGAATCCATAATTTCTGAATTTAGACAACTTTTATTTCGCTCACTTGTGCTTTAATATAAACCTTTTTCTTAAACTTTCATGATAATGATGAAAGTTGAGCAAGACGTTGTTCATAAGACGAGTGAGCGAAGATTGAGCGAGTTCAGTTGAGAGCGATCTCGTGTGGACTCAACTCACTTTGTTCATTCTCAGCCGGGAATTATTCATCCCATGTGAACTTGTTCATTTGTTAGTTCTTCATTCACGAGTCGAAGATAATTTAAAAAGTTTCGAAGAAATTAATAAAATGACATTAAATCTCTTAGGTTTAAGGAAAGCTCTTCTCGATATTCAATTAGGTAAGGTAAAACACTGTGCCTGAGTGTCTTTAAAGTATTCTTAAAAAAGACAAAAGAGAAATGCATTTAATCCAAAGCTAATTCCATGTTTCGAAATTATAAATTGTCTGCAGGGTCTCAGGTGCTGAAACAAACGAGATGTATTTCGACATCTGCGGCACTCCTGGGGAAAAGGAACTTTAGGAAATTCCACTTAGGAAACAAACGAGGAACTAAAATCTTTAAGCGAGACAGGAATGCTGGATTGTTTCCAGATATTCCAATTGAAAGTGAGATAATTGGATCGATATAGTTTTTTGGATTTAATATGAAGCTTGTGGAATGTTAATGTTCCATATTTTATTTGTTCTTGGACGCAGCTGAGGTACAAAAAATGGGATTCAAATATGGAGATGCATTTCACTTAGTTCCTGAAATGATTCCACAGTTTGTAGTTCCAGATCTCACGGGATGCCAGGTTAGTGTCCGTGATTTGTGGTTTTGAATTGTTTCCTAAATTACAAAAGACGAGGTTGATGATTATGGTGATGATTAACGTTTCAGCTGCAACCTTATGTTTCTTACCGAGCTCCTGATATTTACCAAGAACCCTTCACCCCAGAACAATTGTTTCAAGCTGTTTATGAAGGAAAAGTACGCAAAGATTTGACGTGAGTTTTAATGCAACATGGAATGTTTATCGGTTAATTGATGGAAAGGTAATACATACTCTAAATTCCATGTTACAATAGCGAAGGCAAACTAGACGATAAAGGCAATTCAAAGGAACCATCTCCAGAAGAAAGTATGAATGCTGATGAGGCTTGGATTCAAGCGCGTAAGACAGGAAGTGACGTCTTTAGTGAAAGAATTCCAAA
>Ga0194135_10000499_pt1 | contig 23233 bp, 13 predicted proteins | sample LitLau_LLRF_2013_FD_134024 | JGI IMG/M metagenome (GOLD analysis project Ga0194135, IMG submission 134024) | Freshwater sediment microbial communities in response to fracking from North America - Little Laurel Run_MetaG_LLRF_2013 (version 2) | ecosystem: Environmental > Aquatic > Freshwater >...
GCGCTACGAAGGGCCTGGAAGGCGGCTGCTTTCCCACTTCAGTCAGCGCCCACAACTGCCAGTTGCATCCCAAACACACAGAGTAGAGAGTCCAGCAGCAGCTTATACTTTTGGTGCTGGGGCAAACACTCTAGTTGTGCCACCACTAAGTCTTGCCACCACCACCACCGACACCAACCACCACCACCACCACCACCACTAGGAAGGAGCACTACTACTACTGCTAGTAGGAGCACTGGCGAAGAAGAAACGACGACGAGACGGGCTGTTGTTGTATGTTATCGTGGTTGTGTAGTAGTAATACCCTATCCACGGCCTCTTCTTCTCCCATTCGTAGTGTTGACTTCGTGCCTCTAAGAACACTCTCGATGATCGCACGCTCGTACACGGAGAAAGCTACTATATACGGTTGTTCTGAGGAGTAGAACTCATTTCCACTTGCTAATTACCATGTGCTCGAGGATTTGCGTGTTATCATCATCAGAAGAAGAAGAGGGAGCACAAGCCGTGGTGGTAGTGTAGTAGTAGTTGCAGCAGCAGCAGCAGTTGGCTGTTGAGGAGTACAGTTTAGAGTGTGTGTATTGAGAGATGAGAGTGAGGGAGTAGAAGAAGAAGTGACAGAGTGTGTCTCACAACAGTTTTGTGTTAGTCACTCGAGATCTCGAATATATATGTATATTTGTACGGTGTCGTGTGTGTTGTTTGAGAAGAAGAGAGTTTTGAGTTGTTTGTTGGGCAGCAGCAGAAGCAGCAGTATGAAAATTGGACAATTTACATGGTTGTTGGTGTGGTGTCGATAAGAAAGAAGAAGAAGAGACTGAAAAGAGGTTCGGAAGACGAAGGCGTGTGAATGTGTTCAGTGTCGACGAGTAGTGTTGGAACAATGATGAGTAGTAGGAGAGTGTTCAGTTTTTAGTGTCTCCTTGGGGTTGGTGTGGCCAGTTTCGGAATAATCCCGTTCTCAATGCGTTTCGAACCACCCGTGTCCCTCGTACCCGAAATGGCGTTTCCGCCATTCTTATTACCCAGGGCTCCCCCCGCAGGACCTGCAGACTTCTCCGTTTCCTCATTGCTGAGTCAGAACCCTTACCTTCCTCTGGGGGGACCGGGAGGGTATCCATTAGTTCCTAAAATGACCCATTACCATAATACTCCCCAACCTCCTGGGTCAGGGGAGGAGTACAGACCGGTGAGAAGTCTACCACCGGATGACGATGGCGTTGTCGACGACCCTAAAGTTAATCTTGAAGGAAGAGACCTGTGGGAAAAGTTCCATAAACTTGGAACTGAAATGGTCATTACGAAGTCGGGAAGGTAAGAAATAAGAAACTCACTCTGACTTCATATTTTACTATATTGGTACTTTCCCACAAGTCCTAGTAAGTAGTGTGTGTAGTGTTAGTGAGTGCGTGAGAGTTGTGTTTGGGTTGTCTCAATTTTCCTCCTCTTCGCCTTCTTCTAGTTATAATTCCGTGTTCTAAAAGTGTTCCACTGGTGGTGCGTAAATAGTCGTCACCTCGTCATTATTATTTAAAATAGTTGTATGTCAAACAAGTGAAATTATTTATGGGTTAGGTGCAAGGGTGCAACTGTAGGCGACGACATTAGGATATTGGGAAAGGGTTCTTTGTCGTCGAACATGTGAGTGAAAGTGGTTGTGGTTTTTAAAGAAAAAGAGGAACTTTTTTAAAACAACCTACTATTTTAAGCCGTCGTCGTCAGTGATAGCGGTTTTGGGACTGCTGCTGACCTTTAGTAAATATTTAAATATACATAATGTAGATAAAGGATAACACACATCTTGAAGGCAGTCGTCGGGAAAGACATTCTTTTGACTCAACTCCTTTATAAGTTTACACGGTGAGAGTGTCTTACTGGGAGATGAGTTCATAGCGCCGTAAATAATTATTTTGTGTCCGAGAATAGGTCTCGATGGGTGATCCCTGGCGCCTCACACTCCAAGGGGTCTTAGGCGCGAGCCACTGCCCGCAGTGATTATTTACATGAATATGTGGACCTTAGATATTATTGGTATATATTATATAGACGACGGTTAACACCTTTGCTGCTTTGGTCCTTTCCAGCTAACCCTTTATTCTGAGCTTGTTGTATGCAAAATACTGTAGGGGTTCATTGTTTCCAAAGGTGTTGATGACAAATATGACAAAGAGTTGCTGAGTAATCGTCATTCTTTGAAAATTCTTTGTAAATGCTCTCACACAAGAAGATCCGTATCTCATTTGTCTCATTTTTCTGAGATTCGGCTCTTATACTCTCATCGCTCTAATACTGTTATTATTAGGGATAGTTCTACTGGGCGACAGTGTTTTTGTGTATCTATTATAGACTGCTTTTCATAGTGGGTGTTTAACTTTGAGAACTATGTACATGTATTTTTTTCGCTGAGTTTTCAAAATTATAAGAAGTGTGTAACTCATGTCGGTTAGTCGGTTATGTTTTATGTTCATGTTCATATGCAATTTAACGCTGTAGGTGTACACGACTTGGACTCGGTGCTTTTTAACGTGAGAAGACTAGAAAATAGGAATTTGAAGAAATTATTAATTATTCATTTCATTTCCAAGCTTCGATTTTCCATATTGTGGTATTCTGATGAGCATTTGTATCTCTCAATGCATCATAGAGAAATGAAGTGCACGTCATGGAGTGAAAACTAATGTTTTGCTAACTTATGCTAATTGATTGACTAGACGAGAAATATCTCAGTGGTGTGCCATTTGAATTTTCGAGGTGTGTAATAAACGAATGATAGACACACTCGAAAATTGCATACTATCGTGCATACGTTTGTCGCCGAAAAGTACATTTCTTTAGATTAAAGCGACTTTGAACTTGTACTTTAATCTGATGTTTTGGATGGAATGGCAATCAAGTAGTGAAATGAGGGGTCTTAAAATATCGTGTTTGATAAGATTTATTCTGCCTGTGCTGCACAAATACAATTGTAACTTCCATGCTAGTAAACCAACAACAAGACATACTTCTCAGAATGAAACAGTAATAATAATGGACATTAGCCATGTTTACATTTCTAGTGGCAGCTCTTTCTAAAATTCCGGAAGTGTGAATTGTGTGTATTGTAACATTTCTTGGTGTTCATTTCTTGATTGTAATAAGTTAGGTCTTAGGTCTCAGTATATGTGATGGTAATACCCCTTTACAATTATTTTCGGTATTCGCACGAATATTTTCACGAGTTCGAAGTTTTTTTGAATGAATGCTTTGATTTGAATTTTGAGAAAATTAGTTTGACTAGTGGAGGCAGATGATACATTGTAAATTGATTTGCCGCAGCTGGAATTGTGTTCATTAATTCTTAAAATTCTTGCAAGACGTATGAAACTACTATGTATTAAAAACGAGAAGTGAGAATCTTAAGTCACGTTCAGCGTAGGGAAAATTCCTCAATTCAGACTTTCAGACACAAGATACATGTACTATAGTTTGATAAAGCCATGTTAATTGTGCTGCAAAATTATATTAAATAATTAAATATTAGTACTACTATTATTTACACATTCAGTGATTGTTGGTTGGTTGATTCTGGAATCTAATCGCAATGTTTCGTATTGTTTGTGGTGCAAGAATTAGAATTAATTCTACAGGTTTTTATTTGCAGGGTTTGCTAACATAGTAGTAGTATAGAATGATTGATTGAAGTGAAATATATTTAGGGAAACTTCAGTAAATTTCCTGCAATAATCTTTTACAAATATAAACACCAGGAGATACAAGAGCAGAAATAAACATTTACCCATTTTCGTCATGAGCTGATATAATATAGCTAAGACTGAAAAGGTGCAATTAATTTTGTTGAAGCTAGTTTTTCCCACATTCAATAATTGTCCGTGTCCTTGATAACAATTAAAAAACTAATGCCCAATCTGAAGATTCAGGATTCAGTGACTCATAGCGATTCCGTTTATGTACTATTCATTGTAATCTTCAAACGAGAATGAACGAGTGGTGAGAGAGCAGCAGTATAAGAATAAAGGATGGAATTTATTGTTTAAGTCTCTGGAATAGATTGTTGTTTCTGATTAACAACAGTACAACTGGTCATGATAGTGCATGATGTATGAATAAAGTGAGTGTGAATACTGTGAATAGAAGAATGTATTTGAATGTTAGAGTAGTTAGAGCCGTACCTGTAGTTCTTCAGGGAATAAGAATGAAAAGTCTATGAAAATGAATTTATTTGTTCAAACCCATATGAGCAAATTTTATTTTCAACTTTATTACTTGAAGAGACTTGATAATGAGTTGACTGGTCTCTGCTATCGTCTTGAATCATTTTATACTTTTATCGCACTCAGAAAGCTGTTTCTTTTTTACCTAAATATTAGCAAGGGATTCAACACCCTTGAATGTATGTTGTGACTGATTATGAGCGAGTTTAACAAAAGACTCAAGACTCGTCGTGGCCAAGCACACTATCTCTACTCACACATTCACATTTCACATGACGTGACGGCGATAAGTTGGGATGGGATACTACTGCGAACCATTAAGTATTTTCTGTATACGCTTATTAGTTAACCGAACAAGTGAAATAATAACTAAAGTTGTAAATGGGCTTCGTACAAGACGAAAAGAGGTGAACTTGGCCAGCCAGATCGGGTTTTTCACAAAGTATACAGGAATAAAAAGAGAGACCATCCACTGTACTTGTATATCTCTTCAGTATAGTAGATTTAATGTTGACTCTGAACAAGTTTTTGACGAAACGTGTTACCATTTGTTGGTTACTTAATTTGATCAGCGCTATTGATTAACTTTGAATTATAATCATGTTTGTACATCTACGGCAGATATCCCAGTTGTCCAGTCTAGTAACTGCCTAATTAGTGGCGGTATGGTGAAGGGTTGTTAAATCAAGACTTAAGAAATGTTTTTTTGATTTTTACTGTATGCAAATTGGAAAAATGCATCATTATTACGTTGATGATTACACAAGATTACAATAGAGTTAAGAAAACAGTAGAGCTTGTATTTCTCCTCAAACAGTAAACTTAGCGTGAATGCGCTTCATAATAATCAGATTTGATTTTATAAAAATTCCATGTAATGTATATTGTATCGCACCTAAGCTGGTTATAACTGATATATGGCATCATCAGTAACTTAATTTTTTGATTACTAAATTACAGTTACAGTTAGTTATGATGTTAAAGAGCAAGCTATTTATTTCATTTTTTCGTATGGAGATTAAGACCACCAAGCTACTACTAAAATCAATGAACCAATGTTAGAACTAGGTGTATTTAGATGTTCCGACTATGAGTAGCTATTTTGTTCGTTTTTACAGCTACAAAATATAAGTACTACAGTTTGTATCTAACGTCATGACACATCTGCGCCATGTGCGAAAGTCAGTCTAGCAAAGACATTCTATTTTTAGTGTCCCAAAAATATCCTACTGTTCTGTAGGAAGTGCCATAATAACGAGAAAACAGAATATTAGTAGATCCTTCATGTGAGGTCCTCCTCTTCTTGTCATTATGTCCAATTAATGCATCTGTGGAACACTTAACGAGGATGAAAAAATAAAATCTTGTTTAAAGGGGCATATACATGATACATCTCTGACCTAAAACAAGTACACTTTCCATTCATCTATTTTCCTCTGAGCTGTTGTATGCCCCTATTTTCTTCAAAACTGAAAAGTGATTCTTTGAAACTTAATATGGAGGAAAGTTGCCATTTTTAAGCAAGTCAAAGTTAAATTAATAATCAATAATTTTATTTGCACAATTAGCATAAGGTAGTATGAGTCAAGAGGAGCCATACTTACGTGTGCGTGCAACCTTAATGTATTACGAATTGAGGTATATATTGTGTCGCAAGTGTTAAATTTGATGCAGTAGATTAAAATTAAGCGTACAGGTTCGATTTATAGAAGATTTAAATAGATTAAATTGGTTTTATGTGCGTAAATTAATAATACGTGAAAGTCGGCATTTTCAGTTAAATAGCGTGTGAAATAGGAAACGTGAAGATGGTCTTTAGCACTAGTGAAATACTTCACAATCAGAGAAAGGGAAAATCCATAGAAAGTGTGTCTGCATCGATGACGATGAATAGAAAGAGAAGAGATCGGAGTTTTTAAGAGTGAAAGTGGTTGATTTCGTAATGAGACAAATTGTGGAGCTGTCGGGACAAAGGGAAGGTGGGTAAGTGGTCAATGAAGAGTAAGAATTGGCGGTGGCGTTTAGGATCCGGTATCTGGTGACTATTACATTCTCGTATTGGTTCGACGCAGGCGGTTGAATCATCGAGAATTTTGCGAGAATTTAAAACACCTGAAGTCTGCAGTATTCAGTATTTCAGTATTCACTAACTATAACTTAAAGTTGTGTTCTCTCTCTCGAGAATTGACCGAATGCACCCAAATCCTTGATCAGTGAATTTAGCTGAGGCAAAGGGGTGTCATGTGAGGATCGCTTATCTTTTTGATTTTTGTGATAGTGAGAATCGGAGTATAAGTGTGGATAGTCGTGACGATGTGGTACTTGGTCAATAGAAGAAGAGATAAGTTTAGGATGTGGTATGGAGATATTATCAGCAAGGAGGATTTTGTAAAAGCTTTTGAATAGGGGACTACTTAAGGGTAGGTATTATGGGAGTGTGAGATGCATACATGAGGCCGAGAAGGTAATAGTCCGTTGTGCTTGACGTTGTTGGAAGGGGAAGTGAAAAATTGGAATCGGAGTGGATGTGGGGGGGACACAGTTACCCGGTATCGGGTCGATTTGGACTCTCTCTTTCTCTGAGTTTCTCCGCCCTGCTGATTTGCCAAGAGGATTTTGTCAGTGCTAGTGTTGGTGGTGGTGCGGTTGAGCGTCTCTTGGTTTCTTTGCTCATCTTTTTAGAGATGCCACACGCTTGCTCCTTCCTGGATGAATCAGTGCTACTTGCTATTGCTGCTCTTATAAATTCTTCCCGTTTTCTTCTTCCTTGCACTTCGCTCTCTGACCAAATTACGATGTGCGGTGCGGAAGATCCATTGAGCGGAAGTGCTATCTTTTTTTGCTTTCATATCCGAAGTAGCTGGGCTTTTAGAGCTCTTAGGTATTGCCAACTTTTATTAGGTTCTATCAGGCGCCCGTTATATTACATTGGACACATCTTTTATAGTTCAATTCGTATCTCCCTTCTATCGTAAATTGAGTTTCTCTCAACTCCTTGCTGCCTCTCTCCCTCCTGCTTTCTCAAGTCACAAGGAAACTTCCTTAGAATGGGACTCCTTCTTCTTGCACTCTTCCTCATATGTAGATTTCTTAAATAAGAAACTGCCGCGTGTCTTTGTAAACATTGTTGTATACCTCTACAAGCTGCCTGTTCTCCTCAATATATTTTCTTCAGTTTTAAAATCCAGTGACCCTTAATTCACAAAACCGGTATGATAAAGTTCCATACAAACGGATAAGTCAATATGATTCAAGTCAAAATCGTTCGCATGCGGGGAAATATGTATCGCAGATGCTACAACTAGATTTAACTTATTTTACGTATCAAATGTGCTTGCTTGCCCCCCCTACACCTGAAGTATGTGTAAATAACAGGTATCCATCTACGGTTATGGTTTAGATCTTACAGTGAAAGACAAGCCAATAAATGTATTGAAGGTGTCATGTTCAATATGTGATGGTAGACTTTCCTCGGCCATGTTGTCCACTTTTTCTCACTTCCGCTCCTTCAGAAAAGTCACGCAAGGGATTCTTTTTTGTTCTTGTTCTTTATCTTCTTCCTTTTTGCTTGTATAAAACATAATCATTTCAACCATTCATCAAATCTATCTTACCAGGTGATCGGAATAGTAAAACGGAACAAGAGAACATCCATGGCTTACAAACATAATTCACGCAGCGTAGGCTCAAATGGCAGAGACCATGTAATGAAAAATTTTCGTAGCCTATATTGAGAAACGATTAATCTAGAGTTTGAATTGCTGCAGAGTAGTTCTAACACAACAGTAGTAGTAGTAAAATATCTGTCTTTGGTATGAGTAAAACTCGATTAAGTGACAAGAGCTGATCTTTAGTCATGAAGGGAGAATATGACAGTGGAATAAAAGATGAAAAGTAAATTACGCAGAGAAAACTTCGTGTTTTTCTTTTCATACGATCCTTGCAGGGATATATTTTAAATAGTTTGTGGGGTAGAACACAAAAGATTTACAGGGGAGCCATGATGGCTCTGATTATGATTGTGATGATTTTATTGAGGGAATTCCCGTTGTGATCCGAAAACTGTATTGAGAGTGGGAACGATAAGAATGCCATGAAAGATGCGAAGGAAAGAATGAGTTATATATGTATACGGGAAACGATGGGTTTTAAAGGATGAATGTGATTTTGTGAATGGTGATGTTAAAGTTGGACGTGAAACTTGAAATGTGTGCATTCAATATGGCTGGTTCAAGTAGAATATGATGAAAAGTATGAGTTCTCATATATGAATAGTAGTTTTGACAGCTTTTTCATCTCAGCTGCATCTCTTTGAATTCTCAACCATATTTTGTGTGCCATTGGCTAAAAAGAGTGCTTGTGATATCCTGCTTGTTCACATACGGATTATAATAATGCTCCCCTATTTTTGATTTAGCGTTGTAAGTAGTAGCACGCTGAGGCCAACTTATGATCAACTATATGTTAAACCCTATTCTTCTTCGACAAATGACTATAAATGAGGCCCATTGTAGTTTAAATCTCAGCAGAGTTAATTTTATAGTTACGGGAGTCAAAATAAATCAAAACCTTACGAATTCAATTTTTCGTTACGCCTGAACCCTGTCACCACTCGAGCTTTTTGCGTAAAGGCAAAGGTAAAAATGTGAACATTGAGATCCCATACAGTAATCTACGTTGATATCAAAAGGGTAAAGCAAAAATGTGAACAGAGCGCAGAATTGAAAATCTTTAGACTTTATTAAATGAAAACGTTAATTTGCGACAGTTTCGGTCTAAAATTTTAGCAACGAGGATATAAAAACTAAGAAGAGCAATTTATTTTGTTTCAATTTTGCAACAAGTGCATCTTTGCAAATATCGAACTGTGAACTTCTTTTCTTTGCATTGTGCTGATGAATAAAACGTAAATGGTTTGATGGTCTCTTATGATATTTAACTGGCCACATAACGGGGACGGAGGCAGATGATTGTGAGATGCGACGGTGAGATATGTGAGGTGGAAAGATGATGGCTGTCAAACAATTAGGAAGGACTGCGTAGAGAAGTGAAGGGTGATGGGAAGTATACCGAAGTATCTCACCCTGGCATTGTTTTCCTTGAGTTTTGTCAGCTCTCACGGCGCCCTCCGATTTGTCCGGTTCGATGGGTTTCAAAAGGATGAACCCAATTTGGATACAAACACACAGACACAAGGGTCCCTTTCTGACACTGGCCGTGTTGTTCAATATCTCTGCCAACAGCAAACCAACCAAAAAGGACCCTTAGAAAATATTATTTACCGGGCCAGAATTTTTATAATCTGTTTGGTACTCCAGTATTGCTTTAATATAGACAAAGAGACCGCAATTTAGCGAGATAGACCTCCACTTCAAAGAAGTGAGATTCAGAGATCAAGACGATGCAGAGAAGCTCTTGAGATCAGCAGAGCTCACTGATACTTCTTAATTCAAGGGTAGTTTTCTCACAATTCTGGCAACTGCTGCAGTTGCTCTGAACCTTAACTCTCCTTTCTCTAGCCATGAACATCTTCATGACAAGACCTTGCCTATTCCATTTGATCATGGATAAGGATTTTACTGTGTAATGCGATACTACTCGAATCCCTCAGAAATGTCAAGTTTTTAAGTATACCAGTGACTAAGGAAGCGTTTTGGTTGGCCTTCAATAATCACTTAAATAAGATAAAATAGTAGTGCATAATTAGTATTTGCGTTCATCAGACTAAATTTAAATGACAGACACTTTCAACTTATTGATGTATTTTCACAACTGAGACGCATTTTAAATTAAAAACTATTTCACTTTCGCTGAGGCGCGAGATCTACTAATTTATTAAGTAAACCTGGACGTCTCTGAGACGTTTTTATCCTTAAAAGCCATAATGTAGCTGTAATGTCTTGGGTGGAATTATATATCGTGCTTCTTAGTCATGGCTGCAAATGTTAAAATAAGAATGAATTCAGTATACTTGTAGATTGATGATGATAAATGTCGTGCTCTTCATAAGATGTGTAGTTTTTGCGGTGAGAAAGAAAGACTCAATTCTTCTCTCTTGATCAAGCCGTCGCGTAGTCTTGTGATGAAAAGTTTATGAAACCAATTCAATAATGTTGGTTTCGAAGCATGTTCTGATTCAATGACCTGATGTTTCACTGCTATGATGGGCACACATTACACCGCAGCGTAGCATGGATGAGTTTTACAAAAGAGACATAATATTGACCAGCAACGAGTGAAAAGGAAAGATGCAGAGTAGTGAGCAGTGGTGGAAGAAGTCTCTTCCAATAAGTGAATAGTGGAAGAAGCTTTAAAGTTAAATTGAATTGAATGAGCTCCTTTCCTTCGTGCAAGTTTCAGGCTGTTGTATACTTGTATGGCATAGCACTGATGACGACGACGATGATGATACTGCTAGTACTTTTTTGCTGCACTCGCTCACTCTTTCATTTCTCTTGATTTGAACAAGTTCTTCTCGTCCTTGTTTCATAAGCTTCATGTGGCTTTAGTCTTTAGATCAAATCTCTATGCAAAAAATACACAGAAATTACATTAAACTTCAGGACGAAGTATACGCTTAGTCCAAAATTTGCAATAGGAGTATAGTGCGATGTTAAGGTTGTTTGATACATGATTAAGGGATCTACACTTATTTCTGTTGAAGATTTAGATTACATTTAAAGCTCGGACTTACTTTGGAAGGCATGATAATTTGATGGTGATCATTTAGGCTGTTGATCTTGAGTGAACAAGCATAAATAAATGTTTCATTGTGGCTGAATGAAATAGCTAACAGGGAACACTGTTAAAACTTCAGTGTTGTGAGTGTTGTGACATGGCATAAAGTATATAACGCCCATTCATTATACAGCAATGTAGTGCGAGGGATTGACACGCCTTACTATAAATAATCTCATTAGCACTTTTTCTTCTATCCAAACATATTCTCTCAGACACACTTTGTAAGCGAAAACAGAAAATCTTACAGGAGCTTGTTTATTATTAGTGGTAACTTCGAATTGCTACATCAGTTCAGCTATCAGGAGTCGAATTATTGATGCATGTAAGTCTATGATCATATGAAATTGCACCCTTAGTGGAATGAAAATATTTAAATTATAAATCTCAAACCCAATTTGTTAGAATCGAAATCAATGCGAGGACAGTATTGGTTACGAATCTGAGAGAAATAAATATTTCCTTAGATTCAGTTTTTTAACGAAGTCCGTCAAGTAATTATTAGTACGTTCGTATATGCATGCATTTAGAATCCCGATTTATTCATATTTTTAATCTAATGTTTTTGGGTATTTTCAGGCAAATGTTCCCTCAAATGAAGTTCCGAGTGTCCGGATTAGACGCAAAGGCCAAATATATTCTTCTTCTCGACATCGTAGCAGCAGATGATTACAGATACAAATTTCATAATAGGTAAGATTGGGTTTCTTGTGCTATAATTATATTTCCTGAATTTCATTTTCTATTGAAGGTTGTTGTAGCTTTGTTAGTCGGTTAGCGTGATGTACTATGCACTACTGTGTTTATTTTTTATTTTGTTTTGCTTATATTAGGAGATATTTGAGGGATTTAAGCAATTATCGCGACGTATATGTTAATCAGTAGACGTGCTAAAAAATACGAAAGTAGTAAATTAGTGAAACCTAATAAGCTAAAAGGAGATAGAAGTTTGGTGTCGAGAAAACAGAAAAGCTGTGCGAAGGTAATTAAGTGCAAAAGTCATGGTCTTTATCACACACCTAATGTAGGTGATAATTAATGAAAGGCGATATGAGCTACTAATAAGAGTGATTATTAGGCGAAAGTATAGAGCAAAGCTAACAAAAGGCTAATGACAATCATTGATTTGATAACTGCTACACGTAGACACATTATAACTTATTTGAGTTCAGCTCTAGATAGACTTCTGACTAATTTTCTACGAAAAGGATTGTTCAAGCAGAAAATCGTTTGCTTCACATTTGGCTCTACCCTTTGCTGTGATGTGACAAACATCGCATAGATGTAATGGATTTGTCTAAAATGCAATGCCTATCCATGCTCCTCGTGACTGAGGTTCGGCTCGAACCGAAAGTTTTTCAAGTTTCAAATTATCATGAAGTCTTCATGAAATAAAATGGCATGCTTGAGTAACAATCAGTTATGTTTGAAAAATCAGAGCATTATAAATTTTGATGTGTTTAACAGTAGGTGGATGGTTGCCGGAAAAGCTGATCCAGAGATGCCGAAACGCATGTATATTCATCCGGATTCGCCGTCAACTGGAGAGCAGTGGATGCAAAAAGTAGTCTCATTTCACAAACTTAAACTGACCAATAATATTTCGGACAAACATGGCTTTGTAAGTTGTTTACTGTTGTAAATGTTCTTGTCTCCATAATCTTGAAGTTCATATAGCACGTATTAGCTGGAAGTTTTGAGTTGTGTTTTTAACTGCAATTAATTTTAGACATTTTAAACTTAGCTGAGCTGAGCTAAACATTTTAATCTTATGAATAATGTGTGTGGGGTGCCAGGTAAAGGCGTGTCAAATGTTTAAAGGTTCATTAGAAAGGCTTCTTAATCTCTTCGAGGTTTGAAGTGTTGGTGTGTCCTATCAGCATTCATTAGGATTCGGTATCATTTCATTGAGCTATCTCACAGAACTTAGCATTATTACTTTCTAAGCAGTAATGATGCAATAGAAATACCCTACCCTGGTGTTATTGTGTACGTAAGTATTGGGTATAGGTAATGACGAGCTCGTTTGTGCATCCAATGTTTTTGTGTTGGGGAACGAGTACCTTGAACATAGTAGAAGTTCGGCTCATTATGACAAGTTTTGGATATTAATAAAGCTTGTTATGTCATATTCATGTTTGATATTGCATGGACAGACACAACCGTGTTAGTACATGCTCTCTCGTCTAGGTAGAAATTATCAAAAAAGATACCCAGCTAATGGCATAATCTTCGCGTGTATGCAGTAAGCCCCAAACTCGTCTTCTAGTATCACATTAGGTTTCTTATAGTAAGCACAACATGCTACGGTGTGTTAAAATGGAATAACAATATTAATTTAACTTGAACAGAGTTATGGGGGGTTCTGTATTATTCAGGTCTGATAAGGATATAATAAAACAGCTACAAGCCTCAAACATACAGCACTAATTGATATAAGATTGTTATAGATTGTCCAGTGATTATGTATAGATAGAATACCAATACAGTATGAAAAGCAGAGAATGACTCGCTTATGTATAAGGTAATAAAGACAAAGAGTGCCTATAAATTGGGACTGTCTTGTATCTTGGTTCATTTTAGTGAAATAAGTACACTATGAGGATAAGCTTATGTAGTTTTTGACATACTGTAACAATCAGCAATCGAGATTAACAAAAAGATGACGAAATGACAGGAATAGTAAAAACAAAAAACCTTCGTTACAAGCAATAATGGTATTTTCGTCCCCCTGTATCTCGGAACTTCCCACCCACGAGACCAGTATAATGACTAACAAAAGCTGCATTAGTTAATCACTTTCAGCTAAAACTGATATTACAAATATTCAAAAATTACTGTAACTAAAATAAGTCTAGTTAACAAGTTTAGTGGTTATCTTATCAGTTAACTAAACTAAAAATGCAGTGATATCAAGACACTACTAGAAAATAATTAAGCCATAAGATCGACGGTCGCCGTGTGAATCACCATTTCTATCTCTTTTCTAATGATAAGCTAGTACATGGTTATACAATATCATAAATACGGTATAGTATTCCGTAAGGCTCTTCCATTTTTTCATGTATACATCACACTAATACTGTGTTCAAAAGATGTTTAATCCTATTGTAAATGGACCTCATGCAGCCCTTTGATATATCTTTTGAATGGAGGATTGCAGGGAGAAAACATCACACCCAGATTGGAGACTTAGAGACTCTGAAACACCTTATTTTTCGCATTTCACACTTTGCAAGAAGATGCAAGTCTAGATTTTTATCTTTTGTATTTTCCTTTAAATCCCAGCTCTCCCTTCTATCACCCAGAAAATAAAGCAAAGGAGATAAAGTGATGATGTTGATTGTCACGGAGATACCTTGTTTGAAGAAGGTCTCTTGTGTCTGTCAGTACTCCACGATTAGTTTGTGCTACTCTAGTTTTGAGGGCTTTGGTTTTTTATGTAGAGACTTGTGATGATACTTGGATCCTTGGATTTTATGTAGTCAGTGAAGCATAATTAAACTAAACTTATCATTCTAGTTGTTCATATGTTTCCTTTTTCTAACTAGTGAGCATGTAAGACTTGAAGTCTTTATTCCGTAGACAGCTATCTTTCGTCCTTTTGTAGAGAATGTATCGTTTTACAGATCCAAGTCAAGCCCATCCATTCAAGTTTTCAGGTCGTTGAAGAGCTACTTATAATATGATACTTACACTTTCCAGAACGGATAGTAGATACGTTTCCATGAATCATGGAATTTAGCTTGAAACAGTACATAGTTATCGTCTTAGTATTATTGTTTTTTTTTAAATCGGCAGGGTGTTGTGCTGTTTTGTAAAATTTCAATAAAGTTACTCGTGAAAACTTCCAAATGTTAGGGTGTTGGGAGCATATTTGTGTTAGTAATGGAGTATAGACGAGATGAGATGGATCGGAAAGGATTTGTTGGTGAGATCGGAAACATGAGAAATGAGATGGGCGTGTACGAAGTGAAAGATAAATGTCGGTGTTGGAGAAATGATCTTGTTGATGGAAAATAGTGGGAGAGTGTGAGTGAGTTTATAGCAGTTGGGAGTATGGGAGTCTCTACTTTCTTTTGGTGCATAGTCCCTTCGCTTCCTGTGTTATATTACCTTCTTCGCCTTTCTCGTTTCTGTCTACTTCCTTTGCGAGGCAGCTCGCTAGCACATAAACAATTTATGTTTTATTATGATGAGAGTAAGTTCTGGATTGCCAGAAGTTGCAGTAGTAGAGAGATGGTGGAAAACGCAAGGGATTTGAGTGGAAACATTACAGCTTTGTACACTGGTGAATGCGTGAAGGCGTCTGTAGGGAGGAGAAGAAAGATTACTATTTTACAATGTTACGAAGCACGAATGCATTGAAGTTTCAGAAATAGTGTAAGCGTTGTAGTTGTATAGCTGGCTACGAGTTAGTATAGAGGAACTAAAAGAGTATTTCTAAGCATAGCAAGGGATGGTGAAAGAGTGAGGAGAGAGGACGGAACAACGATGATGTCAGCTTTTATACCGTTTCATGCTCGTGGAGGTTGCAGTGATAGTAAATGGATTCTAACTGGAGAGAAAGGTTGGAAAGAGAAGAAAAGAGATAGAGCAGGAATGAAATTTAATGTTCCAAATGTGTGAAGGAAAGTAAGTTGAGTGGAGGAACCAAGTTGCAGCGGTAGTGTGTTTGGTTAGAAATTCTGTAAACTTTTTCGTCTTGAAGTTCGTCTATTTGTTGATAAAAAGTTTTCCGGTCACATTTTCACTTTTTGCGCAAAAATTGTAGTTGCCGTTGAACGTAAACTGTTGGGAATGTTCTATTCACAACTATCTGCTATTGCGTTTCATGTAAGCTGCTTATGGTATATATCAACACAGTACCAGTTTTCATCTTTCCCTGTGGGGTTTTTGTCAAAAAGCGTTCATATCAATCGATATTTTCACTCATTCTTGCCGTTATTTATTGTTAGGCAAACGCTTATAAATAAACTGACGAAAGCAAAGGCTTTTCTCATCTGAAGCTCTCTATTTCAAATGGAATCATGTTGTAAAAGTGTGGAATACTTTTTAGAGACTTTCACTTCATAATTGTTACTGTGATTTTTCTTAAACTTCTCTAATAAAAAAACTTCTTGTGATCCAGGAATGTGCATCAAATATTTGATATCGTTTTGTCAGTCGGAATTTGAAGTGTACACTGAAAAAAGGTACAAGGCACTGTCGTGTATAAGTATTACCACGTGAATGTTACACAGCATCGATCGATACTCTTGTTTAGTCGGTAATAGTAGTAGTGGAGATGGAAGTAAGTGTACTTAATGAAGAAAGAGAAGAGACTGGGAAAGGAATATAAGTTCAGAGGAAGCACTTTATCATACCAGGAAAGGAAAGCCGAGCGGTGGAAACTAATAGAAATCTTGTTCTACGTGGATCTTTAAACTGGCTATGAGGAATTTTTAGAGCATTGAGCACTTTGTTCCTACTATGTGACTTTTCACTTTCTCCGTTTCTGCTGTGCAGACTAGATAAAGTGGTGGTTTTGGTTGTGCTTGTAGTGTTAGTGTTGAAGTAGGGTTTATTATGAACCTAGATCAATGTCTAATTGCGGCGCCTTAGGACTACTCCTTCATAATAACATCATGGTTGGAGGAAAGAAGAGTTCTCAAGCTTTCCTCTCCATTATCCTTCCTCACCTTTTAAAATACTTTTGAACTACAATTCTGCCACTGTACTTCTAAGCCCCCGCAATGAGCTTAGTGGTATTACAGGAAGGTGAGGTGCTAATAATTGTGCTTAAAAATTCTCCTGTATTTCGATATCATAGATCTGTTTTTCGCATGCATTGGTGGGGAGCATTGCTTGGTGCTTCAGCTTCGTTATTCTCGTATATATGTGATTTTGGGTCTCGTGGACACATGTCGAAGTGCACTCTAACTCTACAGAACGCAGTAGAATTCATCGCGTGATAAAATTCTCCTCAGTGAGTTCTGTCTATTTTTGTCTCCATGAGTTGTCCGAGTTTTATCCATTCGCTATCTTGTCTAAATTTAATTAATGGGCGGGTACATGCACTTTAGTGGGACAAGTTCACAGTTGTACGCCTTAGTACCCATGCAAAATGGATGGGCTAATGAGTTGTACTGTTGTACAGGTCTGTATTTGAATGTATTCATTTTCAAGCCTTATCTTCTGTGCTCTAGATGCGCTCTTTTACTGTTTTCGAAATCTTTTATTCTTAATAATTTCGATTAAGAATACATGTGAATACCTTGAATGCTTATCTTGAAAACTTGATTGAAAGCGCAAAACGAAAAATTTTTAGGTGATAAAATCAAGTAGATACAGGTACAGAGAGAGAGAGAGAAAGTAGAAGAAAAGTATTACCGATTGGAATGCACTCCGTCTCTATTTCTAAGCACTATGCTTAGAAATAGAGACGTTAGATGTATGAAACCACTCTGTTTGACGGTCCCTCCCGAAGACCCTGAACATTCAAGATCAATCTTTTAGTATAAAGTCGGATTCAACTTCAACTTTCCGAATTCTAGGCACATCACATACGTATTCATTCCACGTCAGATCCTGACAGTCCGAAAAAATGTGGACTTTATGGTTTTTTGACACACATTATCATCTGTCTCAGATCAGTGACTTCTAGCTTGTTATTATACAATTGAATGGGGGTACCTCAAAGTCGTATAATGATAATGATGGCAATGGCGATCATCATCTTTTCATCTCTTGAGGGTAGCAACATTACGACCTGAGCTAAGGCTGGGGCGTCCAGTCAGTGGTCCAGTGCATTTGAAGACATTAGTATTCTTTTAGAGTTTAACTTTAATCAAACTTTGTTCATTGGGTCTCTAATAGAGGAGACATTCAATTGTTGTCATTGAATGGTTTCTAATCATACGTTTATTCCGTAAAGTTCAGATTCTCCACTCATATGAAATTGAGTTGTTACTTTTTACTACAATCGTCTTTTGCATCGAATTCAATCGCTAAAGATTGTGAAGTGGTATAGTATAAGTCTGTAAGGAGATTAATAGTAATACCTGATGCAGTTGGTTCATTCAAGTCAAGTTTCAGGGATTAATGGCTGATCCAGTGCATCATATGAACTTCAACATTAGCCTTGTGGGCATTGAACATAACATTTTATTGCATAAAATGGATTTTGATTGACTTTGCCTTTTCTTTCATTGTAATTTCAAGCAGACCATTCTCAATTCCATGCACAAGTACCAGCCCCGCTTTCATTTAGTACGAGCCAATGATATTCTTAAGCTACCGTATTCAACCTTCCGCACCTACGTTTTTAAGGAAACTGAATTCATCGCAGTGACAGCGTATCAAAACGAGAAGGTATGTTCGTATTTATATTATTGAAATTGATTCATATAAATAGAACTGTGTATTTTACTATAATAAGATAACAAAATCTACAATATTAATATTATGCTGTTTTTTCTCTTACAGATTACCCAGCTGAAAATTGATAATAATCCATTTGCCAAAGGCTTTCGAGACACAGGAGCTGGAAAGCGAGAAAAAAAGTCAGTGTCGATTTCTAATTTTGCTATACTTTAATATTGATATTATTTCAATACTAATATTGTCATGTAATACACATCATCATTGTCGAAACACATAGCGCTTATATAATGTATTGGCCACAGCACTATAATTGAATGAGACGTGTGGATTTATTACGGTCTAAAAACGTGTAGGGGATCAGTATTATCAGTAATATGGCAATTCATTAGCTCTTAGCTCCAGACGAAGAGAAGGGTGACGGGTATCTGTAATAAACATTAGACTTATAATTGGGGTTTAATGAAGACACTTGTGAATTGAAGTTAAGAAGCTGCAAGTGAATTCAAATTGTTATCCAAATGGATCATGTAAGTAGGACTTAGTGAATTGCAGATATGATCTATGCTGACGGAGTTCAAAGGGTTGAAAGGATTGATCATCCCATGAGAGGGATAGCTTGAGCTAGGCCGTTACACAAAATCTCATCACGTGCACATGTGGTCTTTTAATCATCTTCCTTCTTGCCCCTCGCTTTCTGTTGTCAAATAATACTCCCTTTACAATTACACGCTGTTCAGAGACCAAATTTGAAAGATTAAATATGGTTTGTCTGTCACGTTTATTTGTTAGCGAAGGAGAATAAAAGCTAAACCCCAGCTTGATTGCGATTAGTGATTGCGATATGGCGAGTAAAAAATTAACAACTAACCAGGTTGCTAACCAAGCGTTTATTTATTTATTTAAGTTAGGAATCTTAGAGATGCGGATTGTATCGCGAGATATGAAGCTAAGCTGTATGAATTGATTCTAATGACTTGTGGTGTTTTATGGATAATGGATACCTCATATCTTAGTATTCATAAAAATCTGTCTGCACTTCAAATGATAAGGGAACACATTCGTTAAAATATAAAGTTGCTAAGTTAAATGTGATCGATTGCAAGAATAATGATAAGGCTGTGGCTGCAACGAAGGGAAATGTAAATATTGAAAAGCAGGACCGGTAAGGCGGTATGTATGGCGTCAACAGTCAACATCTAAATGTTCTTCTACTCCTGCTGTAGATGTAGGCACGGATGGACGACAGAAGACAACGTCTGCTTGTCTAATTAGTTACAGTAGTACTAGCTAAGACGCTTATAAGTTATTCTTATTGCCGGCATCCCTTTGATCCTGAGAAGGATAAAATGAAGAAGCATCCCCAGAATCTGTTTGTATGTATTCCAAGTCTTCGGAGATAGGAGTTAATTAGAAATGCCTCGAAACTATGCAAGGAGTGAGATGTTTTGCGTATTTTATTGTAGCAACCATTTTCGTTTTGAGTGAGATGACGTCTTTCTTCTTCACTCGGTATGTTCACTCACTGCCACTCGTTAGAAATGCAGACTTTGTTAGCACTTAAAGAAGTCGGTGTTATAACGGATTGCGGAAGAGTGAGGCTGGTATAAAGATGACTTTTTACGGATGTTAAATTTGGACGAAGAAGACAAGCGACAAGGCAGGAATGGCGTATAGGATTATATCATACATGGCTAATTTTACAGATCTGGGAGGTACCATTAAACTGTCAGTCAACTCATTACTCCAAGCTTCCCACGAAAAATACTTTTAGCTGTCACTACATACGGCATTTGTATATCATTATTTGGCTCCGCTGCTAAGTAAAAGGATCATGAAAGTTAACAGGTCTTTAGTCGCAGTAATGAAGAATAAAGGATGAGGTAGATTTTCTAGGTTCATTGGGAGATGTTGTGGCTTCCGGTTGTTGAGGTCTTCAAATATCTCCTCTGTTAAAAGAGTACCAATGTTTATGGGTTGTTTTCTTGTGACAATAGACAAATTTTGCATCCTAAGCTCCCCTACATGATTTTGTGGTGTATGTTCGTAGTTGTAGTAGTGGTTAGGGTAAAGATGGAAAATGATTGTCTCAATAAATACGAGCTGCTCTGCAGTGTCATTGTGAAAATCTTATCACGCTTTCTGAACAGCTTCTTCAAACTATTATCTCCCTACAATCATTTACATTTGACAGTTGAGCTTTACGTGGTTGGAAATTTGATTGCTGTATCTTCTCTTTCGCGCACAGAATTCGTGCTGCGATTTATCTTCTTATGGTTCTGAAGACTCGTGTAGTGTGTGAAGCTTGCTATTTACGGTTAAAGTGTTTACTCGTTCGTAAGTAAGTGTCCCCAAGAAGTAGGTTGCAAGTTGGGTTTGGTTGGGACACTTTTTAGGGGCGTGCGATTGCATCTTTTACCTTGTGCAATCAAGCGAATATTAGATGGGGTGAATAAGCGTTTTGTTGTTTCATATCATTCGATCATTTCTTTTTTTGGAGAGTTAATTGTGGGATTCGATTCTAAATGCGACATTCCTGCGATTCTAATAAGTATTGAAGATATCAAAACTGTCTTTTAAGAATACCATTCAGAATACCGACACTATAATTACAACAAATGCTCATAATTGCTCCAATGTGGATCTGTAGTTGAAAATGTGAAATGAGGTAGCACAGAGACGTTTTATTCACTCACTATAGAGTCCCTAGCACCTTGATAATTATTAAATTATATCTTTATTGTTATGTAACTTTTAGTGGTGACAAAATGTTTGTAAATTAAAGAAACTAATCATTAAGCTAATTACTAATTGATATTAATTACAAGTTACGAAAACCATATATTATAGAGGTTCATATTACCTCATCCTCTTGAATGTGCACTGATAGTGCAATATTCGTAATGTGTCTGAGATCTGAACATAAATTAATTAACCGTGTCATAAAATTCTGCTCAATCAAAACCCGGAACATTCTGCATTGTTTTAAATTCATTCAGACGTTTTGATGGTGTTCGTTCGTCTTAGCAATGATAATGAGTTGCAGTCAAAAATTGTGCTGTTACGAGACCTTTCTTACGGTTTTGTTCAAACATAAGGTTTCATTCATGAAAGTAAATATTTAACTCGTCTGTTCTAACATGAACGATTGTGTGAAACTTTTCTCCGCGTAGTAGAAACATTTCGTGAGTGATATTGTGATATATTTAGGAAGAACAATAGTAGGAACTTATGTAGGCATAAACCTCTAAAAAAGCCTTAATGACGATCACGCAGTAACACAAAAGTAGCAGAAATGACATTTGTGAAATCTACAGCATGTGCCTGTCTCGAGCTTTTCGTTTTATATCTAGTTAATGCACAGCAGTCAAGTACGGTTTAATTTTAATGGGAATAACTTCAGCATCATTTTCTATTACTAGTAATGTTACAATGCCATTTAGAATTCTTTGTCTTCGCAGAGACAATACTAATGAATGAGTTCTCAGTGTGCTACATGACGGCAGGTTAAAGGAGTATTACTGTCATGGCAAATTGTGAAAAACACTTGACAAGAAGCGCAGATGTTCTGACGATGTGAAGGATTAAATTAATTCGTGGAGGGTTTATGTATTGCATTGTATCACACTGAAGTGACTGAAGTGACTGAAGGTTAAAATTTAGAATTTTTAAATCATCATATGGTGTTATGTCATAGTATAACGATGTAAGTTTCAATGTGTTAAATAATGGCAGATTATGCGTGGAAGTGTCTAATAGAATCAGCAAAGAAACATTTCAATTATTTTTTCATCATCTACAGATTCAAAATACTCGGGAATTCATTTATATACTCACTAATGCATTTCTATTCTTATTGATATAAATTTCGATTGTATGACGTTCTTATGTGGTTTTTAAGAAGTCATGTTAGCCCCTATATTTTAATTTATGACTACAAACAGGAGAATATTTAGTTTGTTGGTTGCTGGATGATTAAGCGGATTTTCTATTTCTTTTAAAGGGAATAATAATTTATGATGTAAATGTTTCTTATTCAACTCCGGCCGTTTGCTTTACCGATGACCCGTGGCGAACTGTCGCGACAAAGTTTAACTTTCATCTTCACCGACTGGGTTTGCTATACTACAATGTATAGTTTTGTATACTTGAAATTTACCCTTCTGGTTCAATAGTGCTTAAAATGGAAAATGAACATCATTTTAACATGTTTTCAGGACTGCAGTTGCTTCCTTGTGCAGTATTCATTCATTCAGTATTATGTGTGCCTGCATTATTCCCGACTTTTCTTGTTCTGCCTGTGTAAACACTTACGCAAGTTTTAGGCTCGAAGAACTAACTAAATGGCTACGTCTTTAGTATAGATAAGAGTCGCTGGTCTTGGCTGATTTGTTGACGAAATGAATCCATGTGTGTTTTGTAGTGACCTTTCAGATGACACATGTAGTGTTCGGAATGTAGAATGATCGGAGCTGTGGGTTGGTTTTAGCTCTCTTAAAGTCATGTATCAATTCTAATATTTCCATTTTGAAACCAAAAGAAAGCCGACCGCAAAAATTACGTAGACTATTAGAGCCGTTTGAGCTAATAATTAGACGTTTTCGACGCCTCTTGTTACTTCCCTTGTAATTTAATATGGCTGTGAAATTTCAATGCGGCTACTTGTGAAAATGTGCGTAAATCTCTGCTTCAATAGCTCAGTGTACATAGCTAAATGATGGGTATCAAATGTCGCAGATAAACAATAATTGTGTGCTGTATTAAATATCCCCGTAATTCATGATTTACCAGCTTTAATTTGTATCAAATAATGCACCTTATGGGCTCTTAGAAAATTAAGGCTGTCTCACATGACGGCTTGGCACATCAAGTGTGAACAAACCTTAATCAATTTGTTCAGAATTTAAAACCCAATTGATGTA